>Ga0307517_10012449_pt1 | contig 11668 bp, 10 predicted proteins | sample 23_EM_MG_FD_194515 | JGI IMG/M metagenome (GOLD analysis project Ga0307517, IMG submission 194515) | Populus trichocarpa ectomycorrhiza microbial communities from riparian zone in the Pacific Northwest, United States - 23_EM | ecosystem: Host-associated > Plants > Roots > Unclassified | place... | reverse complement strand
TCGAGCCAGAGAGGTTTGATGATCCGGCAAGTTCTCGAGTCGCTGAGTCAGGTGATGGATCAGATCCAGATCCAACAACTCTTGCTTCTTGCGCGCTCAAATCTCATGGCGACGGTCGAGGAATCGGATGGAGCTGGAGCTTCGGAAGGCGGGACCTTGGCTGAGGAGGTGGCCGAGAGTGTTCTTGCCGAGGACCAGGGAGATGTCCATGACTTCGAAGGAAATCTTCATGATGACTAGTGTACTCGTGTATCGGTTGTGGAGGGCAATTGACCCTAGTGAACCAATATGATGTCTTCATTGTTTTGTCTTTTTGCATCGTGTGTCGTAAGAGGGGAAGGGAAAGGAAAAGGAAAGGAGTGTGATGTTCGAGTTGGTCGTCGAAGTACTGAGACTGTGTTGTGTTTTGTTGATTTATAAAATTTTTAAACGGGGTTTTCTTCATGACAGCAAACGCGCTGACAACAGCTGTCTTCCCTGGGCACACACACAGAGTGAGATCTGTTACCTTCTCATCAGATGGGACATCACTTGTATCTGGAAGTGATGATAGGACTGTCAAGCTCTGGGATGTACAAACTGGTGGTGTTGTCAGGACATTTTATGGCCACACTGAGAAGGTTTACTCTGTTTCAATCTCAGCAGACCATACTACAATTGCATCAGGATCTGGTGACAAGACACTTCGTTTGTGGGGCATTCAGAAGGGGGAGTGTCATCAAATCATGGAGCAACAGAACTATGTAACTTGTGTTATATTCTCCCCCACAAACCCACAGTGCCTCATATCTGTATCTGGTGAAAGTGTTCAGCAGTGGAATGCCAATGGTCACAAAGTTGGACCCACATACAATGGTTATCAAGTCACTTTCTCCCCAGATGGTACCCAACTCATTTTATATACAAGAAATGGTGTTATAGTTCAAGACATCAATTCTGGAACAGTTGTGGTAGAATGTGGCCTCACCAACACATATGTCTCTCCCACATTCTCCTTCCCCTGCTGTTTCTCCCCTGACAACAAACTTGTGGCTGCTGCTACCTTTAGTGCTTACACTATCAATGTTTGGGACATCACTGGTTCAGACCCTCACCTTGTTTACACCTTCATTGGCCATACCAAGCAAATTGCATCCCTTGCATTTTCCTCCCCCTCTACCCTCATCTCAGCATCTGTGGACAATTCAGTCAAGTTCTGGAAGATTGTTGCCTCATCAACAGGCCAAATTGTGGTAGATCCAAAGTCCACATCTATCACCTTAGCCCCAACCAAGTCTACTGCTCTGAAATCAGAAAATGGGCTCATTATTCCCAGTGATTTGCCAGGTGGGGTAATAAAGACCTGGGGTATCTTGACTGGCCTCCACAAGGGATCCCTCCAAATCCCAGCTGAAAGCTCCCACCAGAGTAACACCCAGCTGATTGACAATAAATTGATCTTTGTTTGGTATGCACATAAGGAGATCAATATCTGGGATACTGAGAATGGGGAGCTCCTCCAGACAATCAATGTGCCTGCAGGCAGTGTTAGAGACCTCAGGGTATCAGGGGATGGGACTAGGGTTTTCTGTGTGTATAAGGGATCCATTCAAGCATGGGATATCTGGACAGGAGAGGCTGTGGGTGAGGTGAGGGCCTGGGATGTGAGCCTAAGTAATGGGCTTATGGAGTTGTATGGCAAGGAGGTGCATATCATTGGAATAGAGGGCTCAAAAATTTGGGTTCTTGTTTCCACATCAGGGCCCTACTGTAAAAAGAGATGGGACTTTGGGATTCCAGGCTCACCCCCTGTCCTGTTTCCAAGTGATGAAGCCCCCCCAGACATGCTCCACCTCAATGATAATAAGGTGTGGGAAACCAGTATGTCCAGGATGAAGGATACAGTCACTGGAAAGGTAGTTGTTCAGCTACCTGAGAGATTTGGAAAGGCAATTCATGTACAGTGGGATGGCCATTATCTTGTTGTTTCTTTTGAGTCAAAAGAGGCAGTGATTCTTGACTTCAGCCATGTGTCTCTCTAGAAGACCTATATGTAGAACATGTATTCTCTTTACTTATGCCTCAAGTTCTCTGTACTAAATATTTCATTGCTTGACAAGTGCAGTGTTCAAACTCATACTATACAACTAGCTGATAGATTCAGAGAGGTTGTCCATAAAATATATGCATGTGACAAGCAAAGTATGTGATCACCAAGGTAAAACCCCACAGAAGTGGAGGTCCACAATTGTAGTAATGTGTTTAGAGCAGAAAGATCTCAAGCAGAAACAAACAAACAAAAAAAGATGAAAACTGCATAGACCACAAAGTAAAAAACAGAGGTGACACAATAAGACACATGTGTGAGGAGAGATGGACAAGAATGCACTAGCCATCAACACAATCGAAATGAAATAGCAGTCAACCCCTCTTGAGAGTGACCAATGAAACCCTGGCCTGCTGAAGGTTGTTGATCTTTGTCCTTGGAACCAGGGCAGCCAGGTCAGTAGACCATGTGTTGTACTGTGTCAATACATTCTCAGCCTTCCTCAACTCTGAGTCCATCACCAACAGGTACATATCCAGAAAGTGTTTGTTTGGGTGATGGGTGGTGTGTGGTGCTGAGGGGTGATGTGAAGTCAAAAGGGAAGGGTAGGGAAATTGGTGGTCTTCTGAGCAGACATTGCCAAAGGTTGGGGGGGATGACTTACCCTTAGAAGTGGGGTAGTGGCCAATTTAAAGAAATCCAGTCAAGAAGGTCATGGAACATTCCAAGCCTCTCAATGGAATTTCCTAGGTTCTATCTAATTCTATCTACTTCCATCTGCTTACATAATTCCTTAATCATCCAGGTTTCTTGATGTTCCAGAATGTTCTGTCATGTTCTATGGTGTTCTGTGGGATTCTGTCAGCTTCCATGAGTTTCCATGCCATTCCTTGGGATTCCATGATGTTCTGTGAAGTTCCTTCTGGTTCTGCAAGGTTCCAAGTCTTCTATGATATTCTGGAATGTTCTTCTGGGTTCCCTTGGGATGTGTCTTGTGTCTCCTGGTCTCCTGTGTTCTGCACTTGCCTGGATGATTGTGCAACTGTTTGAGGGTCCTTTCATGCCTGGGCCTTTGTGTCTGAGTGTGGGTCCTTGTATGTCCATGCATCTGTGGGCTCAGGAGTGTTTGTCTTCCTAACCTTTGCCTCTATCAGATAAGAGTTGATCTTATCTAATCTAATCTTATCTCTTCTGCACTTTTACTTATCTTATCTTCCTTGTCTGCTATCTAATCTTATCTTGGTTTTTTATAATGTGTGGTTGGCTCAATACACTTCAATTATTGACCAATAATCACCCAAGCCAACTCTGTGTGTGATAATGATTGGCTCAAAACCGTGCAATCCCTGTACAAATGCTCCAGGAGAACATACAACAAACCCACTTTTGCCACTCTGGACAAGGTGGAAATTAGATATGTCTGCCCCAGATAGCACTCCATGGTTGGAAATAGGCCAATCCACACGATTTGTGGTGCTGGCGAGCTTTTTTTTCCATAGGTAAGAACCCGATCAACCTGTGATGCACTATCCATGTCCCTCTCGAAAAATGGACTTTCCAGCTTTGTCTCTGCACAGAAGCATGCTGTTTTCATGGAATATGGCCTATGGGTCAGTGTGCAGGTCCTGGCATTTTTATCCGATTTTTATTCACGATTTTGTGGACCACCCGGTCCAAATCCATACAAAAATACATGTATCCAAGTGCATATAATATAATAATCTACGTAGTATGGTAGGGGTGCACCAGGCCAGGAGCAGGGGTGGGCGGGAGTGAACCCGGGAGCAGGCCCGGGAGTGGGAGCAAGCCCAGGGACCAGGGAGGGGATTCCCACGAGCACACCTCCTCCCGGGAATATTTTGATGGGTGGAAGCATGTGAGGAAGCGGTTGAGGGATGTGTGATGGCGGGGGGTTCCCACGATTGCATCGTCTGATGGTGGGGGACCCCCAGGATACGGGGGAATGCACCCGATCATTCTCCTGGGGCCATTCCCAGGGTCATGTCACACGGGCCCCACCTGTTCTCCGGGCTCCTTGAGGGGTAATACCGCTGGCCCCCAGCCCGGCCCTAGGGAAAAACTCCGTAGGTGTAATACTTTCCCCATAAGGACTCCTGCATCTCTAGTACCACAAAGCCACATCCCCTATCGGTGATCGTCAGTGATAATACATGGTCTGCTTGAGGAGACTACATTCTCGTTCACCTATTTGGATCACCACCACATACACTCTTACACCCTCTGGTCAGGCCAAGCTCGACTCTCTCCATTCCTCATGGCCCGTCAAGCACATTCTTCCTTCGCAGATCTTCATATCATATGCAGGAAGCAACCATCACCCCAAAAACAATGATCAACCCTGGTTCCAAACAGGCGAATCATTTCGGGAGCGACCACGGATACCTGGTGCCCTTTGGCTCCCACTGGCAGCACAACCGAGAGAACGTTTGCAGACCCACTGTCCCAACGATCAGTACTAGCACTACGTGGGGATTGCCTCGACGTCATCTGTTTGATCTGTGTCCTAGGAGACCCACAGTCATTGCGAACAATTCGTTTTCGTCGTAACCCAATCGGTCGAATTATCGCACCGGAACACTGTGATTTCCTAGAAGGTTGTCTCGTTCGATCCGGACAAATTCTCGGGCCAGGTGTCCCCGACCGCAGTTGGTATGCGGGGTGGAAATCATGGGGACATGGGACAAGTGGCAATCCTCAGCCGTCCCGTATCTGGCAGAAGCCTGGGGATGTTTACGCGGAATTGGTACCCACTCCCCGACCAGGGTGTCGATGGCCGAGGGCCCCGTCAGTTTGGTCCCCCGCGTTGGGCGTTAAATTCTGTACAAATAACGGTGACTGCGGCGGCTCCATTTGACATCCTGTAGCGATGCCAGATAACTTAAGAGCAGCTTTTTTGGCGGGAACACCGTGTGCAATCAAAAGGAACAATTAACTACTGCATCACACAACAAAATCCCCGTGGCGGGAATCATCTTCATGACTCTGCACACCGTACACCTCCGAGTCGAGTCGAATCGTGTCCGCCTGGTTCCTTTCTAACCCAGGGGCAGTCGCAAAGGTGAGGCTGATTGTCCTTGTGGTAACCGAACCACCCTTCGGCGATGCAGCCCGTCTGAGGTTCAGTAAGATACGGCAACAGACGATGCTGTGCGTGACTCGAACGGAGCCGACCAAGAGGTTATAGAAGTGAGGCTGCATGAAAATCGGTAGTTATCAGATTCTGGATCAGAAGGTTGCGGACAGGCCGTTTACCGGTACCAGCATATGGGCGAGAATGGCAGAAAGAGTCAAAACTGGATCTCGTCGTTTAGCATTGAGACCACGGATCGAAGGTTTCCTCACCGAATAATACAAGGAAGAAACCGATGCCTGACAAACGTAATGTTGATGAGTTCCCCGCGGGAGAGCGTCGGTGGGGGACTCACTGTCTCGGTATATTACCCTCAGCAGCGGGGTACCTGAGTGAACTAATACGGAGGTTGAGCGTTGCAATCAAATGAGGGGTGGCATAGACATACAATCGCTGGACATTTTCCCGATGGTCAGAATGACAACAACTACAATCACGGTCAGTTGGTATGCGGTAGCACGAACGGTGAAAATACTACCAAATTCAAAAACGAGGAGAATCAAAAAGTTGGACTGAACGAGAATCTTCCCGCCCGTGTCCTTGAGGGAACACCCACTGAGCCAAGGGACGGATGGTGCAGAAACTGATCAGGTGGCACCGGTCAGGCACATCAGCCATGAAAGCCTGAAAGTTACTCACTGGACATCGTGCGGAGATAATGCCAGGTAATCACAATCCCAGCCACTGTCCCTGCCTACACACACGGTGAACCAAACAATCCCAGAAGTTTATGTGGGGACGAACTGCGTAAGTGATTGATAGAGGGATGAGGATGCGCTTCGACCGAGAGTATATCGCGATTGTTCTCAGCAGGAGGATGGCTGGAAACGACAAATAAAATTAGCGCAGAAGACAGCGAATGCCGCTCCCATGCCTGACATTGTGAGATGGAGGCTCCGAGGAACATGCTCCCTGTGACCAACCAATAGCAGTCAGACGTGAACAAGTTCTAGGTGTAGCGTTTTCTCTCACACCCGGCAATCTTGAAGAGGATGTTGCATGTCTGAGGTTTTTTCGGTTGGTCAGTCCGTAATATCCATGTGTAACATCCACTTGCGTTAGAATCCATCGCGCCATACGGTACAACGAGTACTACACAACAGCAAGGTCACAGTCAGCATTCGTTGGATTCCAACGATGCACAGGGGTGGAGTCTGACTCACCGGTTACAAGGATCGGCATATCAAGAAACGTTCCGTACCGGGCTATGATAAAGAGGATCTTGGGGATACTCCATTCGCTTCGCCAGACATACTCGACTTCATGATCGAGGAGTATGAGCCAGTCGTATACCTAGTGACCGATAATCATTCGATCACGTGCATGAGTGGTCGAAGAACTGTCTCCTCCGCCGTGAATGTAGCAGAATAGAGGAACTTACCAAGAGCGCAAGCATGGGGACTTGAGGAATGGAAATTGTCGATGAGAGGATGAGAGTTTTGAGCGCCGGATCCTAGGCTGGGGACTTACCATAATTGTACTGTAGAATTGAGAGAGGCTTTCGTGAGCGTCGCAAGGTAACACTTCCCGACATTGGCGTAGATAATGACGTGGTAGGGGGAACACTCACGACGATGATTTGGAACCCGGACGCAATCCTGACGGCATCAGAAATGTCTGGAACACTCTCCATCCGATTCAAATCAGGTCCCAGTTGTAAGGAATAGAGGGGAGGGGAGGGGAGGGAGAGGAATGCCCTTAACCCGTTCTGCGCGAACGCTCAGAGTTGATCAAGCTTACCAATACCGCAGCGCAAACCTCTTGGAACAGGGCAGACGTTTCAAATATCCATCGCACTGGGTGCCAGTCATTACATAACATTGAGTGCATTCCGTATACCTAATCTGGCGCCAGCCAAGAGGCCATAGCCCCACCTCGAACCGAAGCTGTTTGATCAAACCAACCAGTCAATATCGGAAATGAAGACCTCAGAACAGCGCGTCATCAGCAATGCGCTTGCCGAGCAAGCGAGTCGGGTAGAAGATTATGAATGGAGAACCCAACGCTTAGACTCAAGATCGACTCAAAAACCGCTCCAAAACCGACTCGATCGCCTTCTTGCCGAGCAACAGAGGGGGAGGGATTGCTGATGGTCTTTTTTGTTATAGCCACCGAAGAATGGGTCTGTGACCGCCGGCCCGCAAGCGAATGGCTTTCCTGACATCCGGTCCCCTGCGAATGACTCACGGGCTAAGCTTGCAACAATGGCCGAGTCCCTCCTGGCGGCTGTATCGAATATCAGACCCTTCCGGGTCCAGTGGAGCGGTCTGATATCAGTGTTATGTGGACAAACGCGTTTTAGACATTCGACAGATGAAGGGAGGTGGGCCATGCTTGAGGCTCGACGAAGAGAGGGATGACTGGAGCAAAGAGAGAAAGAAACTTACTACTGAAAATAGAGTGGGTTTACGCCAGCCGGCTCCCGCCCCACCATACGAAAGACGTTCTCAGCATCGCGAATCTATCTACCTTAGGACCCAACCCCAATAGATAAAAACGGACCAGAACAAAGTACTGAGACGATCAACTACTGCATTCCCAATCGTGCAAGGCCACGAATCGTGCTGTGCAAACCCCAGAGAAATACGTTTGGGCGCCGTGAAATTGGTGTTCCACAGGATACGCAATTCCCGGGTCTCGTCGAGGGAGTTTGCAGGGTTGGCTCAACAGTGGTTGTGCCAGTACACCTGACAGAGGGTAAATATGGGGATGGCGGTGATCATCGAGATCATGGATGAAGCTGTGTGTCGAACCAGGCTGGAAATTGACCCCCATCTCGACGGGACTGAACAAACGACATCACTTTTCCCTGGCGGTTGAAAGGAGTTCTGGACAAAGGTAACTCGCTCCTCACTTCACTAAGTCGCTAATTAATATATTGGTACATAAACAATTCCGTGCGTACTCCCTACCTCCCCATGCGCTTAATCACCAATCTTGACGATCAACTTGCCCGTCGACTTTCCGCGAGGTAGGTCGGTCTGGGCCTGTTGCACACCCTCAGCCGTGAAGGGATATTCATGGAAGATGTTGATCTTCACGATACCCTTGCTCACGACATTGAAGAAGAGCTTGGAGTAGTGGGTACCCTCCTCGGGAGTGACCATGTAGTTCATCACTACCGGACGTAAGAGCTTGATGTTCTTCTCTCCAAGCTTGAGGGGCGAGAACGGCGGGACAGCACCGGAGGCATTCCCGAAGGAAATGAGCGTCCCTTTCCTCTTCAACACCTTGAAGTTGTTGTCGAACCTTGAAACGGAAATCAGTACACGGAATGACACCGGAAATAAACAACGTACGTGTCCTTTCCAACACCGTCAAATACCGCATCAACCCCAACGCCATTCGTGACCTCCAACACCCTTTGAACGGTATCCTCCTTGGTGTACAAAATGACGTGGTCCGCACCATGACCTTTCGCGAGCTCCGCCTTGGCGTCCGTCGACGTCGTCCCAATGACAGTGGCACCCTTGAATTTGGCATACTGGGCGGCGATGAGACCGAATCCCCCCGCGACGGTGTGAACGAGAATCGTGTCGCCCTTCTTGACCTCGTACGCTTCGTTCATAAACGTGAGGACGGTCGTCGCTTGTAGGAATCCAGCAGCAGCGGTTCGGGTGTCGATACCGGATTCGGGAGGGATAGGGAAAGTTTTGCCCCAGGGGATGGCAATGTACTCTGCATCGGCGCCTCTAAAGTTCTGAACGGTTGAGATGAGATGATCGGGTAAAAATTTGAGAACCCAATTGATGTACGTACAGCGATGGCTTTGGCTCCGATAGCGTAGCATCTTGCCTTATACTCCGGGTGGTCCAATACGGCCGGGTCCGTAGGGAGCGCGACGATCACTCCAGCGGCTTCCGATCCGACAATCGCGGGGAGTTGGACAGGGTAAAGCCCACTCCTGAAGTAGGTGTCAATGAAATTGACGCCGGCATACTCGACCTATATCCGCGGCAATAAAGAAGTAAGCCACCGCCAATCGCACAGGGCGGATGGTGACTGCGCGCGCCTTAAGAATGACATCTCCGGGGCCTTGTTTGGGAAAAGGCTGGTCTGTCTTTTCGATGACACCGACGTCTCCGGTCTTGGAGAACGTGATAGCTTTTACGGTTGCTGGGAAGTTTGACATGGTCGTGCGGAAGATAGAGACCTCTGAGCGAAAGATCCCAAGGCTTATACGAGAGTGAAGCAAAAATACCTTCGCTAAATTCAATCAGAACAGCTTGTTGCTTACTCAGTGATGAAGTCACTACCAACACATGACCTCCGAACTCCAAACCTCCCCTATTGCAAACCAAGGTACCAAACATTCGACCCTTAGCTTCCACCATTGCCATCACAGAAACCGATGGCCCTAAACGACCATTACTCTCCGACCAGGCTAAGCGAGTTTTCGGGAAACAACCAACGCTCTGGTCCGAGTACATATTGAACGAGTCACCTCTTATCGAGTTCTACCGGCACCTTCACAAAATGTTTGGAGAAAGTTTCTGCAATTCGACAAAGACCATGGCCAACAACGGTCCAGATATGATGAACAAAGGTATTCTGGGCATTATAACAACAGCAGAGGGGACAACAGGAGGTGAAAGCGACGGCGTGCAAGCAGGGGAAGCAGAGGAAGAAACAGAATTCGATGATGAGGATCTTATGCTAGATGATGATGATTAGTTGATACACGAGTGGCCGGGTTTGACATCGTATACCATTTGTAATTCGCGTGAGGCGCATCTTGTTGAATTCATCCATGAGTTCTGACGGCTCGGAGTCAGTGGGTCCCGGGATGGCGAATACAACTTGTATAGTGTCAGTAAGGTGCGAATGAGTTCCTCCATCCTTGGTTTGGTCAGCGAGGTATGATTCATAGTTTGGACAATGTTTCGCATGCCCTAGTCACCAGAGTCAGTTTACCATCAGTGTTCTACTCGCGAGCTCACTGGAATGGCCAGGTTGGCCGCAGCTTGCACACGTAAGCTCCCGAGGCTTTGGACCAGATGTCGGGGGTGTGGTTCGTGGTGGGGGTTGCGGAGCGGTCACAGGTCGCATCTCTGAGATGATTTCGATGACCGCTTGTCCGTGTTCCTTAGACAGGTGCCAGCGAGTCTCTTTTGCGAGTGTGTCAATGGAGGTGATGAGGTCGTAGTGAGCGGCGTCACAGATGCGATTGAAAACCTCGTTCGGCATGAACGTGTAACATCCAAAATTGTTGGTAAACAGTTCACCAAAGATGTCGTCAGCCATCTTCCATCGCCATCTGTCGAGTCGTACCCGAAGCATCTTGTCGTCCTCGGAGGGTTCGTATGGTTCCATAGTCGATCGACGTGGCCGGGGTTTCCGGTTTTCGAGGGAGACGACAAACTCGTTTTCAAACTCAGCGGGACTGCAAAGGTCGCAGCAAAGCCGTGGAGGTGTCGGTGAATAACGTGGACACACAACCAATGCCACGAGCCTTTGCATTGGTGACATCGTCAAGAACAGGATTTATGTCCCCCTTTTCTACCTTTCTGTCACCAAAGTAGGCTCGTGATTTGCAGCCACGCATGCCTTCCAGAACTTGTCCTCCGTGTCGTCACCCGCCTTGAGAACCATAGGTGGGGGTCTCTTCTTCTTCTTAGCTCTCTTCGCCTGCATAGATGAGGTTGACAAGACCAGCGGCGCAGTCCCAAAATGGAACGTATCTTAGCCACAGTGATTATACCGCTTTCTTCCCACCAATTCGGACTCGTCCTGTCCACCTCATCTGCAAGGCTGGGTAGGAGCCTGCTACTGACCATAGGGTTGGGTTACGCCAGCTGGCTCCTGCATCCCTCTTCTCAGCCACCCCATGAACGAAAGTCGTTTTCAACATCACTTATATCGTAGATGTCCAGATCTATCTACCTTAGGACTCGACCCCAATAAATAAAAAAAGGACCAGAACAAAGAAGCGAAACGATTAACTGTTGCACCCTGCAACAAAATCCTCGTCCACCTGTTCACGAGGATTCTCCTCGCCATCCCGCGCCAGGTCTGTCTCGAGCCGAATCGTTTCAGCCTGGTCCGTCTCCTGTTCGAGGGCAGTCGCGAACTGGAGACCGATTGACCTCAGGATCGTCAAAGGACCTCTCGGCGACGCAGCTCGTCTGATGTTCAGCAAGATTCGACAACACACAATACTGTGCGCAACTCGACCAAAGGAGACCACAAGGTTGCCGAGCTCAGGCTGCACAAAAGGTGAGTGGTTCTCAGATCCTGGATCAGAAGGCTGCGCTCACCCCCTGCAGTAACCAAACAATAATCGCAGAAAGAGACAGAGCTGGACCCGCTTACTTAGCGCCGGATCCCCGAACCGAAGGATCCCTTACCGAGTAACACAAGAAAGAAACCTACACCTGACAGATGGATTATTAACTGTTAGTGAGAGAATGTTTGTGGATGGCTCACTGTCTCGGTAAATCACCCTCAGTAATGGAGTGCCTGCGAAAACTAGTGCGGAGGTTGAGCATCGC
>Ga0307517_10012447_pt1 | contig 11669 bp, 10 predicted proteins | sample 23_EM_MG_FD_194515 | JGI IMG/M metagenome (GOLD analysis project Ga0307517, IMG submission 194515) | Populus trichocarpa ectomycorrhiza microbial communities from riparian zone in the Pacific Northwest, United States - 23_EM | ecosystem: Host-associated > Plants > Roots > Unclassified | place... | reverse complement strand
GATCCGTCTTGGCGGGTGAACCGGACCCGCGGGTCATGTTACCCACGAGTATTCCCACGAGTATACTCGCGAGTACCCGTCGAAGACCCGGACTCGTGCCCAGCCTTACAGAGAGATCAATTGTGCTTGAGATGTTCATGATGATTTATTTTGAGTCGAGCAAAGTTCTACCACCATCATTATATAGTTCAGTAGTCCAGTGTCTCAGTTTCCGTGAATTGGTAAGACACTGTTGTTAATAAGCAGATCTACAATTCTACAGCGATTTGCCAGATACTATAATCAGAAACTGCGGCGTGGACTGCGGCGGGAGTTGCGGCATCACGAGGACGTCACCCAGAGCGTCAACGTCAAGTGTGAGTATTTTTCTGGAGGCGTTCTGCAGCACAGCTTTGTTACTGTATATACATTTTGTATGGTATCATCACCTAAGGAGTACCTCAAGCGCGATGGTGCAGGGGGGCCTCCTCATAGCCTCACCACTTACCCAAAAATCGGAGATGAGCCTCTACTTGAATCTAACGCTGACTAATTTCTCCACAACCTATATTGAGAACTACGAACTTCTGATGTTTTTTCAGCATGCTGGGATGATCACCAACCTCTGTTCCTCCTGATTCCCAATGCCATTATGGTAGCTGATATTGATTCCTAATGCCAATGTGGAAAGCAATATATCCCAAGATTTTATATAGATTCTATGGTTGATGTAGCACTTTCTAATGAAACAACCCGAAAACCCTGAGGTGGGCCTGAAAATGGGCCAACCGAGCAGAGGTACACAATCAAAGCTGCCAGGATATCTGCTCCGTAATGTTGTTTCATGCCCAGGATCGCCGGCGTATTCAACGGGCAAGTCTTCCCTGCCAGTATTGTATCAAATCCCGCTATTTGGACCAAGGCCTAGAAGTAGACAAGGGAGCGCCAGAGAACGATCAACCACAAGGGAGACCATAATTAACAAGAGACCGTCCACGGAAAAATATGTGAGGGCTTTAATCTTTGACTCTCGAAGGCCCAGTTATCGCCCTCGCTGTCACTATGATGCAATGAAATATGCACTGGTATTAGTTATTTTTACTTTGAAAGAAAGTGTTCGAGGTCCTTAGGAATGGAATTACAATCCGACACCGATGGTCAGCCCTTCCTGTTCCCTTTTGGACCCCACTGGGGATGAAAACCGTGTTTTAGGCGGCTCTCTGTCATTGTGGCTACCCTTGCGATCAAGGTGAGTACAGATCTTGATCTTCAAGGTTCAAACCTCACACAGGCATGCGTGTTTGTACAATGTATTGAATACGTCGGAAGCACTCAGATCCGATTCGGCCTTTCTAAAGCGCTCAAGATTTCTTTGTACAACAATGTTTGATGGAGAACAGCTTGACTAGGTGAACCCATGTTTTCTATTCATTTATCCAGTACACTGACATATTTTGATAGCCCATGGGATTGTTCTTGACATCTTATGGACGTCTACACATCAGATGTATGGCCATTACCAAATTATGCTGCGATAATCACCTTGTGAGATGACAGCTTTAGATTGGCATAGAGTCATGGATGCACAAGATCTACTTGGGGTCAGTGAGTTCTTTTCGATTTGGGAACAAGGGCTAATCAAGATTCAAGTCAGTATTCTTTAACATTTTTGTGGACTTCAGTGCCTTTTCTTCAATCTTTGGACATAGTGTTCGAGAATGTTCATTAAGTAGGAATTTTCTATTTTTTTTCGCTTGCCACCCAAATTTTCTAAGCCCAATCCATTTGACTTGATTCATTCATATAACCGGATCAGATTAAAATTAACATGTCGAGGGAAAGTGGACGTACAAGACATATAAATCACCCCTGATTAACCAGCAGTCACCTAGCTGAGTGGGGCCGCAAATGCGGAAAAGTTGTAAAGCCGCCACACCCTAGGTGTTGGGTGTCTGAAGTAAACCCAGCAAGAACAAACTGAAATAAAATTAAAATTGTACCATGTCATAAAAACAATATTGGGTGTCTTCGGTTTCGCTGCTGATAGCCCCGATGGCAATTACCAGTCATGAAGGCTGGGATTAGGCCGGCTGGGATTGTGAACGTGCCGTCTGACATATAAGAAAATTTTCGGAGAACTCTACATACAAAAAACTCACTTGTGTCCATCAGTGAATCTGCGAGATCGGGGCAATCTTCGAGAGTACCGCACCCATTTTTAGGGAAACATTGGCCGCCGAAGATGCCTACATGACAAAAGTCATAGACGGGGACAAGGTAATTTGATAAATTGATATTACTTACATGTAACACCGCATAGAGAATTGGATGTGGTACCCCCAGAGGCGTCTCTCAGACCACTACTACTCAAGAAATTGCGTCTGCCTATAGCACTAGATTTAGAGGGCTGTTGTTGGAAGGGGACTGTCATATGCGCGGTGTTGGAACAATTGAATATCTCCATCGTGATCACATTTCCAGACGGCATAGTAAGAGGCTTTGATTCGACAATATGCTTGTCATCGCATATTTGGGCGTGGACTATGTATACAAAAATTTCAAGTCAAAAAATTCATATGCGCAGAAGCTTACTTACCTGAAATGATGCTATATGCAGAGAACAACATGGAAAAGAAACCTTTAGAGTGCATATTAGGGGAAGGCAGTCAATGGCTGACTACTTGGACCAAGACGTAAGGACTCAAACCGCTTAGAAGATTGATTTTATACAAAACGCCTCGCTCTTCAGATCGGTCGGCATCACTGCGGGAAGGGGACAATTCTGCGGCGTGCAGAATCTGTGCAGAGTTTTATGATGCTGAATTGAATTCTGCACGGATTCTGCGCGCTGCAGAATTGTCCCCTTCCCGCAGTGCATCTTGTGGTGATTCCGTGGCGTAGCTGTCAGTTGTACCCAGAAATACTCACGTCCGGTGGTACTCGAAAGTTTGTGTCTAAATCCGCAGCATTGGCTCCCTTGTGCAGGATCTTTTACAGTGTGTGGGATTGACACCAATGGCATTTCATATGAAAGTTGATTTCCAGTGTGTCAGTCGAAATGTGGGGACATAGCTGAAAAAGCCAAATGTCTACAAGTAACTGCATTGAGGTGTAAAAGACCAAACTGTCGCATCAAGGAATTGACGTGTCGTGGGGGTGACCGGTGACCACGGATAACAGACACCGGTCTTCAGTGCCGCTACGCGACACTCCCGGTATACCGCTAAGTATCGATTCTCAGCTCGTTAAATCGCTATCGTGAATTGAAAGATATGGAACTTCGTTGTTCGATTCTTACTAGGCTCTTGGCATTGATCCTATATCCAACATGCCACCCGTTGAAACGTCAGTAGAAACAAACGTGACTGAAATGGACATGCATTTCTACATTCTTCTTCATCGTCTTCTGCCAAATGACGCATGCATTTCGTTTTCTACCATCAATATTCGGTATCTCTCGGATAAGAATAGGGACGCATAATGCGAATTATCAAATAAATAAATGAAGTAGTATGCATAGAATCGGTGTGTCGGACTGGACCTTACTTTCCAGAACTTCCATTGTCCTTGCATTGTCCGACCGTATTTCAGGTGCTCCACCTTTGTTGCGTTTTGGGACATCAGTTATCGATCGCCGATGTAGACTTGTTGCCTGATACCCGGGCACAGGAAAATGTGCGTGGCAGGTTGCGTGCATTGCGTGCACCTGCGTGGACTTGCGTGTAGATGCGTGCCATATGCATGCATCTGCGTGGAGTTGAGTGGCACGCGGCTTAAGTGAACGTATTATCCCGTTTGCGTGTGTTACCAGACTTTGAAGTGACTTGGTAAACCGGCCGTTATGAGGTCAGCTGGATGTATTTGAAGGTTTAGAGCATCTCGCGGTGTAGTCGCAAGCGAATGGGGGGAAATACGAATTGTAAATTCAAGTACCCATAGATATTCGAGTAGAGAAAGGTTGTAACCCCAAAATTTGTGAGTACTTGGAATCTCGAAGCCTATCTACCATATTCCAAAGTTATCTACTGCCGGAATACTGGACGATAACCAATAAATAATTCAACTAAGAAATCTCACTCATCTATTCTACCAAGTTCCGGATTTCATTAACAGTCCGTAGATACACTAATAAATGACCATGAATTTATATTGATGCGTCTGACACTATTTTGAGCCGGCATGCACCTGCACAGAGGTCGTGGGAAAACGGTATGACTTGCGTGCATCTGCATACACTTGCGTGTATCTATGTACACTTGCGTGCATCTGCGTAGCACTTGCGTGTACCTGCGTGGTTCTTGCGTGCATCTGCGTGCAGCTCAAGAGATGGTTGCGTGCAGCGTAAGAGATAGTTTTATGCACTTGCATGCAGCTTGTGCTTCAATTCCTGCAGGCACCTGCGCCGACGTTGCACAAACCTACAGGGAGTATATCTAATCCACCTAATTGATTCCCTCATAGGTTCTCTGTAATTAATACAGTACAATTCATCTGAAGTTACCTTGGTCTAAACGAGTATGAACCACCTAATTTCATAAGTCCGCAGTTTTCCTCGATATTTTGAGTTCAAAGAATTGATATTGAAGCAGATAAATGCGTTTTAGCTTTCACCGTCCCATTTGGCAGTGAAATTTGGTAAGATAACCAAGTTGCGAGGGTAGCAACTTGGGTAACCCCTCTAAAATCAATGTTCGAACTGGATTTGATTTACCTAGAATTTGGTACGGTGACTAGACAATAGTGATTACTAAGTAAACAATTAATTTTCAACTCTTCATGCTCTCAAAATGATCTCAGGAATTGATTTATTCTAAATGTGGCTGTGTCAACTTGCGTGCAGTTGCGTGCATTTGCGTTGCGCAGGTGCACGCAAGCACGCAACCTGCCACGCAAATTTCTCTTTGCCCCTGATACCCGACTCCTATCCTTCATCAGATAAGTTGAACCAACGCCATGTCCAGTTGCACGACATTGACCAACCTTACCCGCGCTCACGGACACATTGGAGGTAAGTAGCGACGTTAGAGATCCGTACATATTGCCATTTCCGTACATATGTCCCGATCGGGATCGCCCCACGTACATAATTTTCCCCCTTTCTCTCGTCATCCGAGCCTCCTCCTGACAAGCGACCTCTATTAGAAAACTGGCTTTCGGAGATTGGTCTACATATTTTATACATTGTGACTATGACTGCATCATGCATCTCCCATTCTCTCTATAGGACCTCCCTCTTTCGCTGGCAACGTGAAGTTCTCGGCTTAGTTTTCGGTCCAAACAGCACTCCCGGAGACGGTGGTGGCAGGATCGATGGGCATATCAAGCCTGCCGCTGATGACTGGGCCATTATCAAAGGTGAGTTCAATGTCGTTCATCCCTACACGTCCCGCAAAAGAGCGAGTGGAGGTGAGGTCACCAACATCGTTGTACTTGACCGTGGCATTGTAACACTCGAACTCGGGGACGGTCTCTTCGAAGCTTCCCGACGCATTGTACAGGACCTTGCTCTTTTTGACATAGAATGACGAGCTGAATTTACCCGGAGCGCCTGGGACGGAGCTGATGAAACCATTCGAAGATTGAGACATCCTTGTTGGAACTTAGTTGGATAAGGTGGGGCTATATTTGATTTTTAACAAGGTTTTTTCCAAGGACGCAAAGGGCTCACGTTTTCTAGTTTATATACAAGGCTGAGGCCATAAACCGATTTGCATTGCGCTTATATTAGTTTTTTGCCGTGTACGATCGGAACAATACTCCACTGATTCCTGCCGGAATCCGCCGGAATCGGAATGACAGCAGGAACTAGAGCGACATGACCGGCGCCTCGTATCATGCCAATCATTTTCATGATTTTTCATCAGTTAGCCACAGGATGCATTGCTTCGATCCATTTGAAACAGCTCGCACGTAGAACAGCAAATATCTCGGTAATATACCTTTCTGCACTTGACTCGTTGCAGAGTTCCATGAGCAAGAATCGGACCAAATTCGAAATTCATTTCGTACATTCAATGCATTTCAGAAAATTCTGCCACTCAAATATTGATGCAGACCTTGATCTACCCTCCTTCGTATATCTGACATCGTATATCTGACAATGGACAAATTGCACTTTAATTACCTCATCGTATTTGACAGCACCACCAGCGTACCTAATTGGCCGACCAAACCCCAGTACCAGCAAGGGAGGATGAGGGATTCACTGGCATGTTCAATCTTCCAGTAATCGTAGGGCCGTTTTCAAGGGTGATGCTGATATCATCTGTCCCGACAGTGCCCCAGAAGAACCTTGTCGTGGTCAGGTCTCCTTGATCATCGTACGTAAGTTTCGCATTGTTACATGCAAATTCTGGTACGCCTGATCCCATATTCCCGAAAAAGCCGTAATGCAGCTTATTTACCATAAAGGCGGCCGCGAAACGATTTGGGGAACCTGGGACGCTGTGGATAAAACCTTTGGCGGTGGACATAAGATGGCGAGAAACAGTATGGTTCTAATCTGTCAATAAACGATCAACTTTGAGGCCTTGAGGATCGGGAGACCTACGTACGTTGATGATTTGGGGATCCTTGAAATAAGAAGTGCCATGGGAACATCTTATACCGGGACAGTAGCATATTCAAGTCTGATCCCTGCATAAAGATAGCATTCTAGATGTCTAGGAAATAATCTTGAATACGAGTAAGGGAAGCGGAATGAAGAACGCTGGAATTGTTGGTGTTAAGGTAGGGGTAGGGTTGCGTGTAAAACTCAGCCGAGGTATAAAATTATGTAAATTACGAGGGCGATTTTTGGCGAGGGTAAATAATGTAAATTACAAAAATTTCGCCAGAGCACGTGATCTCGATAAGTCACGTGCATGTTTTTTCGTGACCACAACGCAGCGACGTTGAGGGCGCTACAGCTCTCTACACCCACTCGTTCAACTCGAAAACACCGCCAGCATCCTCGTTATCCACCTCGTCCTTTGCAATGACTCCCATCACGCTCACTTTGGAGTTCTTCACACGTGAAATAGGGCCATCTGCAAGGATCTCAGTGAGCTCAGTCGTCGTCCTGATCAATAGGCATGCCGTATGTGAGGTTTTTGGTATGACCAAAATGGTAGGCTTCACCCAAGAATCTGAAATATAAGGTTTGAAACTGTACAGGCGTCGCACAATTCCGCCTGACCCAAGCCTGACCACACAGGAATTTTTTACATTTTTTACATGCCTGATATCTGGTTCGGTAAAAAATTAGTAAATTACTGTAAATTACACATGTAAATTACACTTTGTAAAAAAACCCCGAGTTTTACACGCAACCCTAGAGTGAAAGAGACGAAGGCTTGGATTTATTTGATGTCGACACGTCTTCTAAAGGGTCATGTGATTGTTGCGCGACGTGAATTTTGTGATGTTGAGAGTGTGATGGGAATCTGGACAATATTGTCCAGATTCCAGTCACGTCACAGGGAAGTCAACAAAGATGTCAGAACTGTTATTAGGCATTATTGCAATATTGGCGCTATTGTACCTACGCCATACACTATTTGTTGCTATTATGCAAAGTTCAAGATTGCTGATGACTAGTAGATAAAATAGGGCATGCTATATAGTGCTATGGAGACTATGGAATCCCTCACGCTAACTATTACCCAATATCCATCATTGGTCATCAGGGTCCCTAGTGTTTGGGAGCGGTATGATGGTATTGGTCGCTATAATTCACCACTGTAAAAGTATTTCTTGCTATTCCCCAAAATCCAAGATTGCTGATGTTTGTAACCATTTCTGATGGCTTTTTTCATGATTATAAGGTATTTCTTACTCGAGCCGCTTGTTAATTCACGCGAAGGCCCAGCCGTGGATAGATATGTTCCGCAATATACATCCCTTGGAATGGCAGAGAGCTGCCGAAACTCTCCCTCTTGTTGCGGCCCGCTCGATTTGGTTAGGGTTTGCTGACTAAGCGTCACACAAATCGAACAAAAGAGTGCGAACCTTAGATTGCGGGCAATTGAAGGAGCTCGTGCGTCATCTTGCTCTCATTTCTCGGGTCCTAATCACTCAACCAAGTTTAGATTCCGCAGCTCAATATGCTCCTGGCTTGATGGAAGGGATAGCTAACATTGTGCAACGCCTGGGTACTATTGAGGGCCGCCTGGGCGCTATTGAGGGCCGCCTAGGTGCTGTTGAGGGCCACCTAGGTGCTGTTGAGGGCCGCCTAGATATGATTGAGGGCCGCCTGGACACTATCGAGGACAATACCCTTCTTAACAATGCCATGACCCTCAACCACCGAACCATAGCACGAAATAAGGTAAACCAACCACATTGTGAACCGCTTCGAAAAACTGTATGTTTCCTTCAATTGTCAATCAATACCTCTCACCTCTCTCTAGGTCCCTGGTCATAACTTCAATCATGTTGTTTCCATCACACGAGCGGCAGACCGACGAAACCTGGCTGTTCCCGCTCAGCCAGCACTTATTGGCGCTATGCCACCCAACTTCAACTCCAACATTACTAGCTACACAACGAAGGAGATTGCAAGACTTATCTTGTTCTATAACGAAGACTTTGGGATTGTTGAGAATGATGATGAAGCTGTTCGCCGTAGTAAACTTATTATGTTTTTGTCGTGCTATTAATAATCATTGGGTTGTGTTGTGACAACGTCGAAATTGAATTCGATGTAGAGTTCTTTGAGGAGGGAGGTTATGGGTCGGTATACTGGTATTCTATTAATATTCCATTCACACCCGGAGCCCTAATTGCAAGTTTATATTGTTAGGTGTATTCCACTTCCGGAGGTACGCAATTAGGGAAATACCCAAATAACCTCTTTGTGTCAACCTCATCATCTTCGTACAACCGATGTTCATCAACGTTCAATGGTTCAAGCCGGGATTGGCCTTGCTCTATTACAAGATTTGGCTACAATCAAACCACTTGGGCCATAACTACGTGGCTCATTCATTGAATCGATCCGGTACAAATGTCATAATGTGCATCTCGAACCCAACGAAGGTCTCGCATCCACACCTCCCACCACACTCACCAATGAACTGGAGGTCATAATCTCACTTTCGACCTCCATCCCAATGCCGTTCGGGTCCGGTGAACCGATGGAGGTCGAAGACGATGTCGACGAGGTCCCTCGTCAAGTATTGATCACAGCGGCAATAGTCTTCGATAACTTCGCACTGCTTCTTCACCTTTTCACCTTCAATGACGACGATGATCCTGGTCCACTGTTGTTGGACCTATGGTCATATCCTGTCCGGACTCGTCACGCCTCCCTTTACTTATCACGTGTTACCATTGTTTATATATCGATGACACCACTTCCTTCCCTCCTCAGTTGTCATCCATTCCCTGACACTGAGGTATAGTCATTCCCCATCGTACCGTTTACTCACTGTACTTATTATCACACGTCCTAGCTCGTACACTCGACTAGGTAATACCACACAGTTGTCATCCATTCCCTGACACTGAGCTCGTACACTCGACTAGGTCTTACAACTGTAGTTGACTGGGTTCCCTTGGAATTCGGTGCAGAAGGCGACAACGCCGCTGCCTTATCCACCCGGCTCTTCGCGAATAGACTAGACATATCCTTGTCCAAAATACTCGGGCGAAGGATGTCTCCTTGGTACTGGAATTGGTAATGACCTGGCGGCGGCAGCAGCGGCGGCGAGATTGCAGCTACCACCAGATGGTCGTAAATGGGGATAGGGAATGGGTTTCGCCTGATTATGCCCGTGGAAGGCGAGGCGCTATCGCGATTGATATTGAAACCAGCAGGAACCGACATAGGTGTAGGTACCATTGCCGGCTGACTGCATGATGAGGAACATATCGAGGGTCGACAAATCCTTGTCGGTGGGGGTACCTCTGCGACAGCTTGCTGCTATTTGTGTTCGCAGTACTTATCCCAGACGAGGAGGCAGGTGAGGCGTGGCGGAGTCCTAGCTCCTCATTGTAACACTAGTCCACCGCTAAAGTACCCTGTTGGTGGCTGGTGGGACCGTCGGAATGGCTATAGTCATCACGTTTTCTCCTCACGGAAATTGCCACTGTAAATGATCGCCGTCATGCACGCCGTAACTTCCAATTCCCAAACTTACTGCTTTACCTCAGCTAGCACTGATGCTTTTTTCGGGGCTTCTTGTGATGCAAATGAGACAAGCGGCAGGAGATACTGGAGTGAGCCTGTGTTTTCTCTTACTTAACATGTTCATCAAATGACCCTGTTCGATTTTTAGATTTGATTCTGATTGGCTCTGGCCTCTACAAGGAGGTTAAGACCACGGTTTGCAGGATTTACCCCCAAATCCACACTCTCGCAGTCGACTACACCGATAATACCCGACTCTCCAACTCATCTTTCCCAAACTTCATCAATGGAACAGACTCTAGTGGCAGTGTAGATGCCCCTTGGCTGGGCGATTTTGTGCTCTCAGTGTTCCAGAAGGGGTTGACTGTCAGTCAAAGCACGACCAGAAACACTATGGGGGATACCATTTTATCGTTCGTCGCAGCGCTGCCTAACGGCACCGATGTCCTGAACGATGTACTCATGAGTTTCTTTGTCTTGATACTCGTCGTCCTACAATGCTGAGAAATGCGCGATTTAGTCTCAATACGTGAGAGGAGTTCTAGAGCTGAGTGGTACAGTATGCCGCAATGATTTTTCCCTCTTTCAAACACAGCCTAATAATTTTTTTTTTCTGCCTCAGTTCCTACGTACCATGTATACACAGAACGACAATGGTCTGTACCCCAGAGGTGCGAGCGTCATCCCACCAAGCATGCGCATTGCCACACATGGCACCTATACTCCGCCACTACTATTGGCTTTCATCAGGCCACCGCAGCAGCTATTGGCGGACTCCTCGCACCTACCTTCATATCCTTGATCTCCATTCTAATCATCGTCATTATACTTGCGACAAAGAGCGGCAAAGAACCAGAGGAGAATCGCTACTTCGACCCTGGCAAGGTCCTCCACCTGATTTCTGCAGCCTCGGTGGGTGGGATGCAGACGGGAACATTCCCCCCCTTTAATGAAATCAAGGGTCGTGCATTCAAGGACGTCAAGATAAAACTGGGTCCCATAGAGGGGGTTACTGGTAGAACAGGGTTCATTGATAGCGATGAATAGGTGGGATGGCACCATCTCTTGCACCCGGGGTACTATGCTTCTTTCCTGATATCAGAACTTGAATTCAGATGCCTTTAACATATGACCAGGAGAAACAAGGTCATTATGTGTACATGTGTTGTAAATAGAAATGTAAATCTGTTCCTCAGGCTAAAACGACGGGCTGTTTTTCCAGATATTGCCCTGCGATGACCCATTGTGAGTGTCGGCTATGAGTGAAGGCCCCACTACCACATACATGTCTAGGCGCTGATCCCTTCACAGAGACTTCTAAGATGCAAATTACACACCCAAAGAATTTAAAATTTGAGGGCTATGCAGTTATGTCATTTCTAAGAGTCTCTGGTGAGCGGGAGCTAATATTATTCATAACAAATTGAGAGTCCTACCTGGTTGTTACAGTAATATTGTCACCACTAACTGGCAGGCTGATATATCACACCTATGTAATTAGAATACAGCTGTTGATACAATAATCAATCTAATTAGACACCATTTCTGATATATCACATTAGATATCCTACTGCACAGC
>Ga0307517_10012446_pt1 | contig 11669 bp, 16 predicted proteins | sample 23_EM_MG_FD_194515 | JGI IMG/M metagenome (GOLD analysis project Ga0307517, IMG submission 194515) | Populus trichocarpa ectomycorrhiza microbial communities from riparian zone in the Pacific Northwest, United States - 23_EM | ecosystem: Host-associated > Plants > Roots > Unclassified | place... | reverse complement strand
TCGCGGAAGAGGGATCGAGTGAGGAGAACGACAAGGGAATGAGAAGGGAGGGTCCAACACAGCCACTGCTCTAGATCTTGAATGAGGATCCTTTGCTATACAGATATTATGTAATGCTGCCGCTCTCAACATGATATTTCCATAGTCCAGGCCTTTGCCCAGTCTCGGAAAAGATCACGCCAACGCAACGTCCCTCAAACCCAGCCAATCTCGAGCGCAAGATAGCTGTGGCTGAAGCATTTGAGTCCGACTCCTGGTAAATGCGTGGAAGATGAAGAGAAAATTTTAACGATTTCTGACGACTCATTTGTTACTAACAACTATTAATACATTTATAACATGTTACTGACTCCTATTAACGCGTGCTCTGGGAGGCAAAATGTTATTAACCATGTTAGAAACTTTTCGGGAATTACTCACGGCTGCAAGTATATGCTCCGGGTGGGGCGAACCAATTGTCAACGCCAGGGCCTTCGCGATCTCAGCAGCGCTGGGCTTGTTGCGAGTAAACGTGTCATATCCTAGGTTGGTTGATTTCCAGGCGGACTTCGGTTCGGTACTCGAAGTCAGCAGCCATTGGGTGAGGATCCTTTCTTCACCAACGTCGAAGTATTGGCCGCTCCAGGTCGTAGTAGAATTCGCGTTGAGCTTGCGGTTACGCCATGTCACCACCCAGCCGACGGAGATGCCCTCGTCCGATGGCGGACTTGTATCAAACCGCCCGGTGAGGATATAGAAATCCTCAGCCTCCCCAACGGCAGAGTGATATTTCCCATGGAGACCGCCGTTCTCGTCTGCGGTCAGGGCCATATTCGAGCCGAGTTGGTTGTACCAGTGGCCGGAGAGCTTTGTCCAACTTTCAACCTGTTCGGTCATGGTCTAGCGTCGCAGGACGTTTAGTCATAAGGCTATAAGTAAGGGGTTTCTGGAAGGAGACTTACCATTCACTTTTGAGTAGAGTCAGTGGGGGTAGCTCGCTCTGGTGCTATCTCTGAAGAGCAAAAGTGCAGCCGGAATGTTTGGCGGGGGATTGGGAGGAAAGGAGGGAAGCAAGAAAATATCTCACTCCTCTCGCTACTTAACGGGTGAGCGTAGACCAAAGAGTCTGTCAATATTGACAGAACGACAATAGCGTTAGGGTCTCGACTCTCCACAAGTGCCTAGATTTCCAATCATCTACGGCGGCGCTTGATGGCCAGTGGATTGAAACGCCGCGGCCCGAATGTTACGTTATGACGACTGGCACAATCCTTTTGAGTGGAAGGAAAGTGGCAAATGTACTGGCTAGACTTAGACTATGAGCAAAGAACAGAAGGCGATCAACTAGGCTCAATCAATCCCCTCTCACTCGGACGATCTTGGTACGAGACAACAAGATTCAACATGAGAATCAAGGTACAGTAAACGTTGTATAACACACAGAAAGTAGAAAGCGCGTTATAATCCAAGATGGAAACACACCTAACAAATTTGTAGCGAATAGAAACGGCCGGAGTACACTTGCGTCTTAGTACTCGAGTCTGTCCTGGTGCTATGAATGGCTGTTCCCACCATGGTCATGTAAGGGAGATGAGCCAAATGATATTGGTGCGCATGTGAATCTACTACTCACCTTCGCATTATCCACTCATCAGTGCTAACATTAGGTTCCTTCCCAATTCATATATCTGCGCGGTCCTCACCGTCGAAAAAATATCGCCGAGATTCTTCGTTTGTACTCATGACCTATCTCCGGGTTCGGGCTATGATGGTCACCGGACGATGGATGGCAAGAATAGCGAAGACAACACCAGTTGTTTCTCACAGCTCCCATCTGGGGATGCCCGTTCTTCATCCGCGTGATCGTTAAGCTTTTAAGATTTGCTTGCGCTCATGGCTGTTCGTGCTTTTGACCGAAACCAGCCGAAACCTCCCTGTAGTTCAGATAGAAATTGTAAGTCAAGAAGGACAGTGGTGCGATATGGCATGCCAGTACACTGACGAGAATCTGGGTCGGGGCTGGGTTCTTCAAGTCGTACATCCATTCAGCGGGATACTGGATTATCGCCCAACAGTAGCCAAGAGAGCATTTTCCAAACCCCAGCCAGCGACCTGTCGTCACATAACTGTCAGAAATCTCAAGTGTATCGCAAAATTGATGAAACGAAGGCGGGTTAAACGCCCATTTCTTGCCATTCCAAGATTGGAAGTTTCACTGGACTGCGTGTAAGTTGGGATCGCGGCTCATCAAGATAGTAAAGACGCACTCGATTGAATTCAAGGAAAACCTCAACGCCTCCGGCATCCGCAAGACCAAAGTACTCTGCAATCTGCGAAATTGCTGTACCGTTCCCGGAAGCTGCGACATTGTAGACGTACTGAACGACGCGCTGGACATCAACTTGGCAGTTTTAGGGACGTTTAGATGGATGGGTTCAAAGTCGTGCGAGAACTAGCCCTGGAATATTGAATCAGTTTGTACTTTGGGGCTCTCTGGCGAACGCGGACTCCCGCAATCTGTTGGATGACATCGATGACAACTAAAGACGAGCGAGCTGTCCAAAATATTTCCTAAGGAAATTAAATTTCAGAAGCAGAAATTTGTTCATAATGTGACAACGCACTTGTTAAGCGTCCGGGAGTAACTCCCGCCACTAAGAACACAAGGGACCTTGTGAGGACGGGTGGCTCGGTGTTTTCTCTTGCATTGGGAGAATAGCATTTTAGGAAAAATAGACAAAGTCTTCCATAGCTTGCGCGAATTGTAAACGACGAGAGTTTGAACGTTCCTTTGCGGAAATGGGTTTGATTACCCAAAAAAACGGGGCTCAAGCACGATTGTTGCTCCGTCTGGACAAAGGCACCCTGGAGAGTTACGTTCGTCAAGCCCACGCCTGTTTCAATACGAAGTAGATACATATTAGCAAGGTGAGTTCAAAATTGAAGGTGGAAGACACCGACGTTCAGCGTTGCCTTCTCTCGGGGTTGTGACGAATATTGGTCCACCTGGGTTAATAGTATTGACTTCGCGAGCGATATTTTTATGTACCTGGCTGGTAACATTCCAAAGTGTGCGTATAATACTGTTCGAAGGTGCCAAGCCATAAGAAATATATTGCGGAAGGACCTTGCCATCAGTATGCATGACTGTACGCAATGATATTTCTGACAGGACGGTTAGCGGGTGTTTTCTGAATTTGTGCCTGCGGAGGTCGCGACTTGGTTCGGGCATAGATGGCAGGCTTATATCGTCCGCCGACCATGCCAGGCGCCGAGAAAAGCAAAAGGGAAGGGCCAAGTGGTAAACAACTGAGGAACATGGGTATTGGACTGAGAACCTTCAGTGGCGGCGACAGCTTGAATTGGGGCAAACCTGGTTTGGGTTTATGTTTCGAACGCAGTATCGTCAATTGAATGGCCAAAATCCATCAAGAAACGCAGGGGAAATACAGTCCTCGTCGCCATGTCAGGATCTCTCGTGGGGTTCAACTGTTACATTGCGAGACCCCATGGGGGAAATCTGCATTGGACTTCAAAGAGTTAGGCAAGGTCGGCACCAATTGCGAAAACGTCGACGTACTCGACGTTCTTGGATAGCGTCAGCGACTTGATAGAGCACGGCGAAGGACCGCATTACATGAGAAATCATTTGCACATCCGTACCCGCCCTCGTAGAAAGATTGGGATCCTGACCTCGTAAGTAGAGCGATGAGATCTCGCTCGACCTAATGATCATACAGAAGATTGGGCTTGAGTAATGCACATCGTACATGCTGTTCAGACGATAATAACCTTTGTCCTCAAGTTCGGCGTCGGGAATTGACATAGAAATCGGTACGGCGGTTAGCTTCTGCCGAGTGAGGATGACTTTGAGAACACTTCACGACCAGCAGACAACAGACTCACCAAGCTGAGTGTCGAGAACAAACTCATTGGATTTGGAGTCACACAAAGAAATTTCCGATGTAAAAGTTCATAATTAAAGGGAAAGGAAATAATACAGTTGCAGTGTACAGCCAAAGGAAAATACAAGATGCACATGAGAGGTGAGATAAATCTAGAGTTCCTGGCTGATAGCCTCGTCCTTCTTTGACTTTCCAGATTTCGTTGGGAGCAGTTCCTGCAAGAACTATGAGCGAAAGCACCAGATAAGATGCGATTGTCGAACTTACAGGTGCAATGTGTGGCACAACACCACCTTGAGAGATGACGACGTTACCAAGGAGTTTTTGCAACCTAATCAAAGTTGGATTAATATCGAAGGATTACGAAGGCAGAAAGCTGATGACTCACTCCTCATCGTTTCGGATGGCGAGTTGCAAGTGACGAGGGACAATACGCTGCTTCTTGTTATCACGTGCGGCGTTCCCAGCAAGCTCCAGAATTTCAGCGGCAAGGTACTCGAGAACGGCAGCGAGGTAGACTAGGATGACATGATAAGTAAGCAGGCCAAATGAATCAGAACGTAAGCCACGAACCAGGTGCACCAGCGCCGACACGTTGAGCGTAGTTGCCCTTCTTCAACAGACGATGGACACGACCGACAGGGAATTGGAGACCAGCTTTGGCAGAGCGAGATTGGGACTTGGATGTTGAGTCACCGCCCGCAGCCTTGCCTCCGGATTTGCCAGCTTTTCCTTTACCAGACATTGTTGTATGTGGGAGTGGGTGGTGGTGGTGGTTAAGGTGGAAGTGTGTGAGTGGCGGTAGTGGTGGGAAAAGGGAAAGAGGATAAGTTGCGGATCGTCATCGTCGTCCAGTATTTATAGGGTCAGGAGAGAAAGCGCACGAGCCCTATAAACAACAAACGAAATAAGGTTTGGGCAACATCTCACGATCACGCGACCACATAAACGCGTTTGTTTTGATCAACAAAGGCGCGAATATCTCAAACACGAACAAATCAACGCGTCTGTATATAACGTCTCACACCTTTTCCGTCCACCGTCCACCTCATTCACCACCCACCACCACCACCACTACCACCCACTTCTTCCAATGGCACCCAAACCCGCATCCACTGCCGGCAAAGCTCCTGCTTCCACCGCTTCCAAGGCACCCGCCAAATCCACCGAGGGCGCGAAAGCCGCGAAGAAAACCTCCAAGGCGGCTGCCCCTGCTGATGGCGAGAAGAAGAAGAGAAAGAAGGTCCGAAAAGAGACTTACTCCTCGTACATCTACAAAGGTATGTGACTCGCTCTTCGTTTCTCTGACTCGAACTCATCCTTTTCAGTCCTTAAGCAGGTCCACCCTGATACTGGTATCTCGAACAAGGCAATGGCCATCCTCAACTCCTTCGTCAACGATATTTTCGAGCGCATTGCCACTGAGGCTTCCAGTGAGCTTCGCAACTTTCTTCAGCTTGGTTTCTTTCTAATGACTTCTCCAGAGCTGGCGGCTTACTCCAAGAAATCAACAATCTCCTCGCGCGAAATTCAAACATCAGTCCGCCTCATTCTGCCAGGAGAGCTCGCGAAGCACGCCATCTCAGAGGGTACTAAATCAGTAACGAGTAAGCTGACCTCCCCTTCTACAGTGACCTGTTGCTCATGTCGTTTCCAGAGTTCTCGTCAGCGGGAGCCAAGTAATTGTACCTTGCATTTTTTGTCTGTTTCTGTATTACATTGTATATATTTAATCGATCCTTTTTCTCATTCCTCTTTGTGATTCCGAATGTTCGTCGCTTCGGGACTGTTCTCACTTGGTGGGTTGCGATTGAATCACGGTTTGGCAGGTGTGTAAAATGTTTCCTAGACTGAAATTTCAAACTAAAATCAAGCTATCCCAGTGCTGTGATCAAGTGCTATCTTCGTTGAGTATCTGTGACTCGCATCCCCAGTGTGCAGTGTACAGCAGAATTTCCCTGCACTCATGATTAGTCCGGTGACGAAGATGGGCCAGGAATTTCATCCTCTGACTCGGTAAAATGTTTGGCCCACTACAATTCGAGTATTATTCCATAGCGCTCTTCTGGAGATTTCGGCCTGGCCCACCCATTGTTCCTACCGATTGGCTCGACCTGGCCCACTAAGGTCGTTGATTTCAGATTCTACACGCCAAGGATGTTCAACGAATCGCTATGGCATAAAAGGAAGGGTCTTCATTCTTATTCGTCCACCTCCCTGCCCCGTTAGGACCTTGCTCGCCTTCAGCTTTCTCTCTTTCTTGTTGCAATTACCAGTGTGAGTTTGTTTATAATTCTCCCCTTCTAAGATGTACTTCTAACGCCTTTGTTATAGGATGAACCGCAGAACGTCAATCGATGACTTCCCCTTGGAGCTTCTACTCCATGCCTTTGGCTACGTGGTGCAAGATCCCCTCCCGCGCGATCGCGGCGACATGGTCCACCCTCCTCTCCACGCAATGCTATCCATTACCCAAGTTTGTGGACGATGGCGGAAACTCGCTCTCAGTAATTCGTCCTTGTGGGTTGGATGTGTCGATTTAGGACGACCGGAAGAATGCATCGAAGAGATGTTGCGCCGTTCAGGAAACAGACCTCTTCACCTCACTTTCTTCACCTCTCCAGTAAACCTCCAGCAGCGCAAGCCATTAGTTCCTGTTAACCCCACACCCCGTCGACCTGCTCTCGACTTCCTCAAGTCTCCATCCTTCGATAAGGTCTCATCGCGTACCGTCAACGGGTCACTGAAAGCCATCCTCCCCAGTAACAGTTGTCAAGACGCCTTCGCTTGCCTTCAACCATGTCTTCCAAAGTTGAAGACGATTTCTTTAGAGTTGGAGTCCACGTCTGCCGTCCTCCGGGGCCACAGGCTCTTCAAAGGCAAGGGTTGGCTTGTCCAATCCCTCTCCTTGACGAGATGTACTATCAGGCTTGAGCCAGCAGCGCTTACATTCCTCCTCGACCTACGAATCGCATCCCTTTCCGCAAAGGATTCCCTCGGCGTGAAGTCGTGGCTCGATATGTGCGCAGGTCTTCCGCATCTCCAAGTACTCGAACTTGTCGAGTGCTTTAAACGCCCCGCGAAGGTCTTTCAGGGTGTTCAAGACTCGCAAATCGATATGCCCAAGCTCGAAAGGCTTGTTATCAGCACCCCTCACCACGATACTTGTTTGACATTCCTCGACGCGCTCGTCATTCTGCCCTCCTGCGACCTGACACTGCGGACCACCGTCATGCAGAAAACCCCCAGCTACAACTCTCTCCTCTCGCTCCTGTCCAAGCGATACAGCGCATCGGAGAAGGTGTTTGGAGATGACCTCTACATCTCGGCGACCGAAGGTGCATTCGTTTTGCGGACGGAAGGAACCTCAGCCCCCGCCCCTCTCTTCATCCAGATCACCTTCAAAGATTCCACTGTCGATCTTTTCCGAGGTTGTCCAGTTCTGGAGCCCCACAACCTTTACCACCACATGCTCAAAGTGTTTTGCAAGCCCATCGCTTATGTCCGTACTCTGACACTCAGGCTTTTCCTTAAAGACCAGCTTAATTTCCACCCATTTTTCAATCCCACAATCCTCCTCAAATTCCCGCGATTGGTTAGCGTTGAACTCGATCCGGCGAATATATTTGGTGGGCCGCCGCCCTTGGATGCCTCCGCCTTTCCCGACCGACGCCCCTCGACCCCGCGCATGGTGTGGTTCCCCTCTCGACGGGAATTACTGATCGAGAACGCCGACTTTTCAGACGAGCAGAGCGTACAATATAGCTGCCTGACGGGTCATCATCGCAAGTCGGTGGATCGGAGGAAAGATGCTTTGTGTCGGACGCTGAAGGACCACCTCAAATCAGAGCGGAAGGGCTGGAAACCCGAGTGGGATATCAAGACTGTCATTCTCAGCGGGTGTCGTGGGATTGAGAGTCGGGAACGGGGGAAGATGCAGGAGTGGGTTGGAATTGACTTTGATATTATTCAATAAATAATTGATTGCGCATGCGTTTTCTTGCGACGAGTAGACGACGGCAAGTCTTTGGATATCACGGGTGCAGTACTTCTTTCTCTTTCATTATTTACTTACGATATGTATACATACTTCGTATGCATCATGACCTTTACCCCAGTGCTAGAACTCCTACAGATCTGGAAGGTCGTTCCCACGAAGATAGAATCCTCCTGATCTTGCACCAACCCAATTCAATCCCGCTCTTAACAAACCTCGCCGTAACATCCCCTCTGTAGGCGACCAAGTATTGGCTCCCATATGCCTGGTTATTCTCAACGCAGAAAAAACATTTTCTTCCTGAGCGAATCTCGATCCAGTTTCTGCTTCCATGGCTTTCCTAGCACAGCCAACCTTCCATTCTCCCCAACACGTTTCTGGGCCAGGCACTGCCAAATCGGTAAATCTTAGAACCACCAGCGCTAAATGTAACATGGACGATCTTCAGGTGCCTTCCAACTCTGCGCTGTTCTGCTGTTCGAGTTCCTATACTACACTTGCCAGAACGCAATTTAAAGGTATTGCGCTCTACAGTCTGCCCTGCTGATTATTTCTGGGAAATCTTCATGAGTTCGACGGTGCAGCGAGCGGCTTGGAAGCCCCCCGAAACAATGGGGCATGATCGGATCGTCAAGTTCGTTGTAGAGACCCGCTAATCCCGACCACCATCTTCTCCCGGAACCAGTGTATTCATCGAATCTGGCCCATCTTTCCTGTTTTCCAGTACCCTCCGTCATTTTTTTTTTACATGGCCCACCCATTGTTCACCGAAGCCTGGTGACCGCCGTAACACGTTCACCGTGGCCCACCCCAGGATCGTCGATCAGGATTCAACAAACGGAGACGTGGTATCCCGACGCTATAAAGGCAGTACCCTCTCCATCGTTCATCCTCAGACCTTGACCTTGCTTCCTGCCTTCATTACTTTTATTGCTGCTCCGGTTAGCAGTATTCTATAACTTTCTACATTTTCTATTGCGACTCGCAAAGTACGTCTCATAACGACTCTTTCACTAAACTCATAATTAATGGCTCTTCCCGGCAGTTTCATCACGATGTCAATCAACGATTTTTTTCCTGGTGAACTCCTCTTAGAGCTCTTCAGCCGCGCCGTCCACGACCCCTCCCTCATACGCCTTTGGAGCAACCCGGTCCACCCTCCCCTCCGCATGATGCTGGGCATCACCCATGTCTGCAGACGGTGGCGTTACCTTGCTTTGGAGCATTCGACCCTCTGGAAGGGATGTGTTGATATGGGAAGACCTACCGAATGTATAAAGGAAATCCTACTTCGTTCCGGCACTCAACCTCTCCACCTCTCATTCTTTACCCCGACGCGACCCCAGTACGATCCAGTCATTCGTTTTCATTACACGACCTACCGCCCAGCACCTGATGTCCTGGAGAACCCTTATCGCGAACTTATCCTATCACGCACTCGCTCACTCCACGCTATCCTCCCAGCTCTGAGCTGTGACAAGGCCTTCAATTACTTCAAGCTACACCTTTCGCAGATGAAGACCATTTCCCTCCAATTGGACTCTTGGTCCGCCGTACTCCGGGACGACGGCATCTTCGACGACAAGGAATGGATGGTTAGAGTCCTCTCTTTGAAGAGATGTTCGATTAGGCTCCAACCGAAGGCCCTTCCTTTCCTCGAGGAACTCCGAATCGAGTACCCTTCGGCACATGCTTTCCCTGACTTGAACACTTGGCTTGACTTGCTTGCAGGCCTTCCACAGCTCCGCATTTTCGAACTCGTAGACTGCTTCGGCGCCTCTGACACGGAGCCCTCTCGAGCTTCTTCGGACAAGAAGATCCATATGGCCAAGCTCGAAAAGCTCATCTTGAAGACCTCCGAGCCATTTCAACAAATTTGTGCGCCGCTCCTCAACACGCTCGTCATACCACCCGCCTGCGCCTTGACCCTTGGTATTCCCATCCTGGTGTCGACATCTTCGTACAAGGCCCTCCTCTCCGCCCTTTCAACGCGGTATAACGCCTACGATAACGCACTCGGAGATCATCTCGACTTAACCATTGCGGGCAATGCATTCGCTATGCAGACACGGGGATTGTCGGCCCCCGCCGAAACATTCATCTATTTCTACTTCGCCGGCGGTTGCAGGCACACGGTTTGTTGCGACCATGGCTGCACTCTAACCAACGCCGGACTCGTTTTTCAAACGGTGCTCGAGGCATTCCGCAAACCCGTCTCCTCCATCCGTTGGCTGACGCTCAGGACATATGTGCACGAGGACAAACAAATCAACCCTTTCTTCAACCTTCGCCTCCTCCGCAAATTCACAGATCTGCGGTCCATCGACCTCAATGTTGAGTCCATCTTTGGTGGCTTTCCGCCGATGGACTGCCAATCCACTTTCAGTCCAGGCCCATCCGACCCGCGAATGTTCTGGTTCCCGGCCGCTGCCCACCGAGAGCTGGTCGTATCGAAGGTCGACTTTGGTGAAGACACTTCGTTGCATACGTTGTGTCTGGCGTTGATGCGGCACCTCAAACCTCAGGGAAGGCGTTGGAATCCAGAGTCGCGGATTCAGACCTTGTCACTCCGGAGATGTGTTGGGCTTCGGTACTGGCAATTGGCGAAATTGGAGGAGATGGTTGGAATTAAGTATGGGGTTCGTATCAAATGCGTTGACTGCGAGGTGTCGGATTTCTTCTAGTCGGTGGTGCATTCTTTTTTTCTCCTTTCTTGTTTTTGTTTTTGTTTTTTTTCCTCGAGAAGCTCGCACATGGTCACTTATATACTTACCAGCATACATACATACCCCACTAATTATTTATACCTCTATGCTCTATATGCCATCTATGCAATTTATGACTTTTATAACCACATTGGGACTGATCCAGGGCGCCTTCGCCGAGGATTCGCTTTTCCTTGGAATCTGAGATCTGAGTACTGATCCGGGTGATTGCGCTATACTCCTTGTGACCTTCCAATTTGAGTGAGCACATCTCTATCCATAATTCAACCAGCACCCTCTCCACCGCCATGCAAGATAGCCGCGGCTCGCCCAATATCAGTGGCAGAAAAATACATGGGATACTCATCATCAACCGTGCCCAGTCTTAGGTATTTCCTGTCGACGTGGGGTGCCTGAGTATGGAAATCGTGGTCATTTTTTTAATTTTGACGGTATGTTCTTATTTTCCATCCGAGAGCCCAGTATCGCGTATTCTAACCATATTTCTAAAGAGTATCGTGGTCCCAATTCCCTGAGGGAAAACTACAGGAAATTCCGATGGCGAAGGCTCATTGAAGTCTCCCAAGTACATCTTTCCTTTCAACCATTCTTTCCGTGCCCCCTGGCGGGTCAACAACTGCCGCGACCTAGTTCCCCCCAAGAAACCGCGACTCGGCGAAAGCTGGACTTTGAGCTCCAGATTGCAAGCGCCCATTTCGGTGTACTTCGAATCCCAGAACTCCAAATAGGGCAGCGTTTTTTGCCCCACCTTTCTTCGTACCGTTACCGTCAAATTACCCAGCACTCCCGCTTCTCTTCGTCACAGAGCACCGCACACTTCCCACCTTATCCATCGCAACAGCCATTTCCTCCTTGACACCCTACCGAACCTACGATATGCTTCGCATATGCCCCCCATTTTCGCAGGTTCGGATTTCCATGGCTTTTCTTGCCTCTCATCCCCAAATAGACCCTTGACTTTGTGGTAGCACTATTCGCCCGCACGTCCGGCTCTATTTCTACCCTCTTGGTGGTTGGGTTGGAGTTATGGAGTCGAGATTCTCAGCAGATCATATTTCCTCA
>Ga0307517_10012445_pt1 | contig 11669 bp, 19 predicted proteins | sample 23_EM_MG_FD_194515 | JGI IMG/M metagenome (GOLD analysis project Ga0307517, IMG submission 194515) | Populus trichocarpa ectomycorrhiza microbial communities from riparian zone in the Pacific Northwest, United States - 23_EM | ecosystem: Host-associated > Plants > Roots > Unclassified | place... | reverse complement strand
AGCCGCTGCTGCTGGTCCTTGGCGTACGCAGATAAGCCACCGACACTGTATCGGTGAATACGTTGAGTTCCCTTGCTGAATAGGGGGGGTGGGGGGGGAGGGGCTTGTGGGTTGTTCATGGATGTTGTCTGGAGGAAACAGGGGGTGCACCGAGTTGGGGAGAGGCATTTCGGTGTAGCGAGACTGGTTGACTTATACTATGCAGCGGGTTGACTGCGGGTCTCGGTAATGATCGTGACCGTAACACTGATGGCGACTGCCACTTGCAGTGTGGTTCATCTTTGTTCGGCGAGGGATCTGCCAGGTAGGTGGTAGAACCGGCAGATGAAAAGTCCATGTTTTCTAGTACACCGCTAAATTGTGTATGCCCGGATGAAACCAACTTGTGTCTTTTATACCATCTACCGCCTTCCCTTCTTGCAGGAAACTCTATCGTCGTCGTCTCCTAACATGCGGATTTGATGGTGTTCTCTGACGGAGCAATCATTTGCATTTCATTTTCCACCTGTTCATCCGAGGGTTCTTCTCCTCCATTTTCGAGAAGTGTAGGACAGCGAATTCATAAAACTTCTGGCTGCTTGTCACCTGATGTGTGTGCATCCAGGGTTCCAACAATTAGAGGCTCGGACTTAGTCCGACATGGCCGAGCAGGCGCTTAACCCCCTTCTCAAACGTGCCAATCGCCGGCCCTACAGTCCAACACCAATTCGGGGTTCAGCGCTTCAGCGCTCAGCCTGTACCGATGGAGTATGAACCAAGGTTCAACGGCCCGCTCGGTCGGATGCGGAGCGTGAAGAAACCGCTTGGGAGGGGGGTCTCACAACCGCGGTTTATGGTGATATGCATCCAGCAATCTATCTATATACATAAGCGAAGGATGAGCATTTCTGATTGGCCAATAGCGCCTCTCATCATCTCCGAGGCGTCACGCACCCCCATTGGCCGGAGCAGAGAGGGGCGCACCGAATCGGGAGCTCGCCCCTCGCGAGTGGTGCACCCAGGCCACGTGCGGTGATGTTGAGCAAAGCGCGTGATGCGCGATATCAGCTTTCAAATTTGGGTCCCCCTGTATCTGGGTGAGCCTCGATGCGAGCTCGCGACGCGAGCACGAGGTGACATGCCCCGTTTGACGCAGTTAGACGTGAGTCGAGTCGTATTTGAGGAACGGGACGCGAGATCCCCCTCCAGCAGACGTGTCGACGACCGACGTTTGACGAGCCATGGAGGATGTCTCCCAAAATCCCTCCGCACGCGTCCACACGCGAAAAGGAGACCAATGGCGGTGTCCCCCCTTATAACTTCTCATAAGGACTCCCGAATGATGCGCTACGTCCTACAAAGGCTGTACCGCGAATGGTGTTGGAGCAGTGTACCTACCGCAAGGCAATCGTGGAGGTCGGGAGTCACGTTTACGCTTCATGAGCGCTCGAGCAGCGGGTCACAAAGGGGGGCCTCCCGACGATAACTTGGCCTGATCATAACTATTTTCACTAGAATAGGTCTGTAACGACTTAGGGTAGAAAACGATACTTACCGAGGCAGGTTTCGAGTCAGTGGGTCCTAGCGGGACATCCCTAAGCGCGCCTCCCGGCCAATCCCGCGGCCCCTCCGTCCAACAGAAAAACGGCAATACCACAACGAAACCCCCTCCAGATAATGGAGAAACCGACGGACCAAGCCCCTTACCTCCGGCTCTGTCCAGAATAAGACAAGAAACTTCGCCCAGGGGAAGTCTGGGTCTTTGCGCGATAAGTGAGGGGCAGTACGTGCGATAGGTGGGGACTGTACTGTACCGTCAGGACCTTAGGCGATGTCCCATGTCCCACGGCGTCCGTCGCGTCGCCTATTTTCCTGATTGTCCCATGTCCCACCGGCCCTCGTCGCAAGGGACAATCCGGACGCAGGGGTGCTGATACATACTGATGGGAATGCGCCCGAGTTCCCACAGTGTGAAATGTACCGATTACCAGTGTCCCGGTGGATGGTACGACAACCCTGTCTCATACTCGTCCATCGGGTCAAACACATCTTGCTCAACTTGTCAGAACCATGGCTATGGCAGCTACTATATGCAGTGTGCTGGCTATGGGTACCAGAGGACCAGCAGCTACACGTCATGCCAAAGCTGTAGGAAGGTGTTTCTTTAGACGTATGCATTTAGTCAGGTTACCTATCAGCGTGTGTTTACGATAGGAATACCGCGCTATCCATCGAAAAACGTCCCCTAAGCAGCCGAATGGCACCCCGTCCTATCACGATCAAGCGATCGACACTGCAACAGCGACGCGCGTACCGCACTCTCATTCTACCTCGATCATGTTTTTGACCAGATCGGAATACGGTCTGTATATTTCTGCTGGAACGCAGCGTATCTGATCTTGACTTGCGGATTAGATAGGGGTGTCAACACCTTCTCGCCCGAAGGTCGACTGTTCCAAGGTGAGTTCAGCGAATACGCCCTCTTACGGATTCCGCTAATAGTGAACCAGTCGAGTATGCTATTGAAGCCATAAAGGTCAGGAAGCCCTTGGAACCTTGTCTGGGACCCTGTTCACCTCGTCCATCAGCTTGGTTCCACGGCGGTCGGGATCAAGACCTCAGAGGGTGTCGTCCTGGGTGTCGAACAACGAGTTCAATCACCCCTCCTCGAATCCTCATCCATCGAGAAGATCATGGAAATCGACCGTCACCTTGGCTGCGCTATGTCAGGACTCACCGCCGATGCCCGCACCATGATCGATCACGCCCGAGTTACCTCACAGAATCATGCCTTTACCTATGACGAGAAGATAAAGGTCGAAAGTGTCACCCAGGCCGTTTGTGATCTTGCCTTGAGGTTCGGAGAGAGTGTACATGACGAGGATGCGATGATGAGTCGGCCGTTTGGGGTCGCGTTGTTGATTTCTGGTGTCGATGAAAATGGTCCTCAACTGTACGTCAGCCCCCCATCCGCTGTTTCCAATTCCGTGGTCTTGCTCAACTCACACGCAGATTCCACACCGATCCATCGGGAACATTTACGAGGTACGAAGCAAAGGCCATTGGCTCGGGTTCCGAAGCCGCACAATCGGAGCTGCAGGATAAGTGGCACTCGGTAACGGATGACTTAATCGGCGTGCATGGTCTCGGATTAACGTTTCACTACAGCAACTTACTCTCAAGGATGCTCAATTACTAGCCTTACGAGTACTTAAACAGGTCATGGAGGAAAAACTGGACCATCACAACGTCCAGATTGCTCAGGCATGGCGCTGTTTCGTCATGTTCTACGTCAGTTAGACTGACGGTGCATTCTTCAGGTCACGTCAGCAAACGGATACGAGATTCTTGATCAGACGCAACTGAAAGAGATCATAGACCAAATGTAATGTACCACCAACCCAGCCGCTTTACAATACCATCCAGTAGCAATTCTTCGTGCAACAACCCGTGAGATCTCTTGAGCATTGAGTGAATATTGAGCCTCCTGAACCCGTCTGTTCTGGTTGCCTGTTTCTTTCGATCCTCCGACTTCACGGTATCCGGATGCCGGATTCAAATATTCACGCTCCCACTCGTTGTTTAACGAATGGTTTATTCACATGTTTAAGTAGTCGAGATAGTGGGGAATGATGAAATATGTGGTAGAGGTGGGTATATGCAATGTAAGAGGTATGCAGATGACGGAAAGTCTGTGTCTAAGTTGCGCACGATAAGGAGCGGAGTAAAAATCCAGTGTCCGCGAGATAGGTCGAGGAAGCTGAGAGGAAGATGCCAAGTATATGCAAAAGATGATCGTCGAGATTGATTAGGTTGAACGCCGAGTAGGAGGTTCTCAGAAGAGATGAGAGCAAGAAGAAGACAGTCGAGAGGGCATGGCTCCAGGAGAGGCGGTGGCGAAAGTCCAGATTTAAGATGGGGATAATCCCAGTCAAAGTAGGTCCGAGAGTGAGTTAGGCCGGTGAAAGTGCAAGTTCGAGAGGAGATCTGGTGTAGACTCCGTCGTAGTGTGCAAGGTCCTGTCCAGATCGACATGCAAGAGCAGAGTAAAGCGTAGAGTGCGAGGGAGGAGGCCGGCGAGAAAAATGTCAGGTTCAGTCTCCACAGAGGTCGAGCTGGGCGGCGAGGTCTTGAAGGGCTTGCAGACCCTCCGCAGATCGACCGACAGGGAAAAGACTGCCGGCCATCCGGCCGCCAAATCTCACATCCTTGGGATCAGAAAACTGTGCAAACCACATAGCTCCCGAGTTGACTGACCGCAATCAACGCGTTCATGTGCGTCGAGAAGTCGAACGGCATAGGAAACACCATAACGAGCGACTCCTCTGACAACCCTGCCGTCGAAGTACTGAACGCTCGTCGCCTCGATTCCCAAGACCTCCAATGCCTCTTCCAGGAGACAACAGCAGAAAGAAGACGTGGGATCGGAAATGATGACGGAAGACGAGTCGATATTGTCGACGATGACCCTCCTGGCTAGCCAGGATGGTCGCCTTTGGCTGCAGCGATCAAGTGCCTGGCTGGTCCAGGAACGAAGACGGAAGCACGCGAGGAGGCCACGGCAAGGAGAGCCGGAAGAGAGGTAGAGGACAACGGAGGAGTGGTAGGAGCAGAAGGCAGGATCGACGAAAGGAGAGACTGGTCTAGAGAGACCGTCGAATCAGAATACTCACCAATGGTCTCCGCGGCGCCTGCAGCTCCATCTGCACCAGTGAATACCACTCCACCACCCGAAGTGTTGCCAGGCGACAGACAACAGTCCAGAATCCCACCAGGTCGATTTGACAGGGAGGGCAATACGCCGTCGCCTTTCTCGGAAGGGGGGAACATCGTAGTTTGATCTGGACCCTCACCACCAACGGACGGTTGATCAGACCGAGCAGTCGGCTCAGATCCCGCTGGAACCAGGTAGGACGTAGACCGGTCCGAGCAGACAGATGTAATCCTACCCTAGGATTCCTACGTCATTGTTGACTTTTGTAAGGTTGGCGACATGCAGATTCGACCAATGACACCATGGAATGCTCTTTTTCCTATCTCCTCTTCCAGTTCCCCATATAACGGGACAGAGAAACTTAGTCTTTGTAGGTGAGGCCCCTGTAGATAAAAACTAGGTCCAACCCAATCCGCAACTGTCGCATCCAAGGAGGAGATAATTTTCCAAGGACTTTCTTGTGGGCGTTTATGTGTCACGCGTTACTCTTCCCGGTGCAAAAGATGGCTGAAGGTCACACCCGTCACGTTACGTCATTGGTCGAATCTGCATGTCGCCATAGCATGCAGGCGGCGGGTAGAGGGGATATACTAACCAGAAATCTGCCAGTCATCATCGTCGTCAATCTTGATACCAGCGAGCATGTGGATAGGGGGCTCTCCGATGTCCGTGTCTTCCATGCTCCAGTCTATCAGAATATTGCATCTTTGTTCCGATGTTCAGTAGTTTACAACTCCTACGTGATAGTTACGGGTCATATAAGTAGCTCGTTTTTTCCCCTTTGTCTCCTCACATCTTTGCTGTTTCGTGAGGATCTTATCTCACACGATTATCGTCTAGTTCGAATACAGTCGATGCATGGCCCTGGAGCGGCTTCTATGGATATCGAGTCTGGAGCAATTCTAATGTCTTCTGTGTCTTCCGTAGGAGTGTCGATGGTCTGTTCAGAATCTGAAGTGGACCCTTCTGCGGCGTCGCTGATGGAGATAGTTTCCTCTGAATCCTCGATCTTGTCGACGATGGCCTCGGTGGGGACGGTTGGCCTATCGGGGGTGTCAGGCTCCTGCAGGTAGTCAAGGTATGACAACGGCAGATGAAAGATAGACTCACGATATCAGATTCACCGCGGCCGGAAACAAGGCCAGTTTTTTCGGAGTCAGTGCTGCCGTTGTTGTTCTGGGTTTCGCACATGTCCTCGAAGGCTACCGACAAGGTGTGAGCTTGAGAGAGGGAAGGAGGGAAGAACGGAAGGCGGGACTTACGAGAGGACAAATTCTGAAAAGCAACGACGTCGATGGAGAACTTGACGGAGGAAGGGGAGGTGGAGATAATATGGTTTGGAGAGAGAGAGACCTCGGTCTTGAACAAGATCCGAGCGTTGGAGGTGGTGACAACAACGGGAAGAGCACGAGACAAAGATGGAATATCTACGGTAGTAGTTGTGAAGACCTGTAACCCCGTGTTCATAGCAAAATCCGAGTTTGAATTCCAGTCCAAGTTCGTGTCCATGAAGGTTGCCACTGAGCCGATGTAGGAGGAAGGAGGCGGCAGTGGGTCATTATTGTGTGCCTCGTACGTCGGTTCAATTCCAGTACCTGATGCATCAACATGGAGATCACCCTGAAACTAAAGTGGTGAGCGGGAGGAGGAAACCAGGGATAACTCATGAACTACCTCGGGCCAGACACAGTCGACCAAAAAAAATCAGAACACATAGGACAAGAGACCAGAAACGAGGAAAGTTCATTTCGATGAAACCTGGAGTTTCCCAGGGGTGCTCGACGTAATCTACGACGAACGGAGCATTGGAGATGAAACAGGTAGGAGGGACGGAGATATAGAGAGTGATATCGGTGGAGGTGGGGACGGAGAGAGAAATGTCTGAGGGGGTGGGGGTGGAGAGGGCGATATCGGTGGAGGTTGGAATGTAGAGAACGGTAACGGTGGAGGTGGGGATGGGGAGAGTGATGTCGGTAGAGGTGGGGATGGAGAGCGAGGTGGGAGAGAAGGAGAAGGATGGAGATGGAGATGGAGTGCGAGAGGAGTGGGAAGTTGGACCCTCGAGAGAACGGAGGATTCTGACCACACAGATGCAATAGATCCACTCGGTACGGTCAACAAAGGAAAACGAGAAGGCAGGGGAAATTGAATGAGGAGAAAAGATGTCCTTGTAGCGAGTAGTGACGTTACTCCAACTGTCTGTCGCTGCCAACTCGATAGTCTGGATGGAACGCTGGAAGTTTCTCTTGGTCGTGACGAAGTTTGGATCACTCCCGTGCAACAGCAGGATGGTGCCGAAGTTGAAGGCGAGTGAAAGGAAGGTGAAGGCGGGAGTGACCAACGCTTTCGCTTACTGTCTGGAGAGGCAAGATGGGAGCGAAGGATGAGGAGGAAAGCGATCCAGAAGCTGGTAGATAGAGCTGTGACCGTGACCGAAGCGTTCGGATGTTGTGATGGTGTTTGAGTTGAACCCGCCTTTTCGGGTCGCGCGCGTCACTCTCCACGCGTTCCTGCAGTGAAATCGAGTGAACGCGTGCAAGGGACGAAGAGGTTGGACACGAAAACCCTGGCGGTTGAGACCACTCCGATGCAGAACGAGTGATACGATCACGGTGTAGAACTCGGCGCGCTTGGAAGCGCGCCGAAGCCAGTGAAACCGCGACAGGCTTCTTTCTTGCTCAATATCTTTGCGGGGCTTGCGGTAGTGACCTCCATTGAGAATATCCAAAGCCTGGTTGAGGCGGTGAAGTATGAGCGAATGTGAGAGGTTCCGACGAAGAGAACACTGGACAGTGCAGTCGGCGGACCGGACATGCGACTGAGTCATTACACCACCGGGCGCGACCGACACGGTGGAACCAAGCTGTGAGTGGCCCGAACTGGGAGCAGGTATTGTAGATATCCTACCAGTGGAGGTAGATCAGGCCAGATGACCCATATGATCTGCATATGATCGACCTTGCTCGACGCCTGACTCGATCGGATTTTAGTCAGTTTGCTGATGACTGTATTGTTGATAATCAACTGACCCACTGACCCACTGAACGCCTAGCTGCGACTCGTGAGTTGTAGGCTAAACAGTATGTTCGGTAGGTAAGTATGAGAATGATTACGTGGAAATCAGCGAAGCGAATGGGGCTTTAAAAGCCCCTGTTGCTCTCGTTCACAAGCAAAGGCACCTCTCTCACCCATCTCGATACTATGAGCTCTCCCCGCATTTGGTTGAGTGAGGAGTATACCTTACGTCGTGCTGTCCCACAGAACTGACGAGGCCATTCCTAGTCACCGGTTCATCCTCTAGCATCGGTCTCTCAATGGCCAAGACCGTCTTAGACAACGGCGACATCGCAATCGCTACTCTCCGCAACCCCTCCGCCTTGGATGGCCTCAAGGCCAATTACCCCTCCGACAAACTCCACATCCTCAAGCTCGATGTCGTAGATAAAGACGACATCACGGCCGCCTTCAAGTACGCCGAGGACAACCTCGGTCGTATCGACATCGTCTTCAACAATGCGGGTCAGAGCATGCTGGCGGAGGTTGAAGGGTCCCCCGACGAGGTGGCAAAGAAGCTGTTCGATGTCAATTTTTGGGGATCTATGAACGTTTCCAAGGAGGCCATTCGTTTCTTCCGTGAGGTTAATAATCCTCAAGGGGGAAGGTTATGGAATGTCTCTTCAACGGCTGGCATCGTCCCATTCGCTTCTCTGGGGTATTACAGCACATCAAAGCATGGTAACGTCTTTGTCGTCGTTGATGAGAAACATTCAGTGATCGATGTCCTTCCAACCAGCTTTAGAAGCCGCAACAGGGGCCCTTGACGCCGAACTCGATCCAAAGTGGAACATCAAGGTCGGCATTCCATCGTAAATAGTCTAACGTTCGCAAAGGTCACTCTTCTACAGCTCGGTGGCTTCAAGACTAGAATTATAGAAACCTCGCCTCAATTCCCGGTCCACCCCACCTACACGGACCCCACGCTTATGGGGAACATAATCCGTGACCTCAAGGACAACGGAAAACTCGGGGACCCTGACAAAGCTACTCACATGCTTTTCCATAAGCTTGCAAATGATCCAGAACCCTCCCTGAGAGTCGCCGTCGGTCCGGATTCCAACAGTACTATAAAGGACAAGTTGAAGAGAGTTGAGGCCGACATCATGAAGTACGAGAGCTGGTCTGACGATCTCTCTTAAACGCGTTTGTCACCGGTACCCACTGGGTAGTGGAGTGGGCTAAAGTTGTTTAGACGGATGTGAATGTACCCCGACATGGGAATAGAATATAGGTACACTTACTGATGGGGGTGGGATAAAATCGATTTTCCCTGCTTGAGAGAACTTTGGGAAGACATGTTTTGAGGCCCTTTTGTCCCACGAGCTGCTCTGAAAGCTTTTCATTTCTTTGCCGCTGGGATGGGACGGTCCCAAGTTTGCTCAACGAAGATCGATGACCAATCTCAACCGTTGAGCATCATTCCCTCTTTGGAATTCTACTAAACGAACCAAGTCTCTGTCAACGCCTGTCCAGTCGCACTTTCCTCCGAATATCCTGTAGAGCTCCGCTGCGGGAGAGCCGAGCTTTGCGGTGATCATAATCTTGGACACCGTTCCAGAAGCAATGGCAGAGAAGCGAGGGAGGTAGGTTCGCGAATTATGATCAACGACGAGACCCAACGAGATCTCGCGGGGGCGCCTGGAGGGAGAGAGGTCGAGATCCTAATCTGTCATCTAGAGTGTATGAGAGGGTTGAGATCACGATTGAGCTGGACCAGACTTACATACTCCGCCCGCGAACTTGATATCGAGCACCCTAAGGTTTTGGAACGGCGAGATATGAAGAGGTTGATGAGCCCCCTTGGGTACATCCCACTGATGACTTCTACATTGACTCCATCGGTGAACGCCATGAGCTGAGGTGCATGGAACACCACAAGATCCTCACGTTGCGGGATATGACAAAATTTCCTGCAAGAAGGGACTCCACAAGGAAGTGGGGGGATCATTGGACTGCAGGCTCTCGGACGAGGAAAAGGTACAAGTTGATTTCGTCCGGGAGGCGAAACACATACGGATTTGGCGGTGTACCAGGAATAATGGTCCACTTTTTCACCCACCGGTCCTACTACCTTCTGCCTACCTCAGCAGAACCAGCTGGAACTGCTATCTGCCTGGCAGGTCCCTCGCTGAGCAACTGCCCAACATGTACATGATTATCACGATCGTTACTGGCGATCGACCCGCCGCTTACAAGTGGGGACCGGCAACCCGCCTTGGGTATCCGTGACCATTTCAAACTGCTTCACAGCGGGGGCAATCATGTGCTCTTCTCAACTCTTTCAATCCGCGTCCAGAGTAGGAACATCGGATTAGATGCACGGAAATAACACACAGTGCGATATTGCATCCCTGCCTAACATGATTTTTTCAGAAAGGCAAAACTCCGCATACAACGTTTACCCTGGAGGTTTCGAAACATATGCCCTTTCTCAGCAGCCGGGACGTTATAGATGTCGAATTACCCCAGGCCATCGAGCATCCCCCCCAACACATTCCCCAAGACCGCCGGGGAATCACGCATAAACCTCGAGGTAGACATTTTTCGTCCTTTGTCTTGTTTGGACGCCCCTCTCTGGGGAGTTTCTCCACTTGCCTCGATCACTGGTTTGGGGGGACATTCCGAAGAAAACACGGGTTCCCACCGTTCAACGTAATTCCTCCCAGGAACCATGTTAGGGGATTAAAGTCTGATATGCCTCCTCGCAAACGATTTAGAAACATATATTACAAGGAGGCATCAGCCAACAAAAAAATGTCCACCGAAGGAGGTACCAGTCCCGGGACAGAGAACGTGTGACACTGTCACACCCCTCTGCGGGTCAGCAGGACCGAAAAGTGCATTGTGCAGAGGGAGAAATCGGGGGAATGTGTATATTGAACCAGGTAATAGGTTACAATATAGGTACCGAGGATGTATTCCTACGTAGCATTGATATGAGCCTGGGGAGGGGGGAAGTTCATCACGGCGGGGGTGAGCGACGAGGGGCCGGGTAGAACTACAGGCCTACGGGGTTGAAACAGGGAAGAAACGACAAGGGTCATTACGTACTGCGACTGCCTCTCTACGAGGGTCGGCCGCTCTCCCAGCAACAACTCCGATTCGACCCTCGCGCAACGCGCATCGGAGAATCCGGCGACAAACCCAACGGCCACCAATAGCATCCAGCTTTGCCCCAAGTATCACAAGTGTTGATACGAGTGTGGAAAGGGGCCGGCTGTGGTCGACGTACGACGTGGAGAGAGCGCGGTGCACCGCCTCTCGCACCGCTTCACTGCTTGAGATGAAGACCGCAAACACGACCGCATGAACGTTTGTGTTTATCGTACTACAGTCAAAAACCGTAATAGTCACCTTGCTTGAGTAACCACCAGACGGGGTCTACACCTCGAGGGTTTGACCAACTGGTGGCCGGGCGTTGACCCAAAGTGAGTTCTGCCAGAACATCAGCTTTCAATCGTGCGAGGCTGGCAGCTCTGGGCCGGGGATAGGCGGGATGCGCGAGACATATTCCGGGTACGGTCGCAGCTGGTTCAGCGAAGCGATCGTCCGGGGGTGGCCGCCCGTTCTCCATTGATGTCACCCCTCGTAGATATACCCCATTTCGACACCGACGGGAGACGGATGAGATAGTGATATGCGAGAGGAACGCAGACGCCGAACGTCCTCTCACTTCACGTTGCCGTGCGGAGCGTGAGGTGGATCCGCCGGGGGCCGGATCCGGTCTTGTGCCGAGACTAAACCTGTCTCGTCACACCGAGAAACTGTCTCTCTCCAACTCGGCGCACCCCCTTTCTTCCACATCCATGAACAACCCCCAGATCCCTCCCAAATCTTCCCTACCCACCAAGGGAACCCCATGCGTTCATCGACACCGTGTCATTGGCTTATCTGCGCGCTCCAAGGACCAGCAGCGGTT
>Ga0307517_10012444_pt1 | contig 11670 bp, 10 predicted proteins | sample 23_EM_MG_FD_194515 | JGI IMG/M metagenome (GOLD analysis project Ga0307517, IMG submission 194515) | Populus trichocarpa ectomycorrhiza microbial communities from riparian zone in the Pacific Northwest, United States - 23_EM | ecosystem: Host-associated > Plants > Roots > Unclassified | place... | reverse complement strand
AATTTAATAATTTATAATAATTAAAAAATAAATGAATTAGAGTAAATATTTTTTTATGAATTGAATAATTAATTAACTAAAGAGTAATTTTTATTAAAATGTATATAAAGATTTCTTTTTTTTTTCCAAATGAGTGAGATTTTTCATATTATGAAAGAACATAAATATCATTATTGAAAGATTAATATAATAATTAAAATAGACATAGAAAAAAAATAAATGAAAATTGGTAATGTTTTAAAAAAATTGGATTTAATGATTGTTTAAATCATTATTTAATTATATTACCTTCTTAGAAATGAATTTTTATTATGATTAAAAATCCATTTTAAAATTGATTTTGATGAGTAGAGAAACTACCTTTTAAAATTAAAATTAAGAAATCTCATTTCTATCCTTTTTGCTTTAAACAAGCCGAATTAATCCATCTGGTTCGAGTCCCATTTGTGTGTTGAATATATTTAAAGAAAAACTAATCACCTAAGATGAATAGATTTGGAATTGTGTCATAAAAAGGCCAACCCAAAAATATCAATTTTCCTAAACATGTATGCAAATGTATAAAAAGGCCTCAAATCTTATTAGTTGGGTCCAAGCTCCGAAAAGGTCTTCATGTCTTTAGCCCAAGGATAATGCATAAAAAAACTAAAAAAGCCTCAAACCTTATTACAAAACAATCACTCATCAATTCATCAGGACCTCCGATCAAGTCATAGACATAAATGGTCAAAATTAATGTAATGCATCTAACCAAATAAATGGTCTCGAAAACAATCCTCAGGCCCTCTGAAAGCATCCTCCGATCATGGAACCTCTTACACGACCAAACTCAAGAATGCATACACAAACAGAAGAAACATAATTAACACCGAAACTCATATTAACTTGTAAAAAATCAAGTCATTCTATAAAAAGCTTAAAACACGCATAAACAAGAAACAAGAACAAATAAATTCACCTTCATTAGAATATTGATGTCCTTGAGTCACCCTAGACTGAAACACACAATAATGTAGAGCAAGACAAAGGAGATACACACACAAAACAAGTTCGAGACGCATATCCTTTCATTTTATGTTTTTTTTTATATATATATTTTTAAATATAAGAAGAAGAAAAAAAAGCATAAACTTAGACGAAGGGAACACTTCTCAAGCCAAAGCACAAAAACAAGCACAAAGTAATTTTACAAATCAAATAAATATGCATATGTGTGTGAATTTAGGCTTAAAAACCAAAACATAAACATTTAAAAATATGATAAAAGTAAAATATTAATAAAAATGGGTCTAACTGTTGATCTTTTCTGATAAAAAAAAATGAAACTTAGACAGAAATATAATGAGCAACCTCGAAAACACAAAAGAAACATTCAAGACTTGGTTTAAAGGTTGGAAATCAAGCTGCCTAGGAATAGAAAAGCATATGATAATTAAAAAATTCCAAGATTGAGTTCAATCGTATCGAAGTACCGAATGTATCATATCGTGATCAAATCAACTTAGTTAGTTCAATAATAAATTATTAAAACATTTTGAGTATGAAATTAAGAGAGAAAAAAAAGGATAATTTTTTTTAAAAAAAAAAAGAGGATAAAAAAGAAAATAAAAGGGGGGAGGGGATGAATTGAGAAAAATAAAATAAAAAAGATGTTTTACTCTTCACAGTGAAGCTCCATGATCTTTTTCAGGTATTTTAGTTTTATTAGGTAATGAACGCTGAATTTGTTTTTCTTTTAATATCTACCATATCATATCAAATATAGTTTTTAGATATATGCATGCTGTTATATAAAAAAATGCTAAAGGAAAAAATTAAGTGAATTAATTAATCAACAATAAAATCTCTAATTATTGGATAAAAGAAAAAAAGTTGTGAATTTTTTTTTGCCAAGTTTCTAGCTCGGAGGAGAAGTTTAACACGTAACTGAATAGTAGTACAATATGTGAGTCCATCATATTGCAAAGAAAATTTCAACAAGGAGAAAAGTCACCAACATGCTGCTATACGTATTTAGTCAGAATTTTGAAACTCTTTAAGGCCGGAAGCTGTCAAGGGTAGTTGTATCTACCTTTTGCAATATATATTACTAATAACTGATGATGTTTCATTTCTAACCTCCATGGCCGAATCTAAAAAAAAAAAAAAATCTTGTCTTTACTTCATCAAATACATTCCATAACCATATCCTCGCCTCACCATTTTCTCTCAAGTTAATCCTGATGAAAATTACGTTTCTTCTACTCAATCCCACGTCCTTCCTTTCAGTTCTGATCACAATTATTACCCTTATAAGCTCAATTGCTAGCCAACCAGCTAACACTTACCCCTTCTGTTCAGATCCTCAAAATATCACAGAAAATGCTAGTTACACTTCAAACCTTAGCGCCCTCTTGAGTTCTTTATCCTCCAAGGCCTCCCTGAACAGCTTCTATGCAGACAGTTCTAATGGTATTTACAGTCTATACCTTTGCAGGGGTGATGTTTCAAGCAATACCTGTCAAACCTGCATTAACAATGCTACTCGAGAAATCCAACGGCGATGTGCTTCTAATGGAACTGCAATCATTTGGTACGATGATCAGTGCATGCTACGTTACTCGAATAAAAACTTTCATGGAGTTTATCAGACTTATCCAAGATTGTTCATGTGGAATAACGAGAATACTACATCACCAGATGAACAGAATTTTGGTGCGCTCAGTTTGATATACACGCTGATAGAAGATATTGTTCCATATACAGATATGATGTTCGGGACTAATCAATCAGCGAGTCATGATGGGTCTCAAAAAAGATATGCTTTGGCGCAGTGTAGTAGAGATATAAATAGTGGTGATTGTAGTTCTTGTTTGGGAATCTTAAGGGATGCTGTGACACAGTGTTGCCAAGCTAAGAGAGGTTGGCGTATTTTCGCCCCAAGTTGTAGTTTAAGGTATGAGGAATATCCATTCTATCAGCTGCCATCAGTGCCATCAACGCCGGTACCGGTTCCTTCTGCCCAGGTGCCAGAGCCAGTGCCCGGTGAGTCAAATACGAAAACTTTGTTGGTAAGAAATTAGATTGCTGGTCCATTCACGTGTTGTGAAAATTTGAAAGATTTTTTTTCTCGTTTGAACTGTATTACACTTACCCTGGTTTAAATAGAATTAGGTGAATAGGTAGTTTAGGCTATTTTTCTCTCTATTTGTTTCAAATTTAGAAGGCTAGCTTTGGACATAAGCTCGCATCACCAAGGAGTAACTAATCCACTGAATTATTATGTACAATGAAATGGATAGATCTTTTAAAGAAGGAAGACTAAATTCATCCTGAGTGGTTTCAAAAAATCTAATGATGTTAGGCTATGATAATTTACTGTTTAAGAAGCTGCATACTTTTATTGGAAGAATGATGGGTGCGGTGTGGGGTAGAAGATAAAAAATAGTAATATAAAATAAAAAATTCAAGAATAAGATTATTGAGCAGGGTATTTTTTTATTAAGTGTTTCTTTCCAAGTTCTCTTAGTTAGTCTCTTTTTTTGTACTTCTAATAATGCTGAATTAGAAGCTTTTTTATAAGCATAGAGTTTTAGACAATCAAGAAATTAAATTAATATAAAAAAATCATAATCTGAATAGGAATTGTATTATGCCGACTAAACCGATTGACTGTTTCAACTTATTCCACCTAGTTGCTCTGTCTCAACTAGTCGACCGTTTATAACCAGTTGACCGGTTCAACTAATTTTCAGAAATCAGTTTACTTTCAATATCCCCCCTTAAATTTAATTTCTTCATAACTCCCAACACATCTCTCATCTTAATAAAAACATCATATTTGAGTGACTTTGTGAATATATCTGCAACTTGGTGTTGTGTCTTAGCATACTTGACTTCAACTTCTTTGTTTGCAATGCAATCTCGTAAATAATGAAATCTTGTGTCAATATGCTTACTTCTATCATGAAATATTGGATTCTTTGCTAATGCAATGACTGATGAGTTGTCCATATAAATTTCAGTAGGCTTCTCTTGTGGTATTCACAATTCCTTCAGTAATCTTCTTAGTCATATGAAATGACAAACACATGATGTACTAGCTACATATTCAGTTTCTCATGTTGAAAAAGTGACTATAAATTGCTTATTTGAACTCCATGTGAATGTTGCATCTCCCATATAGAAAACAAAAATCGTAACGCTCTTTCTATCATTCATACATCTTAGCCAAATCACTATCATTATAACCCACAAGTTCAAAGCTATTAGAATAACCATAGAATAAGCCAAAATAACCAATACCTTTGATATACCAAAGAATTTGCTTCAATGTCTAGAAGGTGTCTCCATAAATCAACTTACAAGTCCCACTCTAAATTGTTTTTTGAACGAATGCATGTCAAATATCTAAAACTCTAAACCAAGCTTTTGAAAGTTGTAGAGGTTATCTTCTCTCCTTCATCATTCTTTGACATCTTTACTCCACATTCAACCAGAGTATTTACTCTTACACAATCCTCCATATTAAACTTCTGGAGAACATCCTTTGCAAACTTCTCTTGATTCTAAAGATTTTATTTTCTCCTTATTTGATCTCAATCCCTAAGTAGTAGGACATGAGACCAATATCCTTCATCTCAAAATCCTTGATCATTGTTTGCTTAAAGTCTCCAAACATATTTGGATTATTTCATGTAAAAATCAAGTCATCCACATACATACATACATACAATAAGAGTATCACCACTCTCTTTGATCTTTACATATATAGCATATTCATGAGGGCATTTAACAAATATATTCTTTAAGAAATATCCATCAATGTGACTGTACCAAGCCCCTGGGCTTGCTTCAATCAATACGAGGCTTTGTTCAACCTTAATACCTTGTCTTCATGTCTCTTCACTTCATATCTCATAGGTTGCTTAATGTAGACCTCTTCTTCAAGAAAACCATTTAGAAAAGCTTATTTGACACCCATTTGATGGATTCTTCGTCTATGTTGGGCAGTTATGACAATGATTAATCGAATGGTCTCCAATTTTACAACTGGAGCAAACACTTCATCATAGTCAATCTCATACTTTTGATTATAGACTTTTATCACTAACCTTGCCTTCTATCTTTCCACCTTTCATTTCACATTCTTTTTTTCTTTGTAGATTCACTTGACACCAATTGTCTTCTTTCCATTTAGTCTATGAACCAATCTTCATGTGTCATTATTCTCAATTGATGCAATCTCCTTATCCATAACAATTCTCCATTTGACATCCATTATTGCTTCTCCAAACACTATAGGATCACATGTAGCAAGGTGACAATATAATATTACATCATTATTAATTGAATTAGTTACCTTACATAAATCATTGAGAATCCTCATCTTTCTTAGTGGACTTGATGGAGTGCCACTACTTGAGCTTCCACTAGAAAAAGAAGAAGAATTAGAAGAAGAAGAAGAAGAAGTTGAAAAAGGAGAAGATGAGCTCATTAGTGTTTGTGGAGATGTAACTATAGGTTCTTGATGATCTTCATATCTTTCATCTTTTTCATCAAAAATTGGTAGGAAGTCATATTTCTCATCATCATCTACCTACCAATCTCATGCTCCTTCTTCATTGAACTCAACATCTCTATTAATCACCATTTTTTCTTCATTAGGGTTGTAAAGTTTGTATCCTTTTGACTTTTGATTATAGCCTACAAAGATCATCATTTTGCTTTTACCATCTAACTTGGTCCTTACTTGATCATCTACATGCAAGTAAGAGACACTTGGCTTTTTTCCACTTCATGCTTCTTGTGTAGTCATATCATTTAAGCCTTTAATATGACACCTATTTGACAAGTAGATAACACAATCTACAACTTCAACCCAAAACTCTTTAGACATCTTCTTGGTTTTGAGCATACTTCTTGTCATGTTGAGGATACTTCTATTCTTTCTCTCTCTACCATGCTATTTTGTTGTGGGATCTAGGCAGACACTGTTAGGAGTCTCTTTATATCATGATCTTCACAAACTCATTAAAATTAGTATAACAAAATTCACTCCCTTATCCATCCCAAGTGATTTTATAGAATAACATTTTTCAACTAATTCCTTAAACTTCATAAAACAACTAAACATATTAGACTTTTTTTTTAAGAAGTATATCCAAGTTTTTCTACTATAATCTTCAATAAAAAGTAGAAAATATAAATTTTTACCAAACAAACATGGTTTGATACAAACATTGACATGTATTTCTTATAGGGATTGATATGCTCTTAATGTTGAGTCTTTCGAAAAGCTCTTTGTAAATTGCTTGTCTACTAAACATCCTCCACACAACTGATTTGGATGTATAATGGATGGTAGACCCTTCAACATCTCCTCTTGTGCCATCATCTTCAAGCTATCAAAGTTTACATACCAAAATCTCATGTGTCAAAGCCAAGTTTCATCCTTCACACATACATTTAGGCATTTAGGCACATTCATTTTTATGTTTAGCAAGAATATTATATTATGTGTCGTGGTTACCTTTGCAATTATAACTCTTTTAGCTATTCTTTCTCTTTTGTACTTCTTAATAATGTTGAATCACAAGTCTTTTTATAGGCGTAGAATCCTAGACAACCAAGGAATTAAACTAATACAAGAAAATCCTAATCTGAATAGCAATTGTATTATATAGACTGAACCGATCAACTATTTCAACTTATTCCATCCGGTTGCTATGTCTCAATCAGTTGACCATTTCTAACCAGTCGACCGGTTCAACTAATTTTCAAATATCAGTTTACTGTCAACAACTTTCTCGTTCGGCATCTACTGCAATTATATTCAGTGATAATGCTATTCCTTTTTTATGGAATTCTACAATTTGTTCATGTATACTCGCTGCTCTTTACAATCATTGCATAATTCTGCCTCTAAAAAATACAGCTGTGAGCTGGATATTTCTCTTAATATGGTCTGTTGCAATTTTCCTATGTTCTTACTACTGATAATGGCTGCAATTCTGACACCAAAATTATGTTATGATTTGTGGTGTTGATTTTAATAGATATATCTCAGGTCTGGAATTTTGTAGATAGACATTGCTCCAGGAAATCGGATAGATATATCTAGCAGCAGCAGCAAAGCATAGACATCACTTTATCAGAAACTCTGATAGGCTATTGACTAGCTAGCTGTTCCTATTTCATATGATAGGAATACATTCCTTTTGTCGGTTATTAGTTATTAATGATAATATCATGCAATTTCAGGAGGAAATGGAGGGAACAATACAACTATGATTGTGATTGCTACTGTTGTATCATCATTAGCTGTAGCTGTTGCTCTCTTGCTGTTCTGGTATTTTTCATGCTGGAAAGGGCCAAGACGAACAGGTAGATAAACAATATATGGGTAACTAATTAAGCTTTTAATTTAATCTTTGGTGTGAAATTGTCATTAGATTAATGTATGAAATTGTCATTAAACGATGTATGTGTAACTAATGAAGATTTTAATTTAATCTTTGGTGTCAAATTGACTTGTTATTCAAGAGGAGGAAAGAAGCCAAGAAATTCTATTACGAGGAAATTCAAATCACTGCTATCTGAATGAAGGAGAATTGCCTATTACCGGTTATGACAATGGTGAACAAATGCATTACTTCAATTTGACGACCATAAGGTTAGCTACAAACAATTTCTCTGACGAAAATAAGCTTGGAGAAGGAGGTTTTGGCCCAGTTTACAAGGTTCAGATCCCAATATTTTTCTCTTGTAATCTTCTAGTACTCAATACTAAATGTTATTAATAGAACTTCAAAACTTCAGGGAATTCTTCCTGCTGGAGAAGAAATAGCAGTCAAAAGGCTTTCCATGGTATCAAAACAAGGTCTTGAAGAATTTAGAAATGAAGTGATGGTCATCGCTAAACTTCAGCACAAAAATCTTGTAAGGCTGTTGGGATATTGCTTGGAAGGAGATGAAAAGGTTCTTGTCTATGAGTACCTGGCAAACACAAGCCTTGATGCCTTCCTGTTTGGTTTGCTTTCTATCCCTCTCATAGTTTTCCCATTTTTTTCTAAATATATGCATCCACTTCTACCACCGAATGGAGTTTCCTTGTCATTTCCTTTGTGAAGACAGATCCAGAGAAAAGTAGGGAACTCGACTGGCCAAAGCGTGCAAATATTATATCAGGAACAGCAAGGGGCCTGCAGTATCTACATGAAGACTCTAGACTCAAAATCGTACACCGTGATATGAAAGCAAGCAATATCTTGTTGGATGATCAGATGAACCCAAAGATATCAGACTTTGGCACTGCAAGAATTTTCGGAGGGAATCAACTTGAGGACAACACTAACAAAGTTGTTGGCACATTGTAAGTCCATTTCCTTCATATTAATTTCTATAAATAATACGAGTAAGAGAATCATCTGGTAACCTTCACTGTCCTCCACTCAATTTGATGCAGTAATTATTTTTCTTGAGCAGTGGATACATGGCACCAGAATATGCACTGGAGGGAATAATTTCAACAAAGTCAGATGTTTACAGCTTTGGAATCCTGTTGTTAGAAATCATTACTGGTAAAAAGAACAGAGGTTTCTACAGCCAATATCAAGCTCAAAGCCTCCTCTTACATGTAAAAACTCTCTTCTTACTGAACCTTTTATCAATTCAACATTAACATGTATAAAATATCTCTGATCCTGAAATTTATGTACCCTGAACAGGCCTGGCAGCTGTGGAATGAAGGCAGAGGAAAGGAGTTGATAGACAGAAATATAATCGACTCTTGTTCAGTAAGTGAGGCTTTGAGATGGATCCATATTGCATTACTTTGTGTTCAAGATGATCCTGCACGTAGGCCAACCATGTCATTAGTTGTTCTCATGCTTGGAAGTAATGCTGTAAACCTTCCCCAACCATCAACAGGTCCAAAATCTCTGGTTAAATTTACTTCAATCCTGTCTCATCAGTCTTCAGCATCTGTGTCAGGATCAAGTTTCCTTGCATCTGATCAATCTACAGCTAGTGCTTCTTGGTAGTTAAGAAATTTATTACATGGTGTCTTTGTAGCTAAGTGTGGTTTGTTTTTGTAAACACTAATACTCTGACAGAAATTTTGGTGCGTTCATGATTGTAGTAGATTTCTCTTTAAGCTTTCGTGATGTTCTAAATCATTTCATTTCTTCACATTCTCTTCATCATATATGTCATATATGTTTGATCAGGTTCTCAATGTATCAGAAGTTTAAATTACAATGTTTATTTCTTCATATATTTGTTATTCTTACTCTATTTTAGAGATGAGCAAAAAAACTAAAAACCAGATTAAACCGAGAAAACAGGAAAAAAAATAACCAAAAAAACCGAACCGTAAAAAAAACCGATTAGAATATTTAAAAAACTGACTGGTTCGGTTCGGTTCCGGTTCCATAAGCCTAAAACCAAAAAACCAAACCGAACCGAAAAAAACTGAGCCAAACTGGAAAAAACAGAGCCAAACCGAAACCAAACCCATTGGAAATTACAAAAAAAAAACCCTAAAAAACAATATAATTTTTTGTTTTTAATATAAAATAACTGAACCAAAACCGGTCGGTTTGAACCAGTTTTTGTTCTAAAATAACCTAATCAAACCGAACCGAAACCGGTCGGTTTGAACTGGTTTTTGTTCTAAAATAACTGAACCAAACAGAAACCGGTCGGTTTGAACTGGTTTCGTTTCGGTTTTTAAAAAAAAAATTGTTTTGATTATTTTTTGATAAATAAAAACTGAATCAAACCGAAAATAATCACATCTACTCTATTTTTACCATCACCATGCATGAGACAATCAATGACATTAATTTTTTAAAGGAAAATTATTCCGCTGGCGACCTCCTTTTTTATTTAATTCTAAGGGGGCGACGGCGTTTGGCGAGGTGGAGGCTCTCTCTCGTGCCTCCTGATGTGAGGTGTTGTGTGTTGGGAAGAGTTTTTGGATTTAATCATAAAATTATGATTAATATTTAGGAGTCGCCACCTAGTATTATGGTCACTAGGAACCTATGGTCTGCGAGAGTCTGGGTAAGGGACTGGTTGTGCAAGGGGAAGACGTATCACCCCCAGTACCTAAGGCAAACTGCATTGTTGTTTGATTGTTTTTTCTAAGGCTCAAGGCGGATCTCTCTTCATGAGAAAGTCTCTACCTTATTGGGTTAAATCCTAACCGTTTTAAAGTCTGAATTTTAGCATCGCATTTATATACCTTGTATCTTTAATATCTGAGGGTGTACTTTATCGTGTAATTTTACACCCTAAAAATATAAAGTCTACATCTGGATCCTAAAAAAGGATTGGAAAAAGATTTTTGACATGTTGGCCAAATCCTAATGGATAATCATAAACTGGTTACGATATCCATTTTTTAAAACATGAAAAAGATGCAATTTTTGTTTTTGTTTTTTTTATATATGAAAAATATGCTTGGAAAAATTTTAGGATTTGGCTGTATACAATAAAATATTTTCCTTCTTTTTGAAAATGTTTTGAATTCTTTTTTTATTTTATTTTTAAATATTTCGGAGAAAACCGGGTATTTTAATACCGGATTTGTATTTTATAGTGTAAATATACAACCCGATATTATACAAAAGTGGTAGAAACATATGCGAGAAAAATCACAAATTTTTTTCAAAAGATTTTTGAAATTTTTTGGATTTTTTTGTTTTTGTTTTTTTTTTTAAAGGGGGCCGGGCCGGATCAGCCTAGCCATTTGAGCTGGGCCAAAACTGGCCCGACCCAAAGGCATGTTAATTATTCTGCTGCTGCATGCAGGAATGGATTCTACATGCAGCGGCCTCGACGAAGAAGGAGGCAATGCAGGGAGGAGAACCACCTGAGGTGGTGAGGGTCTTTGGTCGTGCTGGGGATGTCTGGCCTGTGGCTCAGAAGGCTTCGGCTGTGGTGACGGTGGCCGGAGTCGGCTGTGGGAGGAAGAAGAAAAAGTTGCAGAGGAGAGAGAAAAGCTGGAAGGAGAAGAGAGAGAAGGTCACGGTGGCTGCTCTGCCACTGATGAGGAGCTAGGTTGATGGAAATTATGGTGGTAAAGTAGGTTGTGGAGGTGGAGGTCGGCGCTGATGTTGCTGCTGCCGGTGCTGGAGAAGGAAGAAAACGAAAATGGTGGTGCTGATGAGCTGCTGCCTCTGTGGAGAAAAGGGGAGAAACATCAGTGGAGAGGGAGAAGCGTGGTAGAGAGGATGGTTGTCCAGCTGGTGGTGACAGTGGTGGTGGTGGCTGAAGGCACGGCTGAGAAGGAGAAAGGAGAGAGAGAGGCGGCAGAAAAAGAAGAAAAACAAGGGAGGTGGCTGGTTTTTCTCCAGGCCATCAAATCCACCTCTATTTATAGGCGGTGGAAGAGGGCAATCTTATCTACAATGGAGAAAAATTTCAGCTCTTGATTCAGATGGGAAGGATCCCAACTGTGGGCTCAAAGTAGGCATGGTGCACTGTCAAATTATCAAATCTGCAGCTGCAGGCTGCCTGAGTTGGCCTTTTTGGGGTGGTGCCACGTCCGTTTATTTGCCAGTGAGCTGGTGAAGACCATACCCCGACGTAGAGGGATGTCTGGTGATTAGTTTCGTGCAAGTTTTGGCAAATTTGGTGGACGTTAGGTGCATTAAATGCACCTGCAAAGGAGGTGACTGAACC
>Ga0307517_10012443_pt1 | contig 11670 bp, 12 predicted proteins | sample 23_EM_MG_FD_194515 | JGI IMG/M metagenome (GOLD analysis project Ga0307517, IMG submission 194515) | Populus trichocarpa ectomycorrhiza microbial communities from riparian zone in the Pacific Northwest, United States - 23_EM | ecosystem: Host-associated > Plants > Roots > Unclassified | place... | reverse complement strand
CGCGCTGCTCGCTTCCCTCGCCTCGTCGGGGGTCACCGTCTCCGCGCCCGGCACCGCTGTCATGCTGCCGACCTACGCCGCCGGCGAGCTGGTCGCGGCGGTGCGGGCCGCCCTGGACAACGTGGCGCGGCACGCCGGGGACGGCGCCCACGCCTGGATCCTGCTGGAGGACGAGCCGGACGCCGTGCTGGTCAGCGTCCGCGACAACGGGCCCGGGATCCCCGAGGGCCGGCTCGCCGACGCGGAGAAGGAAGGCCGGCTGGGGGTCGCCCAGTCGATCCGCGGGCGGCTGCGGGACCTCGGCGGGACGGTGGAGGTCGTCTCGGTGCCGGGACAGGGAGCGGAAGTCGAAATGAGGCTGAAGAAATGACGGACGGTGCCGTGAGCACGACCGTGAAGGTGATGGTGGTCGACGACCACCCCATGTGGCGCGACGCGGTCGCCCGCGACCTCGCCGAGGGCGGCTTCGAGGTCGTCGCCACCGCCGGCGACGGCCCCGAGGCCGTACGCCGCGCCAAGGCCGCCCAGCCCCAGGTGCTGGTCCTCGACCTCAACCTCCCCGGCCTGTCCGGCGTCCAGGTCTGCAAGGCCGTCATCGGCGACAACCCGGCCCTGCGCGTCCTCGTGCTGTCCGCCAGCGGCGAGCACGCCGACGTCCTGGAAGCCGTCAAGTCCGGTGCCACCGGCTATCTGCTGAAGTCCGCCGGCCGCGACGAGCTCCTCGACGCCGTCCGCCGCACCGCCGTCGGCGACCCCGTCTTCACCCCCGGCCTCGCCGGCCTCGTCCTCGGCGAATACCGCCGCCTCGCCTCCGACCCCGCCCCGGCCGCCCCCGACGAGCCCGAGGCCCCCAAAATCACCGACCGAGAGACCGAGGTGCTGCGCCTCGTCGCCAAGGGCCTCAGCTACAAGCAGATCGCCGAGCGCCTGGTCATCTCGCACCGCACCGTCCAGAACCACGTCCAGAACACCCTCGGCAAGCTCCAGCTCCACAACCGCGTCGAACTGGTCCGCTATGCGATAGAACGCGGCCTGGACGACTAGGCCCTGTCCGGGTCACGGTTCGGTTCCGGTAGTTCACAGCCGCGCCACAGTCCGGCCCCGTTGGGCCAGGCGGGTGGGCCACGGCTCGTAGACTCCTGAATTGTGGACACGACCCTTCAGGACCCGCTCGTCGGGTACACGCTCGACGGCCGTTACCGGGTGGAGGCCCGGATCGCGGTCGGCGGAATGGCCACGGTGTACCGCGCCGTGGACACCCGGCTCGACCGTGTGCTGGCGCTGAAGGTGATGCACCCGGGGCTCGCGGCGGACGGCGGCTTCGTGGACCGGTTCATCCGGGAGGCGAAGGCGGTCGCGCGCCTGGCGCACCCGAATGTGGTGGGGGTGTACGACCAGGGCTTCGACCAGACTCCGAACGGGACGTATGTGTTCCTGGCGATGGAGTACGTGGAGGGCTGCACCCTGCGCGATGTGCTGCGCGAGCGCGGCGCGCTCCAGCCGCGCGCGGCGCTGGACATCATGGAGCCGGTGCTGGCGGGCCTGGGGGCCGCGCACCGGGCGGGGCTGGTGCACCGGGACGTGAAGCCGGAGAACGTGCTGATCGGGGACGACGGCCGGGTGAAGGTGGTGGACTTCGGCCTGGTCAGGGGCGTCGACACGCAGACGACCGGGGTCGTGGGCGGGGGCGTGCTCGGTACGGCCTCGTACATGGCGCCGGAGCAGATCGAGAGCGGGACGACCGACGCGCGTACGGATGTGTACGCGTGCGGGCTGGTCCTGTACGAGATGCTGACGGGCGGCAAGCCGCACGGCGGCGAGACGGCCATGCAGGTGATCTACCAGCGCCTGAACGAGGACATCACCCCACCCTCCGCCGCCGTCCCGGGGCTGGCGCCCGCGCTGGACGGGCTGGTCGCGACCGCCGCCGCGCGGGACGCCGGGCTGCGCCCGGCCGACGCCGTGGAGATGCTGGCACGGCTGCACACCGCCCGGCAGACGCTGACGCCGGAGCAGCTGGACGCGGTGCCGCCCGCCGCGCCCTTCGCTTCCGAGGAGCTGACCGCGGTGGTCCCGCAGCGTCGGGCCCCGGACGAGCACCGTACGAGTCTCCTTCAGAACCCGGTCCCGGAGACGCGACGCCGCCGTACCCGGGCCGACCGCGGGAACCGGCGGGCCCTGGCCATCGTGGCGGCCGTGCTGCTCGCCATCGGCCTCGGCACGGGCGCCGTCTGGTACATCGCCGACGGCCAGTTCACCAGGACCCCGGCGGTGCTGGGCGAGCCGCAGGCGCAGGCGGTCCGGGAGCTGCGGGCGGCGGGACTGGACGTCACGATCACCCAGGACTTCAACGAGACCGTCGCCAGGGGCAGGGTGATCGGGACCGACCCGGGTCCGGGCGGCCGTGTCCGGGAGAACGGCACCGTCACCCTCAACGTCTCCAAGGGCCCGGAGCGCGTACGCGTCCCCGACGTCACCGGGAAGAGCCTGGCCGCCGCCAGGGCGCAGCTCCGCAAGGCCGGGCTCACGCCGGGCACGGTCACCCGGGTGTTCAGCGACGAGGTGGACGCGGGCGAGGTGATCTCCACCGACCCGCAGTCCGGGACGAGCCGCTCGCCGGACAGCCCGATCGCGCTCACCGTCAGCAAGGGCGAGCCGGTGGACGCGCCGGACGTGGTCGGCGATTCCCTCGCCGACGCCGAGCAGACGCTGACGGACGCCGGGCTGAAGTTCAAGGTCGCCGCCGAGCCGGTCTACTCCGACGAGGCCGACGCCGAGGCCGTCGCCGAGCAGAGCCCCGCCGGGGACACCCAGCTCGCGCGGGGCGACACGGTCACCCTGACCGTCTCCAAGGGCCAGGAGATGATCGAGGTCCCGGATGTGGACGGCAAGGACGCCGACGAGGCCAAGCAGATCCTTGAGGACGCCGGGTTCGACGTCCGCGTGATCCAGTACTTCTTCACCGGCAAGGTCACCAGCCAGTCCCCGGGCGCCGGCGAGAGCGCGGCCAAGGGCAGCACGATCACCCTGTGGGTGAGCTGACCATGCCGAACAGCGAACTCCGCAACCCCGTCGGCGGCCACGTCCCCGTCGCCGGCGGCCTCGCCACCGTCGGGCTGTCGTACGCCGCCACGATGGGCGCCGAGGCCGTCCAGGTCTTCTGCGCCAACCCGCGCGGCTGGGCCACCCCACCCGGAAGCCCGGCCCAGGACGAGGCCTTCCGCGAGCGCTGCGCTGCCGAGGGCATCCCGGCGTACGTGCACGCGCCCTACCTGATCAACTTCGGCTCGCACACCGAGGCCACCGTCGAGAAGTCCGTCGAGTCGCTGCGCCACTCGCTGCGCCGCGCCCGTGAGATCGGCGCCCTCGGCGTCGTCGTCCACACCGGCTCCGCGACCGGCGGCCGACCCCGCGCCACCGCTCTCGCCCAGGCCGGGCGGTACATGCTGCCCCTGCTCGACGAGCTGACCCACGACGACGACCCCGCCCTCCTCCTGGAGCCCACCGCCGGCCAGGGCTTCTCCCTCTGCTCCCTCGCCGAGGACCTCGGCCCGTACTTCGACGTCCTCGAACGCCACCCCAGGCTCGGCGTCTGCCTCGACACCTGCCACGCCTTCGCCGCAGGCCACGACATGGCCGCCCCCGGCGGCATGAAGCTGCTGCTGGACGAGCTCGTGGCCACCGTCGGCGAGGGACGGCTGCGACTGATCCACGCCAACGACTCCAAGGACGTCGCCGGCGCCCACAAGGACCGTCACGAGAACATCGGCACCGGACACATCGGCGCCGAGCCCTTCGGCGACCTCTTCACCCACCCCGCCACGGCCGGCGTACCGCTGATCATCGAGACCCCGGGCGGCCCCGAGGGCCACGCGGCCGACGTGGCCCGGCTCAAGCAGCTTCGGGCGCCGGACAGTCCCTAGAGTTCCGGGCCGTCGCCCGGCTCCTCCTGGTACGAGTAGCGCTGCTCGGCCCAGGGGTCGCCGAGGTTGTGGTAGCCGCGCTCCTCCCAGAAGCCGCGCCGGTCGGCCGTCATGTATTCCACGCCGCGGACCCATTTGGGGCCCTTCCAGGCGTACAGATGGGGGACGACCAGCCGTACGGGGAATCCGTGTTCGGCGGTGAGCGGTTCGCCGCCGCGATGGGTGGCGAACATCGAATTCGGGTCGGCGAAATCGGCAAGCCGCAGATTGGAGCTGAAGCCGTACTCGGCCCACACCATCACATGGGTGACATCGGGCGCGGGCGGCGCGAGCTGCAGGATCACCGAGGTCGAGACCCCGCCCCACTCCACGCCGAGCATGCTGAATTTCGTCACGCAGTGAAAGTCGCCGACGGCCGTCGAATACGGGAGCGCCGCGAACTCCTCGTGATTCCAGCAGAGCTTGTCACCGTCGGCGGTGGCGCCGAAGACCCTGAATTCCCAGCGGTCCGGCTTGAATCGCGGGACCGGTCCGTAATGCGTCACCGGCCAGCCGCGCTGAAGCCGCTGCCCCGGAGGAAGCGCCCCTGGCTCTCCTTCGTGGCGTTCCGACTGACCCATGGCTCCATGGTGACAGACCCGATGCCGTGCTACCGACCAGGATCCCCGCAAAGGGTGACAACCCGGGCCAGCGGACTAAGCCTGCACTTACTGGAACGATGCGGCGAGCGGTGCCATGATGCGGCGCAACTTGTCGAACCACCTGAGGAAGGACGGAGTCTGCCATGCAGGGCGACCCCGAGGTCATCGAGTTCTTGAACGAGCAGCTGACCGGTGAGCTGACCGCGATCAACCAGTACTTCCTGCACGCGAAGATGCAGGAGAACTTCGGCTGGACGAAGCTCGCGAAGTACACGCGTCATGAGTCGTTCGACGAGATGAAGCACGCGGAGGTCCTCACCGACCGCATCCTCTTCCTTGACGGACTGCCGAACTACCAGCGGCTCTTCCACGTCCGCATCGGCCAGACCGTCACCGAGATGTTCAAGGCAGACCGCCAGGTCGAGGTCGAGGCGATCGACCGCCTCAAGCGCGGCATCGAGGTGATGCGGGCCAAGGGTGACATCACCTCGGCCAACATCTTCGAGTCGATCCTTGAGGACGAGGAGCACCACATCGACTATCTCGACACCCAGCTGGAGCTGGTCGAGAAGCTCGGTGAGCCGCTGTACATCGCCCAGCTGATCGAGCAGCCGGAGAGCTAGGCCGCCTGTGAGCGGGCGGGGACGAAGGTCTCCGCCGTCGCCGCCTCTTCCGTACGGGTCGCACAGCCGGTGCCACGGCCCAGCAGGGCCTGTATACGGCGTACGCACGAGCCGCAGTCGGTGCCCGCCTTGCAGGCGGAGGCGATCTGGCGGGGGGTGCAGTGCCCGGAGCCCGCATGCTGCTTGACCTGCTCTTCGGTAATGCCGAAACACGAGCAGACGTACATGCGGATTCACCCCTCTCCAGGGTTGGGCTCTCAGCTTCTGAGGTTAACCTAACCTTACCCGCGACCCGGATGTGTGAAAAGTGGGGAGGGGCACGGATCCGATGTGATCCGTGCCCCTCTTTGTGAGAACTCGCTCAGGCGTCAGCCCCGGTACATCTCCGCCACCAGGAACGCCAGGTCAAGCGACTGGCTGCGGTTCAGCCGGGGGTCGCAGGCCGTCTCGTAGCGCTGGTGCAGATCGTCGACGAAGATCTCGTCGCCGCCGCCCACGCACTCCGTCACGTCGTCGCCGGTCAGCTCCACGTGGATGCCGCCCGGGTGCGTGCCCAGCCCGTGGTGGACCTCGAAGAAGCCCTTCACCTCGTCCAGCACGTCGTCGAAGCGCCGCGTCTTGTGGCCGCTCGCCGCCTCGAAGGTGTTGCCGTGCATCGGGTCGGACACCCAGGCCACCTGGGCGCCGGACGCCGTGACCTTCTCCACCAGCGTCGGCAGCTTGTCGCGGACCTTGTCCGCGCCCATCCGCACGATGAAGGTGAGCCGGCCGGGCTCGCGGTCCGGGTCCAGGCGCTCGACGTACGTGAGCGCCTCCTCCGGCGTCGTCCCCGGGCCCAGCTTGATGCCGATCGGGTTGCTGATCCGCGACGCGAACTCGATGTGCGCGCCGTCCAGCTGCCGGGTGCGCTCGCCGATCCACACCATGTGGCCCGAGACGTCGTAGAGCTTGCCGGTGCGCGAGTCGGTGCGCGTCAGCGCCGACTCGTAGTCCAGCAGCAGCGCCTCGTGCGAGGCGTAGAACTCCACGGTCCGGAACTCGGCCGGGTCGGTGCCGCACGCCTTCATGAAGTTCAGCGCGTTGTCGATCTCCTTGGCCAGCGCCTCGTAGCGCTGCCCGGAGGGGCTGCTCTTGACGAAGTCCTGGTTCCAGGCGTGCACCTGGCGCAGGTCCGCGTAGCCGCCGGTGGTGAAGGCGCGCACCAGGTTCAGCGTCGAGGCGGAGGCGTTGTACATCCGCTTCAGGCGCTCCGGATCCGGGATCCGGGCCGCCTCGGTGAACTCGAAGCCGTTGACCGAGTCGCCCCGGTACGTGGGGAGGGTGATCCCGTCCCGGGTCTCCGTCGGCTTGGAGCGCGGCTTGCTGTACTGGCCGGCGATCCTGCCGACCTTCACCACGGGCACCGAGCCCGCGTACGTCAGCACCGCGCCCATCTGGAGCAGCGTCTTCAGCTTGTTGCGGATCTGGTCCGCCGACACGGCGTCGAAGGCCTCGGCACAGTCGCCGCCCTGCAGCAGGAACGCCTCACCACGGGCCACGGCCCCCAGTCGGTCGCGCAGCTGGTCGCACTCGCCCGCGAAGACGAGCGGCGGATACGATTCGAGGTCCGCGATCACATCGCGCAGAGCCTCGGCATCGGGGTACTCGGGCTGCTGCGCCGCGGGCAGGTCTCGCCAGGTGTTGCCACCGGCGTGGGTTTCAGCGTTCACGGTCACGGCTCCCACATTACGGGGTCATGTCCACGGTTTTTCGCGTGCCCAGTGGATGAGACAGCGCGTGGTACCGCGGTACTACGCCCCCGCCCCGGTTCAGCCCCCGGTACGACGGATCGGCGCGGCCCGGATCCTAGCGTTGGCCGGGAGGTGTCCAGGCAGGCCTGGAGCCGCCGACCGAGGGGAAGAGCGCGATGATCGAGGCACAGCAGCTGACCAAGCGGTACGGGGAGAAGACGGCGGTCGACCGGCTGGACTTCGTCGTGAAGCCGGGCACGGTCACCGGCTTCCTGGGGCCGAACGGCGCCGGCAAGTCCACGACCATGCGCCTGATCGTCGGGCTGGACGCCCCTTCGAGCGGCTCGGTGACGGTCGGCGGCAGGCACTACGCCCAGCACCGGGCGCCCTTGCAGGAGGTCGGCGCGCTGCTGGAGGCCAAGTCGATCCACCCGGGCCGATCCGCGTACAACCACCTCAACGCGCTCGCGCTCACCCACGGGATTCCGCGCCGGCGGGTGGACGAGGTCATCGACCTGGCCGGGCTGGGCAGCGTGGCGAAGAAGCGCGCCGGAGCCTTCTCGCTCGGCATGGGCCAGCGGCTCGGCATCGCGGCGGCGCTGCTGGGCGATCCGCAGACGGTGATGCTGGACGAGCCGGTCAACGGGCTGGACCCGGAGGGCGTGCTGTGGATCCGTAATCTCCTCACGGGCCTGGCGGCCGAGGGCCGCACGGTCTTCGTGTCCTCGCACCTGATGAGCGAGATGGCACTCGTGGCGGACCACCTGATCGTCGTCGGGCGAGGGCGGCTGCTGGCGGACACCACCGTGCAGGACCTGATCCGCGAGGTGGGCGGCGACACCGTGAAGGTGGCCACCGCCGACCCGGCGCGGCTGCGCGAGGTGCTGGCCGGGCCGGGCGTGGAGATCACCGGCCGGGCGGGCTCGGAGGAGCTGCAGGTGACCGGCCTGACCGCCCGGGAGATCGGGCTGAAGGCGGCGGAGCACGGGATCGCGCTGTTCGAGCTGAGCGCGCGGACGGTGTCGCTGGAGGAGGCGTTCATGGACCTGACCAAGGACGCGGTGGAGTACCACGGCTCGACGGCCGGCATCGAGACCCCCGGGAGGGCCGCATGAGCACCATCACCGCGACACAGGACACCGAGGCCGCCCCCGCACCCGTGGTGCGCCCCGAATACCGGGTGACCGGGCTGCGCGTACTGCGCTCGGAGTGGGCCAAGCTGTGGTCGCTGCGCTCGACGTGGATCACGCTGGGCCTGGCCCTGCTGTTCCTGGTGGCCTTCGGGCTCATCGGAGCGGCGCAGTACAAGTCGAGGATCTCCTCCGGCGAGCCCATGCGCGGCGACTTCGCCGACTCCACGGCCGTGAGCCTGTCCCTGTTCGGCACGAACTTCGCGCAGCTCGCGCTGGGCGTGCTCGGCGTGCTGGTCACGGCGGGGGAGTACTCGACCGGCATGATCCGCTCGACGCTGGCTGCGGTGCCGCGACGGCTGCCGGTGCTGTGGTCCAAGGCGACCGTGTTCGGGATCGTCGCGCTGGTGGCCGGCACGGTCGGCGCGCTGGTCACCTTCCTCTTCGCGAGCGGGATCGTGTCCGGCACGGACGCGGCCATGTCCTTCTCCGACGCGGGCGTCGTACGCAGCCTGCTGGGCGCGGGGCTCTACCTCGGCCTGGTCGGAGTGATCGGGGCGGCCCTGGGCGCGCTCCTGCGGTCGGTGGCGGGCGGCATCTCGGTGCTGGTCGGCGCGCTGATGCTGATTCCCGGGCTGATCTCGCTGCTGCCCAGCTCGTGGCAGGACAACATCAGCCCGTACCTGCCCAGCAACGCGGGTGAGTCCATGTTCGCCCTGACCCATGACGCCACCACCCTGTCGCCGGCGGCCGGGCTGCTGGTATTCCTCGGCTGGACGGTGCTGGCGCTGGCGGGGGCTGCGTACCGGCTGGTGCGCAGCGACGCCTGACGGCGGCAAGGAAGATGGACAGGTGACTTCAGTGACCACCGACGACATCGGTGACTTCATCGGCATGGGCGCCCTGGGCCCGGCGGCCGCCCGCCTGGCCCGGGGGAGCCAGCGGCTGCGGCAGGCGGACCGGGCGCGTCCGTGGGTTCTGGACGCGGCGGTGGTGGTGCTGGTCTTCCTGACGTTCTGCGTGCCGGACCTGGTGCAGGGACACGGGGCCGGGGACGGTGACGGCGATGCCCGGCACGGGCTCCACATCACGTTCACCCACCTGCCGTGGCCGGCGACGCTGGCCCTGCAGGCGGGGCTGGTGCTGCCCCTGCTCTGGCGGCGGCGCAAGCCCTCGGTGGCCTTCGGTCTCATCGCGGCGGTGTTCGTGCTCCAGTGGTCGCTGCTGGTGAGCCTGCGCGCGGACATAGCCCTGTTCATCGCCCTGTACAGCCTGGCGCTGCACGAGCGGCTGCGGCGGCTGCCGTGGGCCTGCGGGATCATGGCGGGCGCGATGGTGCTGGTCGCGGTTCGCGTCTCGTCCGCCATCTCCGCCTGGGACTCGCTGTTCTTCCTCTTCAGCACCACCCTCGCGGCCGTCGCGCTGGCCCTGGCCGTACGGATCCGGCGGGCCCAGCTCGCCGGGCTGCGGGAACGGGCGGCCCGCCTGGAGATCGAGCGCGACCAGCGCAGCAAGCTGGCCGCCGCGACCGAGCGCACCCGGGTGGCGCGCGAGATGCACGACATCGTCGGCCACAACCTGTCCGTCATGATCAGCCTCGCCGACGCGGGCGCGTACGCCGTCGGCATCGCCCCCGACAAGGGCAAGGAGGCGCTGGAGCTGATCGGCGACAGCGGCCGCCAGGCCCTGGGCGAGCTGCGGCGCATGCTCGGCGTCCTGCGGGAGGCGACGGACGCCCCCGAGCTCAGCCCGCAGCCCGGGATCGCCGACATCGACGCGCTGTGCGGCCGCGTACGATCGGCCGGACCGGAGGTCGTGTACCGGACCGGCGGGGAGGTGGACGCCCTGGACAGCGGGGTGCAGCTGACGGTCTACCGGATCGTGCAGGAGGCGCTCACCAACACCCTCAAGCACGCCGGCACCGGGACCAAGGTCCACCTCGCGGTCGCCGTGACGGGCACCGAACTGACCATCCGGGTCCAGGACACCGGGTCGGGCGGCCCGGCCGGGCCGGCGAACGAGGAAGGGCACGGTCTGGCGGGCATGCGCGAACGAGCGGCTCTGTACGGCGGGAAGGTCAGCGCGGGTCCCGCACCCGGCGGAGGATGGACGGTTCAGGCCACCCTCGACCTCAGTCCGCAGAGTGGTCCCCAAGGTGGCGCATCGTGACGACCGTGCTCATCGTGGACGACCAGTCCCTCCAGCGCTTCGCCTTCCGCATGCTGCTGGACAGCGTCCCCGACACCGAGGCCGTCGGCGAGGCCGCCCACGGCGCCGAGGCCGTCCGCATGGCCGCCGAACTGCGCCCCGACGTCGTCCTGATGGACGTCCGCATGCCCGGCATGGACGGTATCGAGGCCACCCGGCGCATCGTCGCATCCGGCGGCCGCTCCCGCGTCCTCGTCCTGACCACCTTCGACCTGGACGAATACGCCCACGCCGCGCTGCGCGCCGGCGCCAGCGGCTTCCTCCTCAAGGACGCGCGCCCCGAGGAACTCCTCGCCGGCATCCGCGCCGTCGCGGTCGGCGACGCCGTCATCGCCCCCGCCCTCACCCGCCGTCTCCTCGACGAGTACGCCCACCACCTGCCGCGCCGCGCCGTCGATCCCGTCGACTCCGCCGAGGACCCGAGACTGGGCTCCCTCACCGACCGCGAGCGCGAGATCCTCGTCGCCATCGGCCAGGGCTGGAGCAACGGCGAGATCGCCGCGCGCCTCGTCCTGTCCGAGTCCACCGTCAAGACCCACGTCGGCCGGGTCCTCGCCAAGATCGGCGCCCGCGACCGCATCCAGGCCGTGATCTTCGCCTACGACCTGGGGCTCGCCCGCCCCAACGCGAGCTGAGCCGGGTTCAGCTGACGCGGGCCAGCGCGAAGCCGTCGTAGCCCTTGGTGCCGACCGTCTGGACGGCGGTCGCGCTGAGCCGGGGGTGACGGGCGAACAGCTCCAGCGCCTGCCGGGTGCCGATGACGGACGGGTCGGTGGAGGACGGATCGGTGACCGCGCCGTCGCGCACGACGTTGTCCAGGACGATGACGCTGCCGGGGCGGGTGAGCTTGACGGCCCACTCCACGTAACGCGGGTTGTTGACCTTGTCCGCGTCGATGAACACCAGGTCGAACGGCTCCGGGTCCTCCGCGGCCAGCTTCGGCAGGCTGTCCAGCGCCGGGCCCGTGCGGACCTCCGTGACGCCGGCGAGCCCGGCGCGGGCCAGGTTCGCGCGGGCCACGTCGGCGTGCTCCGGGTCGTACTCCAGCGTGACCAGCCGTCCGCCGTCGGGCAGTGCGCGGGCGAGCCAGATGGTGCTGTAGCCGCCGAGGGTGCCGATCTCCAGGATCCTGCGGGCGCCCTGGATCTGCGCGATGAGGTGAAGCAGCTTGCCCTGGTTCGGGGCGACGTTGATGGGCGGGAGACCGGCCGCGTCGCTCTCGCGCAGGGCCGCCTGCAGGGCCTCGTCGGCGGGGGCGAGGAGCTCGGTGAAGTAGGCGTCGACGGCGGACCACTGCTGCTCGGACATGCAACTCCCCGTGCGTGTATGGCAATCCCGGATTCCGCCGCTGAACATAACAAGCCGGGTCATGAGGTCGCGCGGCAATAAACGGCTGAGCGATGCTGTCACCCATG
>Ga0307517_10012442_pt1 | contig 11671 bp, 9 predicted proteins | sample 23_EM_MG_FD_194515 | JGI IMG/M metagenome (GOLD analysis project Ga0307517, IMG submission 194515) | Populus trichocarpa ectomycorrhiza microbial communities from riparian zone in the Pacific Northwest, United States - 23_EM | ecosystem: Host-associated > Plants > Roots > Unclassified | place... | reverse complement strand
AATATAGCAGTTTCCTGTAATAAATCACTTGTGTAGTGTTTGGGATTGTAGTTAGACCATAATTTTGAAAATTTCTGAATTCTTTTATCTTTAAATTATTTTTATGTGTTTTTTGATAGTTTTGATGTGTTTATGTCAAAAATAATTTTTTAAAAAAATAAAAAAAAATATTATTTTGATACTTTTCCGAGCAAAAAACACTTTGAAAATCAACATTTACCACAATCTCATACACGCTATAATCAAGTTCTTGATCTTATATCATTTCTAGTTCTATTGATCATCAACCAAACAAGTATATTGGTGTTCAATATGAAGTTACTACCCTAAGATAAACAAGTTTGCATAGAATTCTAAAGTACCAACAAGACCATTCATCCACTTATCTTTATGAAAATGAACCAAGTTGCCATTGCCTCTAATCCAAATAAAGGCACACATCACAAACTGTCTTCCATAATAGCAAGGTGTTAAATGAGGCCCTGCACTACATTGCGGGTTCATATTATTTTTTCTATAAAATGTTTAGGTGCTGCAAGCACTTTTTTTATTTATAAAATCCAATAACCAAGGTAATAGTCCTAACCAACCATATAATTTGGTTTTATTTGAATAAGATGAAAAAAAAAACAACAATAGCAAATAGAAAAAAATTAAAGTGACTACAATAACCAAGGAAAAAAATCATAACCACAAAGAATATAGAAGGAAGGAATATGATAAAAAAAAAAAAAAGAAGATAAAAAACTGGTGTGTGTCAACCTAAGCTAACATTGCAGACATGTAATTTAGAGATTAAAGGGCGAGTTGGTCTGGGTTAACCTGCCAAACTTCCTAGGTTATAAGGTCGGGATAACTTGATAGAAAAAATTTGAAGAAACCGCATGGCAATTTTTTTTTTTAAAAAAACAATGTCGAACAACAAAACTGTAAAATAAAATAAAAGAAAATAAGATATATAAAAAAAAATGTTAAACCTTGTTAACTTTTCAAACTCGTGACTTGGGCCATCAGACCATAAGCATAATGCATGGAAAAACTGCAAAGCCCAATCTCTAATAAATGAAACGTTGAAGGATAAAATTGGATAAAAAAATAAATCACACAAAAAGACTTAAAAATAAAAAGTAGCAATTAAAAGACTGAGGGTTAAAATAAAAAAACAAATAAACTAGAGGAAAACAATAAATTTTCAATTTGAAGGTTAAATTGAAAAGAATAATAATCATAACAAAAGGATAAAAATAATCAAAAGAATCATGATGAAATTGTAAAAAATAATGAACCATAAATTTGAATTGAATGATTATATTAAAAACCAATAAAATTCTATAAAAGCGCTAAAGAAATCAAAAGAATAAGGATCAAAATGAAAAAAATAATATATGATAAAAGAAGTGGAAAAAAAAGATGTCGACCCGCATTAACTTTCCTAACATGTGGTAAGGTAATGAGATAAGGATAACCCAACAAATCACTCTTTTAAAACCTGACCCGAACCAATAGTTTGAACCATGACCTGGGTGATTTAGGGCATAAGTCGGGTCGGTTTCCATAAAAATAGACAGAGAATTGACATGGTATGATCCTGTCAAAAAAATGAATTGTCCCGCAATCCAATTAGCAATAGAAAAACCTAGTCATGGTTTTCCTAACAAACACAGTAAGGTAATGAGATGGGGATAACCTAATAAATCACTCTTCTAAAACCTGGCCCGAACCAACAGTTTGAACTATGACCTGGGTGATTTAGGGCATAAGTCAGGTCGGTTTCCATAAAAATAGGCAGAGAATTGACATGGTATGATCCTATAAAAACAAATGGATTGTCCTGCAACCCAATTAGCCATGAGAAAACCTAGTCAAAACTCGTTAACCTTTTTATTTTCTTCTTTTTAACTTGTTTTTTTTTCAAAGTCATGTCATTTCTACATGTTTATAAAAAATAAATAAATTAGGATGACTCGAGTTAACTTGGATCAACCCACCTAATCCTTATATTTCTTAACTTTTATAGTTCACTATCATTGCTTTTCATCTCATAATCATGACTATTTTTCCATGTTGTTCTTTTAAATATTTGTATGGAAAATATGAGTTTTGATCGTTCTACCTTACATAATGAAGTGAGGTGGTCTCATATTGTGTTAAATGTTTTATTTACATTAACTATAAACATTATTATTCTCTCATTGGCTTAAACTGAGCCATTTTGAATAAATGGTTAAACAAGTTTTGTTTTCTTTCCTTCTTTGTTCTTTGCTCAAACTAAGATTCTTTCTTTATATTGTTTTTCTTCTTTAGCTCATGAACTCTTCTTCTTTGTTATGAGATGTAGTATGATATCCTTATTGGTTTATAAAAGTAGGAACTCGTATAAGGCTATTCCTACTTTGAATAAATGGTTATATGCTTTTTGATAGATCTTCTTTTAGGGTATCTTAGTGTACTTCCTTGAATGAATACATGGGAAAGAGAGATGGAAATGCAACCAGTACATGTCTATAGGGTCTTCAATTGTTTGCAATGAATATGGTTGGGATGTGTTATTTTGGGCATTGATGACTTTTTCTTTTGGTCAAGCCTGTTTGGTTGATGGAAATGCAACCAGTACATGTCTATAGGGTCTTCAATTGTTTGCAATGAATATGGTTGGGATGTGTTATTTTGGGTATTGATGACTTTTTCTTTTGGTCAAGCCTGTTTGGTTATAAAGTATAGGCTTTTGATAACATAAAAGTAAATAGGTTGAGCTTTGGTATATGGGGTTTTGCCATCTATAATCTGTCTTGAATAAGTTCCGAGTTTGGTTTAACTTCTGGCTTATTAGACTAACTTGGGTCATGAAGATATAGGCTTGTGCCTTTGGATTATGCATAATAATCTTGGGCTGATCTTGATTGCTTTGTGAGCTAATTTGATTTGTTTTTGAGCTGTGATGCTTATGGAATTCCAAGCTTACAACATTTTGCATGATAAAAAAAAATAAAAAAAAAAGAATTTTACTTACGACCAAGTTCTTTCAAAAAAATATTGTTTTTGCATATATTAACAATATACAAAAAGAAACCTTTGTTTTGTTCTTCATAAAAAGAAATTTTGCATATTTTAGCTTTTTTTTATTTATCCTAGAGTTTTACAAAAGATGAAAAAACAAAAGTATTTTGCTTGCATACTTGGACTTTATAACAAGTTCATAAAGTTTATTAGAACTTGATATAAATTAAAAGACCTACTAGACTGACATACCCAAACTTTAAAAATGAAACTCGACCTTGATTTTTATCAAAATAAAATATCTTGATGCTTATTTCTATTGTTTTGAGTTAATGGACTCATAGTGAGCCGTTACTTGAAACACAAAAAAAAAATTAGAACAGTTTTTCCAAATAAAATTTTTCAATTCAAATAAAAATTTCAAGAATAGACAAAATATATATTCATTGACGCAAGAGTTATGAATATTGACTTTAGTGATATTTACCAATGCTAAAATTGGGAATACATTTTGGATCACTAATGTTAGAGTTAGGAATATTAGCACTTGGATTAATAATAAATTTGAACCTTAATATTCACTAATGCTAGAGTCCGGAACATTAGACCTCTTGCATGTAGTATTTACCAATGCCAGATTTGAAAGTATTTCTTAGTTGAATATTCACTAGCGCCAGAGTCAGGAATATTATAGGCAAAAAATAAATAGTATAACACAATAGACCCTTTGCAATTTAGGACAAGACCAATAATAGAACACCTTCGATATGCAGCTTTAAGGGTGATAATATCTTTCTTTTTGAGTAACCAGTCATTTACCATAAAATTTCTATTTATAAGTTTGAAATTTTTAGAGACCATAATATTAGGTGATGACTCTATAAATAAGATATTTTCCCTTAAAAAGACATGATGTCAGGTATGCGTTCTTTACTTTCTTTTTTAAAGGTCATTGCAATGTTGGGTAGTGACATAAAAAAAAACCCTAGCCATCCAAACTCTCCCTCGAAAACCAACTTTTCCATGTAAATTCACATTGTCTTCCACTCATCTCCAGCAATGACAAAATCCACCCACTTCTTTGGTAACAAAGCAATAGCCCTACCACCACGTAACACCATTTTAACATCTCACTTTTCTTCCAAGCCTTTTTCCCGTCTCTAACCAAACCAACCACTTTGACAAAGCTCATTTTTTGGTTGATCACCTCATTTATCAATTTAGTCTTCCAACCATCAAACAACCCCTCACCTCATATCATGTTGATAGAGCCACTAAGAGTAACAACCAACCATAGTTAGGTAGATAAAATTGACAAAAAAGAGAAGTTGATAATCTCTTGACTCAATCTCCCCTCACAAGCATCGGTGTGCCTCATTGCTAGTATAGGAAGAAATAGGAAGAGGAGAGCACTTTATCTAGTTGGTCTTATGCACCAACTTTTATTGGAGCATGATTCTACGTGTTACCATAGTCTATTTAACAAAACAACATGTGTCTCTCATGCACCACCACTTTTCAACACACTTCTAATAGCTTTTGGATGATTTTTGTACCTTTTGAAGGTCGATCTTAAACCTCAAATGAATATTTATGTGTTTTGAATGGTTTGATGTATTGTTGATTGATATGAATTTTAATTTTTTAGGATCGTGGACTTTGACATTTTAGTGTAAGTTTGGTATATTTTGGCTTTATATGTATGGCGATTGTTGATTTATTATGTATATAATATTATTGTCCATAAAGTAAACCTAATATAAATAAATCATTCAGAATGTTGGCACATGAAAGACAAAATTCCTTGATTTGTGATTCGATTTCCCTATATTCGAAGTTATTTAAAAAAATATTATAATTTTTCTTATAGTTTTGTTTGATAATGATAATCTTTATTATTTATAAATCCAACTTAGGATAAATGAATCATTTGATTATTGTTCAAGGATGTTGACAAGCAAATAACAAAAACTATTATTAATATATGACTCCTCATTACTTGTATCTAAACAAAAATTACAAATCTTTTTATAATTAATATATATTAAACGTTGGGTTTTATTTATTGATCTTTTAATTTAACATTAATATTAGATTGGCTTCATGCTACAGGAGAGTTGAAAGGTTGTATTTGAGCTTCATAACATTAACGAAGAAAATAAAGGATAAACCTATGTGTCATGGTGGTACAATATTTGTTGCACTGTACTTGAAACTTTTGGAGAGAGGTTAACTCTTGATGATGTTGTGGAGCTAGATGCAGTCGTGCTATTGATGAGCCCAGATCATCCAGTAGACGACAAAGACATAGATAGATAGATGAGTTATATTGATATATTTTGGGATTTCAATTACTAGAATGATATATTAATTAAGTATTTAAAATTCATTTTGCATGTATATATGTTTTTTTTATTTGCATTCCTAGGGTTTCTTGTGATTATAAAATGTGAGAATTTGTTGAGTTTTGCTAATGTGGTTCTTTGCATGTTTTTTAAGTGGGACAAAATTCTGGGTATGGTTCCTAAATAAATATTGCAATTTTGAAATATAATATTTAAATAAATATTGTGTTTTTAAATTACAAAATCAATTAAATATCATAGTTTAGAATCCCGATACCTAAAAATATGCTATTTTATAAAGACTTTTTGTCATTGTGTTAATTTGTCGTAACTTTTTATTTTGTATGGTAATGGCAGAATTTGTCCCATCGAAAATAGGTTGGATGGTCCCTCGAATTAAACTACAGGGAAAGTCGTTCGTCATACTTCATAAATCCAAATCACTTGCATGTGACAACTTCGTTTATTATGAAAACGGATGACAATTATTTTTTGATTATTCCCACAATGTTTCACGTAATTGTCCTGTCCAGCTGTGCCTCCCCACCGTCGTCGTCCTTGCATTTTTCTGGTTACAGATGGTGTCTTGTAAGATGACTAATCCACCCCCTCCAATGGGTTCTACTTCTGTCGCTTGCATCTCTTGCAAATCAAGCAAAGCCAACTCATCCAATAACAGTGAAGTTGTTTAAGTTGTTATTGCGTTCAAAACACTATTCTTTAAAAAAAAATAATTTTTTTATATTATTTTGATATACTAATTTAAAAAAAATATATATTATTTTAATATTTTTTAAATAAAAAATATTTTAAAAAATAACTGCTATAATACCTTATAGATAAACAGGGACAACACAGTTAAAAAGGATATGTAAAATAAAATATTCTTGCTTATTAATTCAGTTGTTCTCCTAAAAGAACTGGAAAAGGGGAATAAATTAGGGAAAAACTTCGATATCAAACATGATGCCTTAGTTTTTCTTTTCTTGACGAGAGTTTAAAGGCTAGTCTGTTCATGATGATTGAGATTTGTAAACACCTGAAACACTAAGAATTAATTAACGGGTGGATTAGCCATTGGATTTTTGTCTTTTTTCTAATTTCTAGACCTTTTGGATTTAAAAAGAAAAAGGAAGGAAAGAGAGTTCAAGTTTCAAATTAACAGGTTTTTTTTTTTCCTTGGTAAATATTCTCTCCACACTTTCTTATTACTTGAAGAAACAGAAATACCCCCAGAAGACAGCATATGGCAGCCTTCTCTGTCAATGTCCCCCTCTCCCCTTCAAACTCCCTTCCACATCAAAAAACCAATTTTCTACAAAGACTTTCGAAACTCTTTTGAAGTAGACCTTCATTTCTTAACGCACAACAGAGAGACTAATTTTCAGAAATGGACAGGCAGAGAAGTTTCTCCTTCAAATCCACAAGATCCTTGGTATTTTCTTTCACAATCTCTTCTTTATTCTTTCTCGTATTTTTTACCATCTGGGTGTCCAAATCTACCCCTTCAATTCTCCAAGAAACAAACTTTGAGCTCAACAAAACCTCCCTTGTAGCGAGTTTAAAACCACTTAGTGTACAGCCCTTCAGTGACTTGACTATAAATTCCTCATCATCTGACCTGAAAAGTTCAATTTTTGTAGATACCCATTTTAGAGAACCTGAAAATATTTCTGGATTTGCTAGCATTTCAGTTATTAAAAGAAAGGGCAACGAATCTGAAACTAGTGAGAAAGACAGAGATGGTGTAAATGGTAGTTTTAGCACGGTACAAGAGATTGCGCTGGTACCAGAAACTGCGAGTGTTGAAGAGAAGAAGAGTAGATCAATTTCAACGCAGAGAATTGAAGTTCAGAGTAGTGAGAATATTGCAGAAGAGACTAGAGGAGCTGCTTCACAGGAAAAAAATGAAGCTCCAAACAAGGAGGGGATTCGAAAGAAGAAAAAAGGACCAATTTCAGTGGCAAATATTAAGACTTCGAGGAATGAAAGAAACAAAGAAAAGAGCATGAGAGAGTGTGATGTTACAAAAGGGAGGTGGATCTATGATGAGAACTATCCTCTCTACACAAATAGTTCATGTCCTTTCATAGACGAGGGCTTTGATTGTGTTGGCAATGGGAGATTGGATAAAGATTACATGAAATGGAGATGGCAACCTCAAGACTGCAACATCTCAAGGTACATCAATTTACATCAAACAGTCTTTCTCTTTCCTTTTATTTTGAAAAAGTAGGGGCTTTATGATTTAATTGAAAGGGCAATGGTGGAAAAGACAGAAGCACACAATGTTGAAAATTCTTTTCGTTTTGAAACGGGGTGTTGTTCCATTCCACAGATTCAATGCGACAAAAATGCTGGATTTGATTAGAGGGAAGAGGCTAGTTTTTGTCGGCGATTCAATTAACAGGAACCAATGGGAATCCATGCTGTGCATGCTAATGGGAGCTGTTAAAGATCCTAAGAAGGTGTATGAGACCCATGGAAGGAGAATCACCAAGGAGAAAGGGAATTATAGCTTCAAATTTGTGGTAAGATCAAATTCTGCGATACTAACAAGTTATTCTGTTGGACTTGTTGCTGATTTTTGAGATTGGTTTTGCAGGACTATAAATGTACAGTTGAATACTATGTGTCACATTTCTTGGTTCATGAGAGTAAAGCAAGGATAGGGTCCAGGAGAGTGCAGACATTACGAATCGATGCCATTGATCATGGTTCATCAAGATGGAGAGGAGCTGACATTTTGATTTTTAACACTGCACATTGGTGGTCTCACTTCAAAACAAAAGCTGGGTCGGTATATTCTTGACCTACTCAACGTCAGAACCTAGGCTAGTGCATAGTTTTTATGGGAATTCTGATTTTTCAAACAAAAAATTGCTACTGCTGGAAGTTTTATTAGGATCTGGTTTCATTAAGAAAGCATGGAATATATTGGATGTGGCAAACTAACAACATTATTACCAGCATGCAGGGTGTCTCTAAAATAGAGCAATATAACTTTGGAAAAGACCATCTGTAGTTTTAATATCTTTGCTTCCTTGTATCTATATCAGGTCGTTTGTAACTTCTGCTGACCTTGTAACAGGATCAACTACTACCAGGAAGGTAACCAAGTTCATCCCCAGCTTGATGTTTCTATAGCTTTCAGAAGAGCTCTAATGACCTGGGCATCATGGGTTGATAGGCACATTAATCCGAGAAAGACTCGTGTTTTCTTTCGAAGCTCGGCGCCTTCTCATTTCAGGTATGTTCAGTGCTGTCATGTTCAATGCCTTGACTTCCACGTATCAAATTGTTGAGTGGCTTATGATGCATTATACAGGGGCGGACAATGGAATTCAGGTGGGCAGTGTATGGGTGCTACTCAACCCCTTAATGAAACTTCAAGTACGGGCTATTCTGAGAAGAATTCCATTGTTGAAGAGACCATCAAGCACATGAAAACTCCTGTAACTTTCTTGAATATAACTGGCTTCTCGGGCTTTAGGACAGATGGTCATCCATCTATATATGGAAAAAGACCTGGTAAGCGCTATGCATCGAGCATCCAAGATTGCAGCCATTGGTGTCTTCCAGGTGTTCCAGATACATGGAACGAGTTTTTGTCCTCTCACTTGCTATCTAAAATAGGCTCTAAACAAGGGGATACGTTTCAGTAGAAGTGATTTGTACTTTTCAGCTTGTACATTCTTTTCATTCCTCGTAATCTTTCAGGCAGGCATGTGGGGATTTTTTTTAAAAAAATTATTTTTTGGGGGAGAGAGGTGTTTTACTTGAGATTCAGACGAATGGAAACTGGAAGAAATTCATCACTACGAACCAGATAGAGTCCTCTGCAGATTCTGAAACGCCTAGTTTTCCAACCACAAGCATGACGTCTTTACACATATACTAACACTGTGGTTACACTGATAGCGTTCAAGGAGGATGTGGATCTGATGAGACGCAAACCCACCTCAGCTAATAATGCACATGGATGCTTCAAAGCTCAAGGTCAAACAATTGCCTACCAGCCTCGAAGGAAAAAAAACAAAGTAGGAGAAGAAAAATGCCTTATTAGTTATGATAATAACAATTTTACATGAAACAACAGCATATTTCATCGGGTACTGTTGGCTTCTACAGGAAACTGCAAGATCAGTTTCAAACTCAATATCAATAACAATGTTTGACCTTATTGCTATCCTGTCTTTTTGAAGGAGTCAAATTCACAGGAAGCGCACTTGTGCGTGCATCTTTGTACAAATAAATGATGGCATGACCTGGTATAGGCAACTTATGTTCATTCTATGAGTAAGAGACTGTTCAAATACACTTAGGAATTACAGAAACATGCTCCATAATATCAAGCCATGCCAATAATCATCCATCAATGTGATTGGTGTTTCTTTGCTCTACCTTGGGAGATTGTGGAATCATCTCTTTTGGAACCCTCAGGTTTTCGAGCCCACGCGGGTGCCTGGTCTGGCCCATAGCGATAATCATAGAATAGCTCCTCACAAGCTTCTATATGCTCCTTTGCAAAGATGCCCACTCGATGATCTCCTGCTACCAGCATTACCTGAATGATCCAACATGATATCTAAGTCCATGTCGAGAATGAAAAATTAACATGGTAATCACTGAAACTTGAATACCTTAGCATAGCAATTAGGATTTGATGAATGGTTTGCAAATTTCAGCTTATCTCCCTTTCGGTAAGCATCAAGGACAAACTGGGAAAAAAAAAAAAAAAAAGAAGAAGAAGCAAGCCACATTAACCGGCGAGGAAGATAGCCACAAAAACAGACTCAGTAAATCACTCTGAAGAGGATAGAATGCGACATTAATCAACGAAGATGACAGTAAGAAAATAGATTCTGTGAATTGCATTGAACTTCAGAAAATGTAAACCAATTTAGTTCTGCAAATCAGATACCATCACTCTACTGCTCAATTGTCAAAGGAGCAGCCATTTGAACATGAGGTGAATTTGGTCTCAAAGGATAGCATTATTATTATGTTCTTACACACGGGATTATCTATTTTGTAACCAGTAACTATCACTTGCCTGATCATTCAAGTCAAAAAGGAATGATGAGTTAGCACGATCATAGATTTTCCCACGCTTATCCGCTTCTCGATGAGAGATCAATTCACCAGTATATTCTCCAAGATAATCATTTTTGTTGACGGGGTTCTGAAACCACATCATCAAATTCAATGCACAGAACAAGTCACGAGTAATGGAGAGCATGACAACAGAAGCAGGCAGTAAGTAATACCTTTAAAAAGGCTCCCCATCCAGCAACATCAGACTTTGCCAAGAGGATCTGAAGAATGATATTATATATTTAGTGTGGAAGACAAAAAATTTCTTTCAGAATGTATCTATAATATTAGTATGATAACAGTTGTTTTTCTGAATCACTCACTCTCTGCTGCTGCCTTAAAAGAAGCCTCATGTTTCCACATTGTCCATCTCCTCGTTTTGGAGGCTCTCCTAATGAGCCATCTCCGCAACTGCATAAAAACAAAAATGTTACACAAAATGCAGAAGAATGAAAGAAAGAGAAGGTCAAAGAGATTGAAAAATTCAGTAACCCTGGCCATCAATAGATCCCAGAATTTATTAACTCAAACCGGAGATCAAATTGCAAAAGAAACATGGATTGAATAGTTCAGTAATCAGATTCATGGGACTGAAAGAGACACTTTAATTCAGAACAGACAGGTTCCCATGACTGAATAAATCAATCAAACAACTTCATGCTTTACTTTTCTTTCTTTCTTTCTTCTTCTTCTTCTTCTTCTTCTTTTTTGATATGAAAATCCCTGAACTATCACTAGTATTCTTTAAGTCACCAGATTGCTCCGAAACTGGAGCCTTTGAAACATGGAACTGGACTGATACAAAGATCAAATGTTTGTCTGCCTGGCTCCAGTTTGGATAGAAAACACTAAAGTCCAAAAATTCCAACTTCTCACAACTAGATAAAATGAGATCAATTTCTGAGACAACTAATATTCAGTTGTGAACCATCTTTTTCTACAGTAAACAACCAACTAATAACTTGAGACGAAGCCTATGAGCCTAATATTCCATTATCTCAGGGGCACATTTGTCAAATGATTCAATTAGTTTCAGAACAGCTGCTTAGACCACCATGTAAATGTTCCTATAGTTTGATAGGCATGTGGTGGTCAAGTAAAAAAAAAAAAACAAAACAGAGAGAGAAAGAAAAGCATTTCATCCAACTTTGTTCTGGAGCTAACATCTACTTCAATCTGCCGCCCCTATTGGATAATAAGGTCTTGTAGTATGGTGTGTGCGCATAAACTGT
>Ga0307517_10012441_pt1 | contig 11671 bp, 14 predicted proteins | sample 23_EM_MG_FD_194515 | JGI IMG/M metagenome (GOLD analysis project Ga0307517, IMG submission 194515) | Populus trichocarpa ectomycorrhiza microbial communities from riparian zone in the Pacific Northwest, United States - 23_EM | ecosystem: Host-associated > Plants > Roots > Unclassified | place... | reverse complement strand
TGTGTTAATTATCTCCTCACTATTATTGTATGGTTAATTTATTTTTAAGGTCATGTGTTTTCATGGTCTCATGTTTTAGGTTTAACTACCTTGGTTTTGTCGTTTTGTGTTGCTTTAGGTAGAGAAATGTCTAATCAAGCCTGGGTAGAATGGTTGTTGATAGCAAATTGTGGTCAATAATTGTGTTGAATTGCAAGAATCCAGCAATATTTGCATTTGCAGGCTAGGGCCGCCCCTAAATAAGGTCCTGCCTTTTCTTCGTTAATTTGTTATTTTCATGATAGTATTTGTTATCAATATCATTATGAATTTTATTAAACAAAAGTAGAAGCCTAAGAATACATGCTTTAACTAAAAAAACCCTATAAAATAGATTCTAAAAACACCTATGGTAGCTCGAGCCTAATATACAACTGGGGCTCAAGAAGTATGGGTTCGAGCATGATAATCCGAACTCATAATAGGCAAAAAGTGCATAGGCTCAGGCATCTGGGTGTGCGCCCAACGCCTAGCAGAGGGGTTAGGCACCCAAGCATCCCTTTAGGCTCAAGTGTGCGCTTGAGCCCGGGGGTGCTGGGGTGACCAGCTCTTATACTGGGCTTTGGGGGCACGACCAACACCTAAAGTGCTGAGATGCATGCCCAACAAGATGGGCAGATGAACATATTTCTCACCTTTAATGAGCTTAAACTCAAATCTCGCCAAAGATTTTTTCAGAATCCCACGCGGGTCCCTCAATATTTTATACTGATCCAATATGTATTATTTTGAGTAGAATACAATTCAAAATATCACAAGGGTAAAATTACACTTCAACCCCTCCTTTCCACAAAAGGACAAAATTCACGGGTTATAAATACGCCTTGAATCCTACAAGTCAAAGGTTCACAATCTCTTCATTCTTAACATTTGTAACATATATATTTTCAAAGTCTATCTCTTTAAAATATCATTGCATTTTCTCTCTCTACAAAGTTAATGTCTTTACCATTGGAGAGTTCCACGTATATCAAAAAAGGAACTTTCACAGGTACCACAACTACCGGTCACTTGACTTACTATGCACCACCTGTTATTACCATAACTATCGGTCTTGATGCGAACCTTATGATCACGTGATCACACAACTCACAATCAAGATTGATATCTGATCCTGGAAAGCCAAAAGAGATCTGATAGGAGTGTGACACAATGTAAACTTATCCCAAGACACCAGTATTATTGGAATGAAATTAAATGACGCTACGAAGCCAGTTAATTTTTGATAAGTCAAATTCAGTTTATTCAAGAATCACATAATGCAAGAATCTCTCACACGTTAAACTGAAAATTTCAGAAGTATTATTAATTAAAGGTGCCAAAATTTAGGCTTACATATGTTTAAATAGTTTTAAGAAATTAACCCTAATGGATCTACTTTTGTGGGCTGAATTGACCCACTTATAAAAATTGACCCAAAATCTTTACTAGTAAGCCCAAACCCTAATCCAAACAAGCCTTGGATCCTAACTAAAAACAAAGTATTAATTAAGCCTGAAGAAGCCTTAGGTTGTAGCTTACAAAATAAAATAAAGCTCAAATGTCCTAAGTCTTTATCAGACGTGAGAAGAGAAGAAGAAAAAAAAACACTGCAAGTTTGATACAATACTTATTTATAGCTTATAATGCTGCCTAATAATCTTAGGAACTAAATGAGAACTTGTTGCCCCTTTGATTTCCATGTTAGAATAAGATTATAATATCAACCTTATAATTATCCTTGTTTTGGAAGGAAAAGGATGATGCCTTTAATGCTTTCTTTTGTCACCTCTTGGTATCCTTTCAATACTTGAGAACACAATTAAGTTGCTGAATTATTCTATTTGCACAACAAGGAAACTTTGTCGCCACATGTGTTTGTCAGCTTGGATTCCTTTGTTTTTTTTTGTTGTGTTTTCTCCTTACATGGAAATATCATATTATAAGGTTGGCCAAAACTGATACATAATTGACAGTCTTGTTGTTGAAACTTCATGGTCCAAATAAGGGTGGATTGAGCCACTCTTGCACATGGATTAAATGTACTAAGGCCTCCCTTTGATGCTTCAAAGGATCTCCAAGTTTAGCCTAGGCTAAAACTTGCACAACCAGTCCATTCAATTTTTCTTTCAATGCATTCACTTTGAACCTTGTGAAGGGCCCATTTGGGACGTGTAATGGGTCCTTGGTGTTCATAGGATGATCCATATCATTCTCGCTCTTCTCAAAAGGATTCAACCTCGAATGAAAACTTGTGTCAAATAAAGTAAAATCAGTAACATTAAGGGTGATACTAACATCATACTCACCTGAAAGATCAACTTTATAGGTATTGCCATTGATCCTCTCTAAAACTTGGAATGAACAATCACCACGAGGCAATAACTTTGATTTTCTATGGTTAGGAAATTATTTTTTATGCATGTGCACCCAAACCCAATCACCGGGTTGGAAAATAACCTGTTTACACCCCTTATTTGCTTTAGAAATTTATAATATGTTCCTTTTCTCTATTTGCAGTTGAAATCCCTCTTGGATTTGTCTTACCATCTTTGCCTTCTTTTCACCATCTAAAATTACCATTTCTTTTAAAAGCAAATGAATTAAGTCTATATGTGTTAGTGAATTAAACCCATAAACAATTTCAAAAGGAGAAACGTCATTGGTCGAATGTATAGTTCTATTATAAGCAAACCTAATAAAAGGCAAACATTCTTCCTAACCTTTTAGATTATTTTGAATAACAACACGCAAAAGTTGTGATAAAGTTTTATTCATTACCTAAGTTTTTCCATCTGTTTGAAGATGACAAGTTGTCGAAAATAAAAATTTAGTTCCTTATTTTCCCTACAAAGTCTTCCAAAAACAGCTAAGGAACTTAACATCATGATCTAAAACTATACTCAATTAGGAGTTCTGTAGCTCTACATTCATTCATTTGAAAGTGTCAATTCAATCAGCCTAGAATCAGAAAATGCAGTGATGACCGATCGGGGGCTAGATGTTATTAAGGTTTTATAAAGAAATAGGATGTGAATGTTTAATAAGAGTAACCGATCTTTGTAGAGAGGTGTTTCTCAGTTGAATGGTGGTGGTTACAGCTCCAAAGATGATCGAAAATGTCATATTCATTCGCTTGAAAGTGCCTACTCGATCAGCCAAAACTGCTGAAGAAGAAGCTAAACAGTGGTTGAATGACGCATTGTCTAAGCTAAACCCTAAAAATTAAGGTTTTTAATTTGGGACTTGACAAATTTCACTTTAGTCCTTTTTTTCCAATTGTTTTTAATTGCACCCGTAATTGCCTCCCAAACTTTTAATTTCATGCAATTTTACCCCTACCAAACTCAATTATTAGCCCCAAAGTTTAGCGCCATTTTCATCTTGCCATTGGTTTTTGATTTATGTACATGGACCCTTAATTGACCATCACACATTCAATTTTCTTTAATTTGACCAATGATTTGGTCAATTTCAGCCCCTACAATCACACGTCTTTTTCAGCTTGGTCTTTGGTTTTGGATTTCTTCAATGAAGTCTCTAATTATCCATCAAACTTTAATATTTATGCAATTAAGCCCCTGATTTGACCAAATTAACTCTTTAAAATTACAAATCAACCCCCAGACTTTAATTTCTTCCAATTAAAGCCTAAATTGACTTCAAAAATCAATTTTTCTTGCAATTAAATCCTCAATAAAATTAATTAAGCCTCCCAAAATACTCATTGAGTTCTTACCTATTCAAATTTGTATTTATTTACCCTAAATAAAAATATTTTCACCAATAGGGCCTTTTGTCAATCAGAATTCGGTTGCCAATTTTGCTAATTTTATACATTTTGGTCCTTCAACTTTTCTGCTTGTCACTTTGGTCCTTCACTACCAACTTGGACAGTCTTCTAGGCTTTCTTCATGTATATCCTCTAGTAGTTTGGATTTTTTTCTATTTTTTTATCTTTCTTTTCTTGGGGGCTTTTTTCAATTAGAATTGGGTTGCCAATTTTGCTAATTTTATACGTTTTGGTCTTCCAACTTTTTTGCTTGTCACTTTGGTCCTTCACCACCAAATTAGGCAATATTCTAGACTTTCTTCATGTATATCCTCTTGTAATTTGGATTTTTTTTCTGTTTTTTCTTGATTTTTATAGGGTAAAAAATGGATAATAACAATGAGGATGTTAAATTAGTTGAGCCTGTTAATGAATACATGAAACCTCCAGCTCCTAAATTTAAGGTTGTTAGTGTGGTGACCAATATGAATGCAATGATTGGACTAATAGTTTTAGGCATTTAGGTTTATTAGTTGATGAATTATAGGTTGTGAAAAGATTCAGAAACGAATCTGAATGTGTTAATGCAGTAAAACAATGGCATATAAAGAATTCTTTGCAATACAAGGTCCATCGTTCAACAAAGTCTTATGTTCAGTTGTAGTATGTTTAGGAATCGGTTTGTAGATGGTATTTGCATGCGAGGTGGTGAGATCAGTCATGTACATCACATAAATCTTAACCATACATTGGTTGTAGCATTGGTGGGGCGATGAAAGCTTGAGACCCATACTTTCCACCTACATATTGGTGAGATGACATCAACACTCCATGATATGATAATATTGACTAATATTTTGATAAATGGGACACTTGTAACTAGTAGTGGAGGCTTGATTGATAGAGATTCGTTATGTGAATTTTTATTAGGATGGGTGCCCCCAACCATAGCTTATAGGGGCGATTACATTCAAGTTGACATGGTTAGATGCTAATTTTAATACCCCCAATAGATGTGACAGCAGACTAGCTGATTATGTAAGCTTAGGCATATATGTTTCACATGTTTAGAGGACTCATTTTCATAAGTATTACTGGCAATGCAGTTCCGTTGCACTTTCAAACGGTACTTAATGATTTTTGGGCCATTTCAAATTATAACCGGGGGGGGCATGCTTGCATATCTATACCGACAACTATGCAAAACATGTCTAAAAAAGAGAAGACAAATTACAAGGGTGTCTTTTATTTCTTTATGTACATGTATTTTAAATTATTTAATTACTAGAATTAATGAAATTTTAAATAATAAATTATAATTTTCAATGTTAATTAATTTAGCTATGGTCATGAGAGCATATTCATATCGATCGTCCAGAGAGCTGGGATAATAACATGTTTGACACTGTCACTCAGAAGCCACTCTCTATTAGTTTCAGGTAATAATAAAATATAATTGATTGTAGTTAAAATATTATTTATATAAATTGAATGTAAAAAATTTATTAACTTTGTGGCTTGTCTTGTTAGATGGTGTGGGGCTAGACATTTCACAGTAAATGCCACTTATGTCCATGAGTTTTATTGGGATGAATTGGATGCACAGTGCCGCATTAGGTATATATTACAAATGTATTTAATTTTTTTTTGTTATTTAAGGTTAATTATTTAATTTTAATTGATTATTTGAGATAATTGTTTTATATGTTCTGATAGGATATATGTATGTCATATACAGAAAACTTGATACTTTCAGCTTTGCCTATATGCCGTGAGGGATTTGACATTTGGTAGCACAAGTCCCTCTACATTGCTTTGACATTGTTGAGATGCATAGTCCAGATCGGGTAATGCGACAATTTGGACTATCTCAACATATACCAGATTATGTTGATACCAGAGAGAAGCTGCACAATATTAGTTGTCATGGTAAGTGCTAGGAGAATTGGTTGATAATTCATGCATCTTACCTTCATTTCTGGGATGTTAGGAGAGATTGTGTTTTTGAGGAGCGGCAACCTATGATTGCTATAGATACTTACACGGCATGGTATATGTCCATTATGCGTCGTTTCATTACACTGACCTGGTGGTGTTTCCAAAGACATCCACGTAACCCAATACACTATAACCCCCAGTATCCGAGACATAATCAATTGGTATGCAATATTATTTTACATTTATTAAATAACAGAATAATTTTATTGTGGATGATGACTACTAATTGATTTTTAATGTATGTATATAGAATAATTACTTGGTACGAGAAGCTCAGAAAGCAACATTGACTATTTATGAAAGTGTCGATTAGATGGGACGTATCGTGCCCAACACCTTGCTTGATTTATGTCGTGGTGGACTTATAATTTTTAAATAGTCTTATAATTTGGTCGTCTTATCAACTTAATTGTTATTTTGCAATTAATTTTATTCTTTTTGAAAAATATAAAAAAGATAAAATGTAGTGGTCCAGTAGGTCCCTAGTGGTTGTGGTCCATTATGCTCTGAAATGAAGAAGATAATGGTAGGGAGACAAGCGAACCTGCAAGAAATAAAGGACATTAGCACATGTATGGTCTGGATGCATTTAGAGACTTACGTGAAAGGCTGTAAGAGACTCTTTCATCTCTGGTTGACATGTGACAAGGATATTTTGTTTCCCTCAAAACCAAAGTAATGACACTGTTTATATAGGAGAAGTGGATAACACACAAATCAACCTGGGACTCTCGCTAGACAATTTCCTTTTGGAATTCAAAATTCAAATTCTAAGATTTAGTTACTAAATAGAAGGGGTGAAGGAGCAGAGAAGGCAGGAAATTGCTTTGAAGCAAATCACATTCACCTAAGGAGGCCTGGGCTACCTCGAATCTGCTCAGAAAATTTAGTTAGGATTTATTATCTCAAGTTGTTCTTTACAGTTCTGTTCTTTCAAACCCAGTACTTTATATTTCAATTGTTTTAGGTTTTCAATTTAGATTCAAAAAAGACACTCCATCAATTCTTGTTTTTATTATTTAATTATCATATTAAAAAACAACGATCCATAATCATTACAAGTGGTATCAGAGCCATGTTCCTTAAAAAACAAAGGCTGAAGGCACTAGAGTTCCACAATTGATAGAGACGGTAACATGGATGAAACAATAGCAATAGACACAACAGTAGAACCAGCAAAGTCAACAACAATTACTAGATGATATAGTTCAACAATTAAAAACTATATCTGTCAGAATGGATCAGATGTCTAAAGCCCAAGGAAAAAGGCCCATTGGCTCCCCCACCAAATTCTCCTACAAGGTTTATCAATGGAATTAAAGGAATAAAGTAATTCTGCAAGAAGAAATCCAACAAGTCAGCTCAAATCAATCCGATTGGAATTTCCCCGATTTAATGGAGATGATCCTATTGGATGGGTATACAAGGCCAATCAATTCTTTAACTTTCACAATACCTCAGCCCAATATAGGCTATTTTTATAGCCAGTTTCCCCATGGAAGGAAAAGCTATAACGTGGTATCAAGAACTTAAAAAAACAAGGATTCTCACAAGTTAGGAGGCTTTTGTACAAGCCCTCCAAATGTTTTTTGGGATATCATCATATGATGACCCAATGGAGGCCCTCATAAGCATTAAGCAAACTTCAATAGTAAAGCTCTACAAAACCCAATTTGAGATTCTTTCGAATCGGGTCAGGGAGTTATCTGACTCTCATCGGCTCAGTTGTTTCCTATGAGGGTTGAAGGAAGAGATCAAGATCGGAGGAAGATGTTAAACCCCCAGAACTTAGTAACTGCTTATGGATTGGCCAGAATGCGGAAGGAAAACTTGACTATAATGAGAAGGACTTGGAAACCTAGTTCTAATGGATTTCAAAATCGAAATATAATGTCAGTCCAGCCCAAGGTTGAAAACAGACCAGTTTTTATACAAAAGCTCACTTCAGCACATGTGAAGGAAAAAAGAGATAAAGGGCTTTGCTTTTAAATGTGATGGCAAGTGGGGCTCAGGTCATAGATGTAGAGGTTCAAAGTTGTTTTTTATAGAGGAAGTAGATGAGGACACCACTGCCTTAACTGGAGATCTCATTTATTTGGAGGACCCTCGAGAGGACAGCACAAAGGAAGTCGACATATCCCTTCATGTTATAATTGAGAGTCCAAATCCTAAAACTATGAAGGTGGAAGTTAAACTGAATGGCTGTAATTTTATAGCTTTAATAGACATAGGGAGCACACATAACTTCCTACATCCAATAGTGGCTAGAAGGGTAGGGCTAAATGTTTCTAAATATAAGCCCATCAGAGTGAATATTACTAATGGTTCAAGGTTATGGAGTGAGGGAAGTCGTTCAGATGTCAAACTATTAATTCAAGGTGATCAATTTATCACACATGTCTATGTTATTCAATTGGAAGGGTGTGATATCGTTTTGGGAATCCAGTGGCTCAAAAGTCTTAGGCCAATTCTTTGGGATTTCTCGGCTTTAATAATGGAATTTCAGCAGGGTGGTAAAAGGATCTAGATTAAAGGTATGGGAGTTGAGAAGTCAAAGGTAGACTATGGTCCAACATTTTTACAAGAGATGAGAAAGGTAGCATAAGGCTTGATTTTACAGATTTGAGAGATGGGTTCGGTTTAGAATGAGATTCCAAAACAAGTTGAAGACCTGCTGCTGGAGTTTGAGGAAGTGTTCCAAGAGCCAAGGGGGTTACCCCCTAGCAGGTCACATGATCATTCTATAGTTCTGAAGGAAGGTACTTCTCCAATAAGTGTACAACTTTACAGGTACCCATATTACCAAAAAGCTGAGATAGAAAAGTTTGTCAAAGAAAAACTAGCAATAGGTATCGTAAGGCCCAACGAAAGCCCATTTTTATCACCAGTTCTATTAGTTAGAAAACAGATGGCTCCTGAAGAATGTGTGTAAACTATCGTGCACTCAACTAGAAGACAATGAAAGACAAATTGCTTATACTAGTGGTTGAGGAATTATTAGATGAGCATTATGATTCTCAGATCTTTTCTAAATTAGACTTGCGGTTGGGTTTCCAACAAATCAAGATGAAAGAGGAAGATGTTTCCAAAACAACCTTTAGAACTCATGAAAGGCATTACAAATTCCTGGCGATGCCTTTCGGTCTCACAAATACCCCTTCAACCTTTTAAGGGTTGATGAATGACATCAAGGTTATCAAAAACGCGTTTTGACTTGTAAAATCGTATGATTTTACGAGTCAAAATACAAAAACGTGTTAAATCGGGTTAAAAACTCGAAAACCAGTAAAATCAGTCAAACCCGGTCAAACTCATATAAAATCGGTCTGACTCGTTAAAATCGCTCAAACCGGACCGATTTCACGATTTTCCATTAAAATTAAAACAACTGCACTCCCCTTTCCCCATGAGTCCCCACTCCCCCGCCTGACACTCCACCCTTCCCCTTTCCCCTTTCCCCTTCCCCAAATCGCCAGTCCCTTTCCCCAAATCGTCGGTCAGATTAAGAAATCAGCTGCCATGTAATCCTCTGCAACTTGCCACATACATTCTTGTATCTTAAGGCAATCTATGATTTAGCCTTCTTTCGTTGCTAACTGACTTTTATGTCTTGGTTTTTGCTGGTTATGTTTGAAATAGACAAAACTTGTCAGCCATTTTTCTTGTTGCAAAGTAATGCTTTTGTTCTCTTCTTTTGATGTTTTTGGAAGGATTTCAAAACGGCTTGTGTTTGTTTGATTTTAGAGTTGGAAATCGATTGTACAAAGAATTAGTTTAGTAAACTTCGATACTCTCAATCGGCCTTTTTTTTCTTTTTTGAGTCTTAGTTGTGCTATTTGACTGCATTTAATATTTATATTTGATGGTTGTAGCTTGTGTTGCTTTTTATCTTATATGTGATGATGATGATCATTGTCATCATATTGTGTTTTACTGAGGTTTTAAATGGTCAATTCTTCAGGTGTTGGGTTTGGTCCTGGTATTCCTGGTTTACAGTTTGGCATTGGATTGGTTGCTGGATGTGGGATTGGTTATGGATTTGGCTATGGTGTGGGGAGGGGTGTAGCTCATGATGAGAAACGGAGATACTCTAATGCTAGCAAGCATTTTTGTGGTCCTGTAAATCTTCCAACTCAATAAGTAAATAATCATGTTTCTCTCTGTTTAGCTTTTTCAACTGCATTGAACTTGCTTAGATGGATTGTGTTTTATCTTGAAGTGTTAAGCAGAACATTCACTAACCTGCTGCAGAGGTATAAGTAGAAAGCACTTTGAGAACTTGCCAATTTCTTTTGCTTTAGTTTTTCTAGGAGCCTTTTCTACTCTAGCAGGGGAGCGTTGTTCAAACAACTAATTAAGCTTGCATTTACTGAAATTAATCATCAAGAATGGATAGTAGGCTATTTTTGTTGATTTTCTGTTTTGATTGATTATTTTCTTTGACTATGGGATGCAGCCAAAACATGTTTTTGATAACCTTGGATGCAGCTATTGAATTGTTATTGGCTGATTGATCAATAATCATGCCAAAGGTTATTGAGACACAGTCCATGTTGCTTCAACTTATATTGGTGTTCGTCATCTTCTCGGGCTTTCTCGAGAATGGAAATGTTGGTATAACGAGCGCTTCATTCGGTAAGAATGGCCATCTATTGACATCCCTCTTGATAATGAAGTATCTGTAGTCCCAAAGGGTCATAATGCACCACAACAAGTAAGCAATTGAATATCTTGTGCTAAAAAGATCTGTGGTGAGATTGCATATGGGCATATGGATCTGCTTGATAATTTTGTCTGTTCTGCCCAACTTTAATGCTCATGGAATTATCATGCAATTATGTGAAGATGGAAAGGGAAAGAAATGACGTTTTGGTGCATGTGTATATTCTTGAACACCAATAGATTGTTTGTTTTAAGTTTGTTAATTGTTAGTTAATGAAAAGTTACTTAAATTATGTATGAATTTTATTTAAACCATGTATTTTAAGATGCTTGAACTATGTATGAATTTTTATTTGAAGCATGTATTTTAAGATGCTTGAACTATATATGAATTTTTATTTGAAGCATGAATTTTTATTTTTTTAATGTATTTTAAAATTCCTTATGATTTTACGATTTTACGATCCGCTTTTACAATCCGAGTTTATTTTGCATTTTCCGTGCCATGTCAAAAATGCGTTTTTAACAACCTTGAATGACATCTTTCGACCCAATCTCAGAAGGTTTGTATTGTTTTTTTTTATGATATTTTGGTCTATAGTCAGAATGAGGAAGAGCATGTGAGGCATTTAAGGGTGATCTTTGATACTCTGGTGCAACATAAGTTATTTGCAAAATGGTCCAAATGTAAATTTGCAAGCAGTGAGATCGACTACTTGGGGCATATTGTCTTGGGTCAGGGGGTTAGGGCTAACCCTAGTAAGGTGAAGTCAATGATCAATTGGCCCAAACCATAAACTCTAAAATCACTAAGGGTGCTACTACCGGGTTCATCAAGGGTTATGAGGCTATTGCAGGTCCATTAACTAGACTTTTGAAGAAAGGGGCATTTAATTGGGATTCTGAAGCAGATCAAGCATTTGAGCCATTAAAGAAGGTTTTTTCTACCCCATCAGTCCTAGCACTACCAGATTTCAATCAGACTTTCATAGTGGAATGTGATGCTTTAGGTTCAGGTTTTGGTGCTGTATTAATGCAAGAAGGTAGACCTATTTCCTATTTCAAAAAAAAGTCTCAAAGGTAGGGAATTATCATTATCTACTTATGAGAAGGAATTTTTAGCGCTAGTCACTACTGTTTAGAAGTGGAGGCCTTACCTATTGGGCCAAGCTTTTAAGGTTAAGATAGATCAATAGAGCCTAAAGTACACTATGGGCTATT
>Ga0307517_10012440_pt1 | contig 11671 bp, 10 predicted proteins | sample 23_EM_MG_FD_194515 | JGI IMG/M metagenome (GOLD analysis project Ga0307517, IMG submission 194515) | Populus trichocarpa ectomycorrhiza microbial communities from riparian zone in the Pacific Northwest, United States - 23_EM | ecosystem: Host-associated > Plants > Roots > Unclassified | place... | reverse complement strand
ACATTTATACCTTCTTTTATAGTAATGAGCCAAATAAATATGCTAGCTTTTTTTAAAAAAATTAAAAATAGGTTAGATGCAGTAATTAATCAGACTTCTTGCCTTTTTTTTTTTCCTCAACGGGCTAGTAATTATGCATAAACCACAAGGGAATGAGGTAATGCCAAAGAAAGCTAAGAGCAAGAGAGGTTTTTAATCTAGACCATTTTAATTTATTTTTCCTTCTTCTTTATTTAGAGATAAACAAATTATGAATAATAAGATAATTAAAGTTGGTATTACATAAACTTACATGGCACAAAATATCTAATTTTAAGTAAGCAAAATAAAAAATATCAAAATACCTTACTTAAGTTATTTTTCTTACATATATAATTCATAAAATTAATACAATCCTAAAAAGAAATTTTATGATATTTAAAGAATATATGGTTATCGATATTTACTATAAAAAATAGATACAAAAAATAAAAAATAAAAATGAAAGAGAAAATAAAACAATTAAGACAGAAAAATATTTTTATCACTTTTAATAAATTCAAATATAATTTTTGTTCTTCTTTTATTATTTAAAAAAAAACAGTATGACCAAATATAATTTTTAAATATCATCATTTTGAATGAGAAGGGAAGAGTGCCCGTAGGAGAGATAATGAAGATGTCGGCATCGTACTAGTAAACTGCTACCTTACACTTACTAATCACCAAAACATTACTTTTCAACCTCATCATTCATTGCCACGTCGACGCCTCCGGGTCCCGCCTGTATTCTCATCTGATCGTGACCACTTACTTTTTTAACATTTTATTCCTTTTCGTTTGATGGCCCAGTCATCTGTTCCCATGTCAGCATCTAGGCCCTAGCCATGTAGTTTATATCTGTGCAACTATGCACTGGTGATTAATGCCCATCTGACTCCCAATCTGCCTTCATCATATCTGTAGTACCTTGGAAGACAATTTAATCCGACCGAGTTTTTTTTTACTACATGAATATTATCAAATTTAACTCAAAATTCATCCCATTATAATTTAAAATATATATTTATATTAGATAAATATATTTTAAAAATATTATTTTTTTAATATAATATAATATATACATACCTTAATATTAACATAAAACACATATATATAAATAATATTTATTATTTTATCATTTAATATACATATACATGCTTCAAATATATATATCAAATATTTTATTTTTTATTGATTAACAAATAACAATAGATAATAAATACCTATTAGACACCCAAAATCCAATAAATAATTTATAAATATGTAGATTTTTTTTTTTACTTGAATGATAAGAAGAAATATTTCCATCATGATTAGGCTGTATAAAGTGTATATAATTGCATTATAAGTATTTGGGATATTTCATTAATCTTTCTCAATTTCAGCTATAATTAGGTGGATGGTGATTTTTGGTTAGTTGAGCAGATTAAGGGTCTGTATAAAAACCATGATGATCCAAAAGCTTTCGTTTTGCTTGTTGGCTATTATATATAATAGACCCCAGTAACGGTCCAAATGAAAAGACCATGAAAGAGCACAAATTGTCCTAGTAGAATTTTATGAGCTTTTTTTTCTTTGTTTTTATTGACTTTTAAGATAATTGCAAGGTAGAACTTCAATTCCAGATTTGTCCTCTCTTCCACAAAGCAGAAGTTACCTAATTATTTTCTTGTCGACAAACAAAATAATTCACGAGCAGTAAATTTTTAGCGGTTACTATTTGATAGCTACGGACTTAAAGAGGGGTCCTGTTGCCCTCTATGCAGCGTGATGCTTCAGCAACTCCACATATTGTGTCCTACTTAAGGTAAAGCTTCTTCTGATCAACCATTGGCAGGTGGGCAAAGACCCCATTAACCAGAAGTCATAAAACTGGAGGTTTATGATCATAAAACCAGCTTCTACTTCACTTTGGACTGTTTTATTGGCTCATCGGATTACGATAAAGGGTTTTAAAATATGGCGGTAAGTTAAATGGTTGAAGTCTTGGCGGTGATTGTCAATTTCTAATTAAAGAAAAACTGTATACGTGGGACCCATGTCACCTTGATTGTAAGAATTTGGAGTGAGCTTAAACTCTTTCATTGGTCCTGTCACACACAATTTCTTACTCAGCGTGACAGTGATTAAATTCTCTGTGAGACTTTGACCATATTCTTCTTCTTCTTCTTCCATTTCATTCCATGTGGAGGGAGCTGTAGAAAACAGGCATCATGGCAGCAGAGGTAAGATTTCTTCTTCTTCGTGTCGATAATTCTTATTTGTTGCATGTCAAGTTTAATATACATGTTTCTAGCATGTTTTGTTAGTTCCAGTCTTGTGCAGGTTTCTCTCTCTCTTTTCCTTTCTGGGAAATCTCTTAGATATCTATAGTACTAGATTGTATTGCTAGTATAGAGTTGAGATTTTCTCCTTATTAATGAGGTAGGGCAGAGAATTTCCTGAAATGACAAATTATATTAATTCTGCTATTGGGAAATTATTTGGTGGCTCGTGGAGTTGATTTCTGGAAAATAATGCTGATTACTGATTAGTTTACTGATGGTTGCAAACATTAATTTCATGGTTAGAATTAGACATGTGTGATTTACATGCAGCTGTATGCAATGATTATTATATCAATAAAGCAGATGGGTAATGAATGTGTATACCAAGAAGAAGTATTTGCATTTCTATGCTTTTCAAAGTTTTTGATGTAGAAAGTAACTACTATCGGTCTTATACATGAAAGCCAGAAGGATCGTTTTGCAGAATGTATAAATGTTTCTGATGGAGAAACCCATGAGAGGTTCCAATTACTACTCTTTTCAACTTGTTGTATATTGAGAGGAGAAATATGTCCTTCATTTGGCGATTTCAGGTTGTATCTGATGAAACTTCAACATGTATTTATAACCTTCCATGGATCTGGGGATGTCCTGCCTAGAATGTCTCGAGTTTGTGGTCAGAGTACCGAAACCTCAAATCTGAAGACAGCTTGTGTCCCAGTCTTGTTTACATATAAATCTATGCACAGATATTGTCTTAGTAGAGAAAACTGCCTGTAATGGCAGAGGAGGGATTTGTATTTTTAGAATCATTTTGGAGTTCATTTTACTCGGTACTAATTCTAATTGCCATTGAATATTAAGTTTACCATTTGTTGGGTTTTGAATTTGCCCCAGACGAAAACAAGAATGAGATAGAAATTATGGATATAAAGTCCCAGAGTCTACATAGTATCAGAAGTCCTCACTGTATAGGCACTTAATTACATGAAGGCTCAAATGTCTGAAGAAATCTTGTATATTACCCACCAAAACAATTAGCTATCAATTGAGTTTTCAGACTTTGACTGTTCCTCTTGAGCTTCTTCCTGCAAAAGTGATGGTGCAAGTGCTGCCACTCCCGAGTTGACGCGTCCTTTCCTGATCACAAATTGCTTTCACCTAGCTGTTAGTGTTTGATTAGTGTTATCATTCGAAGTATTCTCGGTTGATCAGAAGCATTTGCTTGATTTTCCAAAATATGCTTTTAAGCGAAGGAAACATGAAAGACTTTAATGCTTTTAGAATTTTACTTGAAAATAGGAGGTATAAGGGCAGTAATTTCCATAGATATGGTCTAGCCTCTGGCTTGTAGTCATCTTGCAGTTTCTTTCATTTCTTTTAGTCAAAAGCAAACTGGAAAATTTATTAGAGTTGAACCCTCAACACAAAATTCTTTGTGATATTTCTTCACAGGCTGAGATTATGACAGCTCTTTCTGGACTCTCTGTCTCTCTCTCTCTGTTTTGTTTTGTAGTTTATCCGTTTTCTTTGGATATGGCTAAAAGATCCTGGCCTTCTATTAACTTAATTAGAATGTCAAGATGCCATTAAGTTATATTGGCCATACATATTGAGGGTTAATCAGTAGGAGATTGATCCGCTTCAGCTATGTATTAATCAATGCCTCTTCCCAGGGCAACGAGGCATCAAATGGATGGCCACTCGGACTAATGAGCACAAGACTTCGAGTGATGGAGACAATACAGGCTGCTCCAGCAGAACCGTATTCCTTGCGTATACGCTCATCTAGTTTCTCTTCGTTCTCATCCTCCAACCTTGACACTGAGGTAAAAATCTGCTCTTCTTCCTCCAGATGTTCTTGGTATAAAAGTGTGTGTCCGTGTGCTGTGGCGCATGACTGCGTTTTTTTACTATCCTAGTTGCTAGATTGGTAAACCGAACCTTCCAGTCTAAACTCAGCAGGAATGATTTCTGAATAACTTGTAAGATGTATCTATTCATCTCCTCATAGGACATTTAGTAGAGATCATGGAAAAGAATCCTGAGAAGTTCTTGCATTGCCGGTGCTTCTCTTACTCTAATTATTTCCATTTGTCTTGTCAGTGCATATTTCATGTTTTTGAACAAGTATTTGAACCAAATCACTGATCATGTGAAAATTGAGAAGAAAAAAACAAACTCCTTTTGCCTTCCAAAAAAAACCGCCAAGAACCTCTGCTGCGTTGAAGTCCATCTTAAGTTGTTTCCACTGGAAGTAATTCTTGTGTTGCTGTTTGTTATGTTACAGTCAACAGCATCCTTCTTCCAAGACAAAAGTGTGCCACTGGGCCGGCTAATTGGAATCAGACCAGGGAATGGAGGTTTGTACTTCCCAAGGAGAGTCCATGCAGATGAACAAGGAAAAATAGCCGTAAGAGCTATTAGGGCTGCAAGTTCTGAAGTCTCTGGAGCACGCAGGGCAGATATGTCTCATGGAATTTGCATTCCTTTACTAGCTGGCACCCTAGAAAAGATGAGCAGAAGCAAGAGCAAGTCGAGACAATGATTTTTTTTCGGGAGACGAGGCATTTAAAGGGAAACAACATCACTGGCATTTATCATACCTGTTCTGTTCTATTGTGTATTTAGAAGGATATTTTATGAATTGAACATTACTATTCAATTGACATTTTCAATTGACATTTTCATAACATTACTATTTTATGAATTGAGCATTGTTCCGCTGGTGGCAAACTCAAAATTCCCACTGCAGAACTTGCTGGTTTCTCTGCTGCGCGAATTGCTAAAGCACCTGATTTGCTTAGCCCTTGTATTACATATATAGTTTATTCCACAACAGCTTGGGAATGAGATGGGTGCTAGAGGAAAGTTGGAGAGTCATCAATGCAAAAGTGTGGAAAGCAATCCCAAAATCAAAGGTGAAGCATATAATATCTGATAGTAACAATGTGTGATTGTTAGCTAGTTTGATTAATAGAAATTCACGTCCTTTATTCAGTGCCAAAGACGTAACCTTAAGAGAAATTACCTCATCACTTTTAATCCAAAGTCCAGTTCAACTTCCAAATCTCCAATGAAACAGCCATGGCAGGCAACTCTCCAAACAAAGCCTGTCTTGTCTGTTCATTGCCAACAAAACCAATCACATTACCAACAGTTATTGACAAGATAAAGAGATTATTTGATATTCTCAGAACAATGCTCTCTCGCTCAAATGAAAATGAGACTCGTCATAATAAATATTTATGGATCCCATTCTCCTATTGGTGAGAGACTGTATCTAATAATTTCTCAACAAAACATTAAAAGGATGATATGAAGGACTACATTAACAAACAAGAAGCGACTACCCGCCTGCACCCGTTTCCCTCGTACAAGCACATTCACAAAACACTCACAACGTCGTCTGCCAAAACCCCAAGAATCCAGAGCCCAAAACAATCGAAGCAAAATATCACGCTCTACCCCAAATAGCCATGTCCGCCACCGCAGCTTCTAGGTCCTACCTCCGCCGCTGCCAGAATGGCATCCGCACAGAAAGCCGGATCCAAACCAGCTTTTCTCCATTTCGCATCTCCAAACAAAGCCAGGTTCTCCCCTCGCATTGTCAGGTACCAAAAAATCAACCCCACCACTCTTTTTATTACTGATACTATTTTTTCTGCATTTAAGGTCCAACTTTTTCTTGGTGGGCTTTGAATTTGGAAGGTCACCAGTGGAGATGAGTTGCTGTGTAGAGACAATGCTTCCATACCGCACTGTCACTTCCTCCGCATTGCGTAATTCAATGCTCTCCGTTTCTCGCCGCACCTATGGTTGGACGCCTGAAGGTAAATTTACTGTATCTTTATATGAACTGATTGATTGGCTGTGAGCTTAGTTTTGTGGGTTGTTTGACATTTCCCTTTTGTGTCTAGGTGAAATTTGAATTATATTATGAGTTAAAATATAGATTTTGATGGGGGGAAGTTTGACTTAATTGTAATAGCTATCAGGTTGTTGGTGTTTTTGTTGTATGGATTTGTGTTATGATAGCTGCCGATTTCTCTTCGGTTTGATGTTATATAAGTTTGTCTTCTGATATCTTGTGAAACCCGTTTTGAATTAGGTGTTTAGGAGTGAGGGAAACTTTGAAGGCCTAGAAATGCAAGTGGTTAGAATAAGATGAGGAAGGGCCTTCAGTACTGAAATCGTTGTGATGTGAATCTTGCTTTATTTATGCATGAAGATTTTTGGGTTTTTAATAACCTGGTCTCTTTCTATCTGCTTCTATCCCTTGCAAAATGAAAGAATGTTGTTCTTCTATCCTTATGTAGGGCAGTGCAGGCCTAGATGAAGATCAAGCGATGAAAGATGGAGTCATATGAGTCTCTTTTGTTGTCAACTTTTTTTTTTTTTTTTGATAATCCGGGGATGTTCGAGTCAACTTACACGCACCACGACTAATCCCCAGACCCACTGAACACCCTGCAAGCCCAGTAGGCAGGTAAGACACCGCGGGGATGACAGGCGTGCACACTGAGATTTAAACCTAGGATGCATAGGCAGGGAAATCGTGCCAAGACCGCTGGGCTATAAGCCTCGGTGCTTGTTGTCAACTTTTGAAAGCATTGGTTAGGATGGTTTTTTTCTAGAGATAAGGTCAAAAGTTGAGAGACCGAACAGTTTCAACCAATGTCATGGAATTGTGGAATTCATTTATTCCTCAACCATTTCAGTTGTTTTTTCACCTATGTAACGAATTTGCTAGATTCATTTTACAAAAAAAAATCTCACAAATGGCAACTGATCACCTTAAATGGTTCAACAATGATCTAAAATATTTCAGTTTTGCTAGTACTGATGTTTCCATATGTCTGATTTTATTATTCAGTCACTGAAACATAGTTACTAATTTGATACTGAATTGGAGTATAAAAAGACTAGATGGAATCCAAAGCTGTTTTCCAGTTTGCTGACTTGAGCAAAACCAAGACTTTTCTTTCATTTCATATTCATGCGAATGTAGGTATAAAAGAACAACACTAATTTGTTGTATTCACTCAGATTGCAATGATGATCTATGATGAAAGTCAAGGGATCGAGCATTTTTTTTGTACAAGCACATTATGAGAAGGTGTTCGAATAAAGCTTGTATTAGGATTTTACATGCTTCATGCTGTTTATAAAGCTAAGAACGGAATTTTATAAAGCTAAGAATGCAATGGTAGATAATCTTGATTACTTGAGAAGTATGAAGAGACTAATCATGCTTCTTACATGCTTGTGTAATTTGAAGATCTTTTATTAGAGCTCCAATCTACTCCCCAAACTTCATTTCCTGTAGCTAGTTAGATTGTTTTCGTTGTAGCTATTGTAGCTTCATTTGTTCCTAATTTTTTCTTTTTATGTGATGATGTACTATTCTTACATGTTCTTCAATTTCCTTGATCACTACTTACTAGCTTTGTTTGGCTTGAGGAATTTCCCAAGTTTCACTATCAAACTTCATTTTGTTGGTTCTGCTAATATCGAACTAGCAATTGCTTGAAGGTAATATGGTGGCATTTCTCCTCATGCCTCTTGTACTGTAGATGGATGAGTGTTCTCTGTTTGGATGCGGTGCATTGATCGTAGTTTTTCATGATTTTATTGGACTGTTAGACTTGCTTGATACATTGTTCTCTCTGGTGGAATCATATAAATCTGAAGGTTGTTCTGCGAGCACCTTTTGATGTGGGTATCTCATGGATATAGATGCATTTCTGTATTTTTCAATTGCTAAACGCTAGTAAAATGCTTGTTTGGATTTTTTAAAATTGTTGGCAATATGTGTACTGGTAAGTTCCATATTAAAATTCATGTAACCTTGACCAACCCGCTTGATTTGTGATCTGAAACTTGCCCAGAATCGATTCCTGGATCGGGTTTAGTAACCTGAATTGAAAAAAATAAAGATCAAATTTGACATTAAAATCAAATAAAATCAAACAATGAGAGATGCATCTGAAAAAAAAAATTCAATTAAGAAAATAAATGAAACCAAAAGAAATTATAATGAAAAGAATGAGGATCAAATAAAAAAAACAAAAATCAGGTATGAAATTGAAAATAAAATTAATTAGAAGACATGTGAAAAACAAAATAAATATCAATTAAAAAAATAAAATCAAATTTAACAAAGAATTAAAATAAAATAAAATGATAAATGATGAAATTGAAAAAAAATCATAAAAATAATTTAAAGCAAATATAAAATAATAAAAACTATAAAGACTACAATTGAAATAATACAAAAGTTTAGAAATTTTTTGAACTTTGGGTGGGTGGAGGAGAGAGAAAAGAGGGTAGAGAAGAAGAAATTCAGTCGTCACCTAACGACAACCTCTAGGACAACACGTGTCAGTCAGACAAAGCGCCACCCTGCAATGCTTTGGTTGAGACGACGGTTGAGTGTTTTTGTATACTGGAGGAGGTGTCATGTGCCGTTCAAACGGCGCAAATAACCTCCACATGTGGGCGCGTTTAGTTTTTTAATTTTTTTATAAATACCAAAACATCTCTGATCCCATATAAAATTTACAAAAAAATGGAGTCCAAAAGACACAAATACCTATAAAGACAAAAGCATTTGTTTTAAAACCAAAGGTTATGTTGGTAATCTCATGGTGCTCAAGAAATAAAAAAAACCCCTCCCTCAAAGCAAAAGGAATTTACGCTGTCAAGGGTATCAAGGACTTTACAGTATGCAACAAAGAAAGTAAAAGGCATACATATCTCTCATTAATTTTACAATACCAAATATATCCCGTGAAAAAGTAAAAGAATACCCCTAAATCTAGTTTTTGTGGTTTTTTTTCAGGTATAATTTGATTTTACTTGTGCGAATATACAATGGAATATAATAGGGGGTACAGTAAAACCTCGAGTACTTTTAGTTTTAGTTTTTTTTTTTTTTTTTTTTTTTTTTTTAATGTTCCCTTTTCTGGCTTTGAAGGCATTTAATGTGGAGGTTCATTCAACGAGTCTGGATAGATAGACGTTGATTTCATCAATTATAATGTTTAGCAAAACGAAATATAATATTAGACTTGCTAGTTTCGACTCCATCTAATTAATGATAATATTTAGCAAGGGAAAAAAAGTACCATACCTACTAGTTTTTACTTGATCTTAAATTAACGGCTTTTTTCTATTTGAACCATTGAAACGGTAGGGATCTTTTTAATGTAATCCCAATTTATTTATATTAGGATCCTGGCGTCTATAAAAGCCATTTTTTATTCATCTTCCATCCATAAAATTTTCAATCTGTTAAGAAAATAATAATAAAAAAAAACTATGTTAGAATCTTCCATGGACTCTAACTTGTTCAATTTGAACCAGTTAAAGCCCATACATAAATACCCACATCATATCATCAACATCATACATATCAACGAAAAAAAATGTAAGAAAGACATTTGTTTTAAGTAATTAAGGCACACATATTATTAATTTGCATCGACACAAATAAGATACATAGAGGGGTGGCTAGCTTTATTACATAAATACATACCCACATGATGATGAAGGCATCGATCGCCCTTACACGCTGCACCTTCAATTAATTAAAAGGTAAGCACGTCAAGAACCGGCCTTGCCATCTCAGTGAATATGGTAGCTAGCTAGACATGACGCAGTACATATTAATAGCTGATGGGAACATGCATGAACGTATGCACCTTTGAAAGTTTTATTTCTCAATACAAATACTAGTATATAACACTATATATTAGAAATTAAGGGCACGCATGCATGTTCTATTGTGCTTGCTACTTATGCGTATTAATGTAATTATCAACCGCCTCGTTGACAGATTTCAAAAGGTCGAGGTATTCATCAGGATTTGTGTTGTTATAAGAGACAATCCATCTTGCATAGTCGTCATCTGTAACCTCTAATTTGACCCCGGTGATGTCACCTATCCCTCCGTCCTCCTTTCTGTATTCATCTATTTTGTAGATGATGGTTCTCGAGGAGTCCAATACATCTGTCACTGTATCCTTGACTTCGATGATGGCACCTGATGATCAGAAATTAAAACATTAAGGGTGCATGCATGGTGCTTAATTATTAGATAATTTAAGATACATAAATCTTAAATGAATCCATCCTAGATAGAGCTAAAATCATCACATATATATGAATCGGTATTGTAATATGAACAGGACTGCATGGATAGTTCTTTTCATATATATATATAGTGTGTGTGTGTGTGTGAAAGTTTCAGAAAATATTGTTTTTTTTTTCAGGAATCGATATTGTTTTTTCCCAGAAATATTGTTAATTAGTAAAATTGAAGACGTGATCTAAATTACTATATATGTACATATCATCAGGTCTAGGTAAAATTACAAATTAACAATAATAAGTAATTAGAGTTTGTATAAGTGAAATGTGATTAAAAATACTGTTCACGGAAATACATGCAAAGGCAATAATGTCACCAAACCAAGAAAAAACAACAACAACAAAAATAAAGTGCCCATCAATTATTATTGTGTTTGCATCCTTAAATACGTACCACGAACACAGCGAGATTTGAACTCAATCACGTTGTGGCTGCCAGGAGAAGCCACCCATGATGTGGTACCGTCAATGAGTTTAATGCTCTTCACAATATTAGGGCAGATATCAGTAAGAAGGTAGACGGTACATTTGAAGAAGTGATAAAACTTATCTTTAGAACCGTCTCTAATTTTTGTTTCAACGTGCTTTTCTTTAGCCATATCGTGGATCTTTTGTAGACTGGTTGCTAAGAAACTCTCGGAAATTAATTAGCTTAGTGAAGAAATGTGGAGGCCGCCTTGGCCTTAAATAGAATTCCAAGGGTGTCACGTGCCCTGTAATGTAGGACCCACGTTCCAAATGCTACCTTCCATTGAAAGCTAAGTCACAATTTTATCTTATACTTTTCTAGCAACATGACACCATTATGTACAAATTTATAGACCATCCAATGTCTTTACTGAAAAAAGATTTTTTGTTTTATAAGTTTCAAACTGTTTATTTTTAATTTATAAATCATAAAAATATCAAAAAGTTAGCACAACCAGTTTCACAAATTAACTAACTAATTATTGAATTTGAAATTTATATGAATATTACTAAAAAATACTGCATGTTTTACTTTTACTCACAAATTATGTTAAGCTTATGATGTTTGGATTTGATACAAACAAGATCTTAATTGTGATTACAAGTGTCCAGTTTCTTGATATAGCTTTAAATGAAGGTATTATTGTTTTTTTATATAAAAATATAGTCAAGATTATTATTGTTTTTTTTTTATATAATGGTATATATAGAGCGAGATTAACCAATTAATAATGGAAAGGGAATAATACCCCCCCGCCGTG
>Ga0307517_10012439_pt1 | contig 11672 bp, 7 predicted proteins | sample 23_EM_MG_FD_194515 | JGI IMG/M metagenome (GOLD analysis project Ga0307517, IMG submission 194515) | Populus trichocarpa ectomycorrhiza microbial communities from riparian zone in the Pacific Northwest, United States - 23_EM | ecosystem: Host-associated > Plants > Roots > Unclassified | place... | reverse complement strand
ATAATCACTCTTAACAAAAGCCAAAAGCTACAGGACCCATAATCCAATCATTTTTGCCAAGTAAGAAGGTATGTATGATGTAAACACTCACTCTCGTTTTTTCCCATCATGCTTTGCTTCATGTTTAGCTTATTCTTGGTTTCACTTTTCATGCTGCTTGTAATGTTGGGAGATAAGAGAAAAGAAAAAACAGGAACTTTTGTTGTTGGGTGTATTTTGTTTTCCGAGGTTTTGGTTTGTCGCGCACCATTTGCTTGGTAAAATGCCACAGAGGGGGTTTGCATGGATATTTGAATTGATTAAATTGGTAAAGGGTTTTGCTTGAGGATAGGTTGGAGAGGTTGTTGTGTGTTACACGTGAGCCCAGATAAGGTTATGATCTGATTGTAAGATAAGATTAAGTATTGGAAATTTCTGTTTCACAGTTGATTGTTTTGAGAGTTTTATGAGATATTTTGCAATCTTTTGGAATGTTTGTGTTGCTACTACAAATTTTAAGAAGTTACAAGTTGAGGTTTTGTGACTTAGCTTTTGTCTGATTCTTGGAAAGATAACCCAGAAAACTGTAACCATGGAGGAACTGGTAACCATAAGTTTCCCCCCTTTTTTAAGAAAATATAAATTATCCATCTAAAAAGATGAGAAAAGTTTAAGGAAAAAATAAAATTTTTAAAAGAACCATTGTGCTTGGACACCACTCCCTTTAGTTAAGTATCGGGAGGAGCATGCTTGAATATTATCCAAGATTCAGCTAAATCAGATGTAGCTGCCCTCACCACGAAGGCAAAGAGAGGAGCAAGATTTAATAAATAATTCTAAAACAAAGTTGGTTGGTACCTCCATCTTTTCTTTGAATAAGATGAAGCGTTAGACCTTTTGATTTTAAAGAGTTGCAGCATAGAATGCAATTGATATATTGCATTACCATGAAATTATCTTTGTTTTCCATAGTTTTGATTTCTCGTTCTTCCTTTGTCAAAGGATTCGCCACGAAGTCGCACAATGATCTGTTGACATGATGTATACGAGTTTAGTAACATTTTTGTGTTATTTCAAATATGTTTATTTTATTACCAACTTGTATATTCTGCTTATGTATGCCATGAGAGTTTCCCAGGGTCGATTAATTTATCTTGGATATGTGAAAAGTTGATGAGCTATCAAGAATAAGATAGAAATTTCTTAGTTCGATGAAGTTCTTATTTGGTTTTTTGGTATGGGAAAATAAAAATAATTTCAAGGATATAGTTGCTTCATGTCTGTTTTCCAGCAAGGGTCATGTTGTTTCATCACAGGTTCATGTTGATGACATAAAAAGTTACTTTCTGGTGATGATCCAGGGATTCGATATCTGGGGCTTCAGAAGAAAATATCATGAGTGAATTGGAGCAACGATTAGCCTTCTCTTGTCCTTCAGGGACTGAGGTTTCTCATGATCATTCACTGAAAATTGACGAGAAGATTACCGCAGACTCAGATGAAGAAGCAGACACAGTTCAGGAGCAAATGGGAAAGGAATTAGTTGATTCTCCTCCAGCTGCCAGGGTATCTCATGATTATTCAAACCAGCTGATTATTGCAGATCCAGATGAAGAAGCAGACATAGTTAAGGAGAAAAACAGAGAGGAATCATTTGATTCTCCTCCAGGGAGAATTGACGAGCAGAATATTGCAGCTGCTGGGGTATCTCATGATTATTCAAACCAGCAGATTATTGCAGATCCAGATGAAGAAGCAGACGTAGTCACTGAGAAAAGCAGAGAGGAATCATTTAATTCTCCTTTAAGGAGAATAGACGAGCAGATTATTGCAGCTGCTGGGGCATCTCATGATTATTCAAACCAGCAGATTACTGCAGATCTAGATGAAGAAGCGGGCATGGTTAAGGAGAAAAGCAGAGAGGAATTATTTGATTCTCCTTCAGGGAGAATTGACAAGCAGATTATTGCAGCTGCTGGGGTATCTCGTGATTTTTCAAACCAGCAGATTACTGCAGATCCAGATGAAGAAACAGACATAATTAAGGAGAAAAGCAGAGAGGAATCATTTGATTCTCCTTTAGGGAGATTTGACGAGCAGATTGTTGCAGATGCAGATGAAGAAGGAAAAATAGTTACAGAAAAAATGGGAAATGAATTATTTGATTCTCCTTCATGGGCTGATATTTCTCATGATCGTTCACGTAGAACTAATGAGCAAATCATAACTGACTCAGATGAGGATGCAGACATAGTTGAGGAGCAAATGGGAAGGGAATTAGCAGACATGGTTAAAGAGCAAATGGAAAAGGAACTGTTTGATTCTCTTTCAGGATTGCAGGTTTCCCATGATCATTCACAGAGTATTCATGAGCAGATTATTGCAGACTCAGATGAAGAAGCGGATTCTATCAATGAACAAATTGGAGAGGAATTATTTGATGCTTCTTCAGGTAGAATTGATGGCCAGGTTATTACAGACTCGGATGAAGAAGGAGACATGGACACAGAGCAAATAGGAAATGACTTGTTAGAGTCAGATGCATTGGCTGCTCTTTTGAAAGCAGCAAGTAGTGCTGGTATGGATGGAGGCAGAGTTGCAATAACCTCTGCTGATGGTTCCAGGGTATTTTCTCTAGAACGTCTTGTTGGTTCAGATTCCCCATTTCGAATTGTGAGACCTGCTCCGCTGTCTGAAACAGTCGAGGATGTAGTAAAGAATGATTTGAATGAAGAAGATAAGAAGGTGATTGAGAAGATACAGCAAATCGCAGTGAAGTTCTTGAGGCTTGTCCAGCGACTTGGACAATCTCCTGAAGATTCCATAGTTGCACAGGTGTTACACAGGCTGGTCGTGGCTACAAGGGCACATGTTAATCAAGAGTTCAGCCTTGAAAATGCCGAGAAAATGGCCATGCAGCTTGAAGCTGAGGGGAAAGATGATTTAGACTTTTCTTTGAGCATTTTGGTTCTTGGGAAAACTGGAGTGGGAAAGAGTGCGACCATTAATTCTATTTTTGGTGAGAAGAAAGTTGAGATCAATGCATTTGAGCCTGCGACAACTATGTTGAAGGAAGTTGTTGGAATCGTAGATGGAGTTAAAATCCGAATCATTGACACACCAGGTCTCAGGTCCTCTGTGAAGGAAGAAGCTATCAACCGGAAAATACTAGCATCTATAAAAACCTCAATAAACAAGTTCCCTCCAGATGTTATCCTATATACTGATCGGCTAGATACCCACTCGCTAGATCTCAATGATTTACCGATGTTAAGATTGCTTACCAAATCTCTCACTTCATCAATATGGAAAAATTCTGTTGTCACTCTGACCCATGCCACTTCTCCTCCTCCTGATGGACCATCCGGGTCTCCCCTAAGTTTCGAGATGTTTGTTGGTCAACGATCCCATGCTATTCAGCAAGCCATCAGCCAAGCAGTTGGTGATCTGCGTCTGATACATCCAAGAATGATGCATCCAGTGTCACTTGTTGAGAACCATCCACTGTGCCAGAAGAATGAAAACAGTGAATATATCCTTCCAAATGGACAAAGTTGGAGACCACAATTATTACTGCTATGTTATTCATTGAAGATTTTATCGGAAGCAAGTTCTATAGCCAAGCCTCGAGATCCTTTTGATCACAAGAAGCCTTTTGGTTTCCGTCTCCGCTCTTTACCTTTACCCCACCTGGTGTCTTCTCTATTGCAGTCTCGCCCTCATCCTAAACTCACTGCTGATCAGGGAGGAGACGACATTGACTCTGATATTGACATGGTGGATCTATCAGATTCTGATGAAGAAATTGAGGATGAATATGACCAGCTTCCACCATTCAAGCCTTTGAAGAAATCTCATGTTGCGAAGCTCACAAAAGAACAAAGGAAAGCTTATTTGGAGGAGTACGATTATCGGGTGAAACTCCTTCAAAAGAAGCAGTGGCGAGAAGAGGTGAAAATGTTGAAGGGGATGAAGAAGAAAGGCAAAGATGGTTATGATGGCATTGGTGAAGATGTGGACCAGGAAGATGTCGGTCCTGCCACTGTTCCGGTTGCTATGCCTGACTTTGTTCTCCCACCCTCCTTTGACAGTGACAATCCTTCTTACAGGTATCGAGCATTGGAGCCCACTTCTCAGTTTCTAATGAGGCCAGTTCTGGACTCCCATGGGTGGGATCATGATTGTGGGTATGATGGTGTTAGCCTTGAAAGAAATCTTGCTGTTGCGGGTCAGTTTCCAGGTGCATTTGCAGTTCAAATCACAAAAGACAAGAAAGACTTTAATATCCACTTAGATTCTTCAGTTTGTGCCAAGCATGGAGAAAATGGATCAACGATGGCAGGATTTGATATTCAGAATGTTGGAAGGCAGCTTGCCTACATCCTGAGAAGTGAAACCAAATTCAAAAATTTCAAGATGAACAAAACGTCGGCTGGGATATCCTTCACTGTGTTGGGGGAGAATGTAGCCACTGGACTCAAAATTGAGGATCAGATTGCTGTTGCAAAGCGCTTGGCTTTGGTAGGAGCTGCTGGTGCTGTGAGATCTGGAGGCGATACAGCATATGGAGCCAACTTTGAAGTGTGTCTCAAGAGTAAGGATTTCCCTATAGAGAAGGATCAATCCACATTAGGTTTGTCCTTGATGAAGTGGAGGGGTGATTTGGGTCTGATGGCCAACTTGCAGTCTCAGTTCTCCATTGGTCGGGATTCCAAAATCGCTGTTCGTGTCGGAATGAACAATAAGCGAAGTGGGCAGGTCACCATCAAGACAAGCAGCTCAGAAATGCAAGTTGCCCTCATCGCTATTGTTCCAATCGTAACATCCCTCTTGAGGAGTATCTATAATGGTTATGCTGCAAGCAACTCACACACATTAGACTACTAGGTACTTTTTTCCATATACCGTTATTTGTTAGAACTTCAATTTTGAGAGGGTAGACATCTAGCTAAAAGATAGTCAAAGTCTCACATGTCAGAATGATTATGATTATGATTATAGCAGCTTTATCCAGTCTGCAGGACATTCAATTTAAATCTATATTTTTTGGCTGAGCTCTTAAATAATGAGCTGAATCCTTCTCGTTTTGTTCCTTGAATTGGTTCGTTGATTCTTTCGATTCTTGGTTTTAATGTTCTTGCTGTCAATCACATATCCAGGTGAAAAGCAAAGCAGCAAGAAAAAGGGGTTTTTTGTTGCTATTTTTTGTTTACGAGGAGAAAGCACGGGTGTTTGTTTTTTTGTTTGATTTGGTTTTTACTTAAAATACAACTAAACTGAAAAAAAAAAAAACGAAAACCAAACCGAAATTAATTTCAACTTACTGATTTTGATTTAATTCAGTTATTTTCAGTCAAAAATTAAAAAACCTATATTGTAACATAATGGTATAAGCTACTATGCTAGTATTTAGCTAAGCAATGTAACAAAATTTGGGAGAGAGAAATGATGTTAAATAAAAGGGAGAAAAAAACTAAAAACTGATTAAACTGAGAAAATAATAAAAAAAAAAACCAAAAAAACTGAACCATGAAAAAAAAATGATTAAAATATTTAAAAAAATATTCAGTTTGGTTCGGTTTTGGTTTCATAAGCCTGAAACCGAAAAACCGAACCGAACCGAAAAAATAAAAAAACCAAACCGAACAAACCAAACCAAACCAAACTGAAACCAAGCCCATTAAAAAAGTAAAAAAAAAACCTTAAAAAATAGTATAGTTTTTGGTTTTTAATATAAAATAACCGAACCGAATAGAACAGAACCAAAACTGGCCGGTTGGGTTCTGATTTTTAATATAAAATAACCGAACCGAACTGAAACCGATCAGTTTTGTTTTTTTTTATATTTTACAAAATTTCAGTTTGGTTGTTTTTATAGGTAAAAACCGAACCGAATCGAAAATGATCACATGATAAGCTAATGAAAAAAGTGCTTTAAGAGATTCTCATCAAACATGTTATATTATTATGTTCTGTTTAATTGCCATTGTTCATTCTATTATTATGTTCTGTTTAATTGTCATTGTTCATTCATTCATCCTAAAGAATTTTTGTTTCCTGCTAGCTTTATTGTGTCTTGGGATTGTGTAAATTGATCTCGCACCAACTGGTTTAAGAGCATTAGGCCTTCAGAATCAAAGTATAGAACCAAATACTTGTTCTCAAGATCTGAAAAGAGTGGAAGACAAGATTGATGAATCCATTACAACTATTAATAGGAATCATTACCAAAAGCATGATAAGATTGTACAACTTTTAAAAGTATATGGACAACAATTAGAAGAATCTAAGATTAATAATGAAATTGGATTCGAGAAAATTGATCTTAGGCTAGAGAAGCTTCAAGAATTATTAGGGGATCTTACCTGCCATCAAAGTCCAAGAAAATAAAAGTCACAAGCTAATGTTGGTGAAACTAGTGTCTTTCACAACAATCAAGAAGGCTATCATAATGGCTATGCTTCTAAAAGTTATGGAGCTAGTGATAGGGGTTATTATTCTTATAAGGTATATAAACCTAAACGAGATTTCTCTAGTTTTGATGGGAAAGATGTTCATAAATGGATTTATAAGTGTAATCAATATTTTGAGATTGAAAAAACTGATGAAAATGAGAAACTCAAACTAGGCTCTTATTGTTTGGATGGAATGATCTTTATCGGCACCAAAACTTTATATGGAGTAAAGGAGGACTGAAGGTTGCATGGAGTGAATATGTATAGGCTATTTAGCTATAGGTTCGATGAGAAGTATGATCCTTTTGAAGAATCGATGAACCTGAAACAAAAGGGATATTTGGAGACATACATTAGGATTTTGATATTTTGTGGAACAGGACAAATGTGAGGGAGAAGCAAGCACTGGTAATCTTTATTGGGGATTTGGAATTAGAGATTAAAAACCCTATGAAGATGTTTAAACCAAACAACTAGAAACCACCCTCACACTACTAAACAGACAGCTTACCCCCATTTACTCAATATCTCAAATCACACAACAACACCACTTATCAAATTCCTTTTATTCCCAAAATTCCATAAAACACAATATCATTACCCCTAATCCAGCTCTCAAGAATCTGACAAATATCCTAACCCAAAGCAACACCAACAAGATAATCAACAGACCTTTCAAAAGTTTTAAAAGTAGGGAGTTTGATGATAGAAGGGCGGAGGGCTTGTGTTTTTGGCGCGGTGATAAATTTGTACCTAGTCATAAGTGTAAAAACAAGAGGTTATACTTTTTGTACGTGATTGAAAATGAAGGTGACATTGATGGGGAGCCTGCAGAGGAAAAAAAGGACAATTATGATCATATAAGTCCATATATATATCTATCAATGTTATTGAAGGAAGCATTGGTTGCCATACATTGAGGGTGATTGGTAAGGTGGATAAATAACATATTTACATCATGATAGATTCATGAAGCACACATAAATTTATTAGTTTTATGATTGTTAATAAACTACAATATCAATTAAATGGCATAAAGCCAATTACAGTGAAAGTTGTTAATGATAGGAAGATGACTTGCAGTGTTGTATATAAGAACTTCCAGTGAAAAATACAAGGTGTCCAGTTTGTAGTAGATGTGTTTGTTGTAAAACTAACTAATTATGATATGATATTGGGAATACAATGGTTGGCCTTACTTTGTGATGTCTCATGCAACTATAAGGATATGTGGATGTCTTTTAACTAGAAGGGGCAGCAAGTCTTGTTAAAAAAGGACAATCCTACTCAGCTATAAACCATTAGATTCGATCAACTTAATGGTTTGTTGGACAGTGCTAATCATATAACAAGTGCTAGCTTATGTAGTTTGAGAATACTAAAGAAGGAAATATGGAGCTTTTGTGCTATAACTGCCACTTTATCACCAGTTGGAGTAAACAACCTTGCACTAGAAAAACTACTAAAGACTTATGCTGAAGTTTTCAAGGAACCAAATGCTTTGCCCTTAGTTAGATCACATGATCATCGTATTCCACTGAAAGAATGGGTTATAACATGTGAATTTAAGGCCATACAAGTACTCAGAAATTCAAAAGGATATCATGGAGAAATTGATTGGAGAAATGCTAGAAACTGGTATAATTTAGAATGACACAAATCCCTTTCCATCTCTAATCGTGCTAGTGAAAAAGAAAGATCACTCTTGGAGACTTTATGTGGATTACAAAGCATTTAACCAACTCACTATTAAAGACAAATAACCCATACCTTTAATAAATGAACTCTTGGAGGAGTTAACTGGTGCTACTGTCTTCTCAAAGCTGAACCTGAGATCAGGCTATCATTGAATCAGAATGATACTAGAAGACATCTACAAGACAACCTTTAGAACCCATAATAGTCATTATGAGTTTATGTTGATGCCCTTTTGTCTCACAAATACACCAACCATTTTCCAAAGCCTAATGAATGAGGTTTTCAGGCCTTAGTTTATGAGATGCATACTAGTTTTCTTTGACAACATATTAGTATATAGTCAGTCCATGTATGGCCATTTAAAGCATCTCTAGATAGTGTTCAAATTGTTATTACACCATCAGCTAGTTGTTAAATTCAATAAATGTGTCTTCTGTAGTGATAAGGTGGAATACCTGGTCATATAATCTCTTTGGAAAGAGCGACCACATATCCATACAAAATTAAAGCCATTATAGAGTGACCTATACCTAAGAACATCAAACAAATAAAAGGCTTCTTAGGATTAACAAGGTGTTATAGGAAGTTAGTTCAAAGGTATAGTTCAGTCTATAAACCATTAACTCAATTGCTCAAGAAGGATGCCTGTCATTGGAATGAAGTTGTCATAACAACTTTTAATCATCTCAAAAGGGCTATGTCACAACCACTAGTACTAGCACTACCTAATCTTAACAAATTATTTGTTGTTGAAATAAATGCTTTTGGTGCAAGAATTGAGGCAATTTTGATGTAGGAAGGTCATCCAATTACATTTATTAGCAAGATATTGGGGCCTAAACATCAAGCCTTATCCACTTATGAAAGATAGATGTTAGCATTACTATATGCAATAAGTAAATGACACCACTACCTATGAGGCAAACACTTCAAAATTAGAAAAGATCACATTAACCTCAAATATTTATTGGATTAAAAGGTAAGTTGTTCATCTCAACATTTATGGCTGACTAAGTTGTTGGGATTTGATTACGAAATAGAGTATAAAATAGGAAGGGAAAATGTTGCTACTGATGCCTTATCAAGGGTTGCTGGTAGTTAGATTTGTGCCTTAGCTATATCCACTGTTTCAACTAATATCATGGATGAGATCAAGGACTCTTGGAAGAAAAATCATGCCCTACAAACTATCATACAAGATCTGCAAGTTGACCCTGCATCTCTTCCACATTAGAAGTGGGTAAATGAACTCTTAAACAAGAAAGACAAGATAATGGTGGGACAAAACCCAGACCTACAAGCTAAACCGATTGTTGTGTATCATGCAACAATAATAAAGGATCACTTAGGTATGATAGTTACTTCTAAACAAGTTGGTAGCCTTTTTTATTGGAAAAGATAACAAAAACATATATAATTTGCGCAAGAATACCAAGTCTGCCAAAGGAATAAGCTAGAGAATGTCCATACTCTAGGTTTTCTACAACCTTTACCAATCCCTATAGCCCTCTTTACTTATGTAAGCATGGACTTCATTAATGGGTTACCTAAAACTGAGGTAAATGAAGTAATTTTTGTAGTGGTAGACTGTTTTAGTAAATATGCACACTTCCTAGAATTATCACACCCCTACACAGATTCTTTAGTAGTTAAGTCTTTCAAGGATAACATCTATAAGTTACATGGCGTGCCAACAACTATCATCAGTGTCAAAGATCCTATTTTTCTCAATCAATTTTTGAAAAAATTATTCTCTCATCAAGAGTGGATCTTCAATATTCTACAGCTTACCACCCTCGGTCAGGTGGACAAATAGAAGTGGCCAATAAATATATAGAGAATTATCTCAGCTGCATGACTGTACATGCTCCAAACCAGTGGGTGAAGTGGTTACCTCATGCATAATAATGGTATAACACCAATTTTCATTCCTCTACTAAAACCACCCCATACAGGGTTTTGCATGGATTCGATCCACCAGTTCACATTCCATACTTCCCTAGAGATTATATAGTGGAATATATAGATCAATTATTAACTAAAAAAGAAGATATGCTTAAACTAATTCAGAGTAACCTACTAACAGCTTAGCACATAATGGTTTAGTTGGCTAATAAAAAGAGACCTGAAAGACAATTTGAGGTTGGGGAGTCAGTTTACCTCAAACTACAACTGCATAGGCAACAGTTAATAGAAAAGTGACCATTTGAAAAGCTAGCAACTAGGTTATATTGCCCCTATTTGACACTGAAAAAAATAGGCACACTTGCCTATCATCTAAATCTTCATTTCTCAGCCACGATCCACCCTATCTTCCATTTCTCCCAATTAAAGAAACTCATTGGCAACAAGGTGGTGCAAACACAATTACCCAATCTTCCCATGGAGCCTTTATTGCAACCTCAAACAATGTTGGATAGAAGAATTGTAAAAGGAGGAAACTCATCTACCACACAAGTCCTGATTTACTAGCAAAATCTGTCACCTGCTGAAGCTACATGGGAGTTTGTAGATGACATAGAGCTGAGGTATCCCACATTTCCCCTTGAGGTCAAAAGCAACTTGATGAGGAGAAATTACCACGCCTCAACATGAAGGAAGAGAAGAAAGGATCGCAAATCAAAGCTAACTGAAGAAATGAAGAAATGATCGTTGGAGAATTAAAAGTTATTATTTTATGAAACGCTGCGTTTAGTTTAATCTATACGTTGTGTTTTATGCTTTGTTATATCTTGTCTTTCTTAGCTAGCAACAACCACATGTGGCTTTAGAATTTTATAACATTAGTAACCGAATTGTAACAAAATGCTAGAAACTACTATGCTAGTATTTAGCTTAGCAATGTAAAAAAAATTGGGGGAGATAAATGATGATAAGTTAATAAAAAGGGTGCTTTGAGAGATGCTTATCACACTTTTTCTGTGATTACATTCTGTTTAATTTCCATTGTTCATTCATTCTAGAGAGTTCTTGTTTCTCGCTGGCTTTATTGTGTGTTGGGATTGTGCAAATTGATCTTGCACTAACTGAATGCACATATATTATTTAGTTATTGGCTTTATAAGCTCTATGGTGTGACAATATTGAAGGTCAGGTGTGGGAGAGGGAGGCAACTGTTTTGCTAAATGTGGAGATGTAGATTGAAAAATGAAGATAAAGATCTTGGGAGGGGTGGTTGGTTTGCTAGATCTTCTAGACATAAAGATTAAAGAAAGAAGATTGAAGATAACGATTTGGCCTCTAGCTAGGTGTGGTGCGTAGGAGGCTGGGACTTGGGAATGTGTTTGTGAGCTGTGAGCTGTGAGGGGGTGGGAGCTAGGGTAGAAATTAGCATATTTTTTCTATTTCTAACACTCCTACTGGTTCAGTTCGATTGGAGTTTTATCGGTTTCAAACCTATAAAACCGAAACTGAACTGAAAGTTTTTTAAAATATTTTAATCAGTTTAATCCGTTTTTTTATTTGTTTTTTCAGTTAATTTGTTTTTAATTTTCTAGGTTTAATCAGTTTTTTAGTTTTTTTTTTCTTTCCCTTAGAAAA
>Ga0307517_10012437_pt1 | contig 11676 bp, 11 predicted proteins | sample 23_EM_MG_FD_194515 | JGI IMG/M metagenome (GOLD analysis project Ga0307517, IMG submission 194515) | Populus trichocarpa ectomycorrhiza microbial communities from riparian zone in the Pacific Northwest, United States - 23_EM | ecosystem: Host-associated > Plants > Roots > Unclassified | place... | reverse complement strand
TATTTAAAATCTAGGAGGCTAATTAGTATTACACTTTTCTTTTTCTCGTTTGAGTTGGAATTAAGATATTATATTTATTAAATTAGTTATTTTCTATAACAATTAGTTGGAAACCAAACCCACAATGGAATCAACGTTTTAATATTGCCACATTGAGAAGTTGGCATACCAAACCCAATTTTCAAATAAAAATTAAAAATAAACTATTTTGCTTGGACTTTTAGCTATTTCTAATTATTTAATTTCTTGAATAGCTGTCCCGTTAAAGGCACTAAGCCTCAATCGTCATTATTGATTTCCCCCAATTATTAGGTATGAATTCCTGATTATAATTAAATATAAAATGATAAACAATCAGGATTCTATGCAGTACCATGTGAAAAAAAAAAAGAGTGATTTTTTTAAAGCAGCTTTTAATGTGTTAAATAATTTATTTTTATTTTAAAAAATTATACTTGATATCAACGCGTCAAAATAATTGAAAAATATATAAAAACAATTAAGTAAAATAAAATAATTATTTTTTTGATTTATTTTCTAGCCAAAGCTACTTTAAAAATAATTTATACCGCAACTCTTGTAGTATTGTTTTAGTTGTAAAGATGATTAGAAACACAAGATATTTAATCAAAAAAGTTTGAAGATGGAGCTTTTTTTAAAAAAAAAAACCCACCCCACCTTGGAGCAAACAGATACTAAAATAGCGTGTAATTAACTGGTTGTTTTTTTTAGTTAAGATTTTGTGCATCTACCATAATTAAATTTTTTTTGACAAGTGAAAAATCTCATTGTTAACAGGAACCTTCGAAAGTTGAAATACCTGACAAAGTTTCACCAGTTTGATCTGCACTTTAAGAAGCACTGTGAAGAAGGGAAGCTACCAAACTATGTTGTCATCGAACAGAGATTTTTTGATCTTTTATCGATACCTGCAAATGACGATCACCCATCTCATGATGTCTCAGAAGGTCAGAAATTCGTGAAAAAAGTATACGAGGCACTAAGAGCTAGTCCTCAATGGAATGAAATCTTATTTATAATCATATATGATGAACATGGCGGTTTCTATGATCACGTTCCAACTCCTGTAACTGGTGTCCCTAGCCCTGACGACATTGTTGGTCCTGCGCCATATAACTTCAAGTTTGATCGTCTTGGCGTTAGAGTTCCTGCATTTCTTATATCTCCCTGGATTGAGCCTGGAACAGGCATGTTCATAACTTCTTTTCTATTTATGCCTTTTCCAAGTTCAAATTGATTAAGTTTGTCTCCTACGTATAATTTATTTACCAAGTAAATTACTTTATCTCTCTGTTAAACATGTTCTGATGTATATGTTGATTGGTGACTTGAAACTGCAGTGTTACATGCGCCTTCGGGACCATATCCTACATCAGAGTTTGAGCATTCCTCCATTGCAGCAACTGTTAAGAAGATCTTTAATCTGAAAGAGTTCCTAACCAAGCGCGATGCTTGGGCAGGCACTTTTGAGGGCATTTTGACTAGAACTAGTCCGAGAGTGGATTGTCCAGGTAAATTGAACATTATTTACATGATGTATTTCTTTATTAAAACTTTAAAGGCTTAAGTTACATATGCATTTTGCAGTTACGTTGGTTGAACCTGTGAAATTGCGTGAGGGTGCTGCAAAAGAAGATGCAAAACTTAGTGAATTCCAAGAAGAACTGGTGGAAATGGCAGCTGTATTGAATGGAGATCTTAAGAAGGATATTTATCCTCAGCAACTTGTGGATGGCTTGAATGTATCGGATGGCGCAAAGTATGTTGAGAAAGCATTCAAGAGGTTTTGTGATGAATGTGACAAGGCAAAGAAAAATGGAGTGGATGACTCTGAGATCATATGCTTAGAAAAGCCAGCAACAACACACAGAGCATCCAAATCCTTCGTTCAAAAGCTATTTTCTTGCTTGGTTTGTGATAATAATTGAACTTGTATACACATGCATGGCTTGCAAATGGATGTATTCAATAATCCCAGGTTGTTTGAAGTTTTCTTATTTACGTTCAATGTATGAAGCTGTGATTTTATTCAATGAGATTCTATTTGATGCTCTGAACTTGTTTACTTTGTAATTATTGTTCATTCAACTTTGATGCACCAAAGCAAGTGCTGGTCTGGTTCTTTGTAACTCTAAAAAAAAACAAAAACAAAATCACGCATGAAAACTAGTATTTAGAAGCCTAAAGCAAAAACATTGAGACCAAAGACATTACCAAGTTTTTTTTTTCTTTTAATGTCAATTTCTTACTGATTTGTGGATGAACATGTAGTCGCGAGCAAGCAAATCGATTGTAAAGGCTGCACTTTCTGTTTTTTTGATAAGCAAAATAAAGCAAGGGTTGTGAGTTTAACAAATCCAGCATACAAAAATAAAAATAATCAAGGCAATCTGAACTACAGGAATCACAAGACTGCAGATTAAAACAAACAGATATATAGGCCTTTCCATTTCCAGCACATATTGCATCACAGTAGCCATAAACAGTTCCCTAGAAGAAGCAAACTGTTGAGAGAAGCCATACCAGTTTCAAATCCAAGCCTGAAACTCAGTATTTCTTCTTCTTCTTCTTGACTTGGCAGTTACAATCATGAGTGCTACTCACACACCCCAATTTTCTCTTCATTTCTCTCCACATGCTAACTTTGCCCTTTTTTGATTTCTGATGGGTGCAACCATGTTCTATTTCTTTCCTCATTATGCAGCACTCTCTCTCGAGCTCCATCACTTTGATGCTCATTTTCTCCATTTCAACCCTCACCTCTTCCTCGTCAAAACCCATCTTCACTTCATTCTCCTCATCCTCCACCACCTCTCTTCTCAATTTATCATCAAAAACCTGCACCTCCTTTGTGATTGTGTCTCGCAACTGCAACTGCGCCACAAACAACACCTGCACCACAAACCTAACTGGCAACCTTTCGTTCTTCGCTGCATGTTCACAGGCTTCAGGTGACATTTTTTGGCAATCTAACACCCTACATACCTCCTCTCTTTCCAGCTCTGTCAAATATCTATGCTTGTCCAGGTAAATGTTGATGGCCCTGTATATTCCATCGGAATTTCTCTGTGTTCCTAATGATGCTGCCAATGACATCTCAGCTAAAGAAACAAACGTGTCTATCCTCAAATCTATGTCACTCGCAACCTCCATCAAAAATTCTTCAATGAGTTCTGCCACCGAGATTATACCAGAAACATCAGTGCTGCTGTAGTTGGCATAGAAATGTTTCAAAATCCTCCTCACACACTCAATATCATATTGGATTTCCTTGGAATAACCTTGAGACGGTATTAAGAGGTCTTTCACTTCTGCCTGGTCTAATTGCTTCCCGATCCTAATCTCAAAACCACTTCTACAATCATTGCTGCATTCCAGACAAATCGCAAGCCTGAGCATTTCAAACAACAACGTGCAAGGAAGAATTCCTTTTTCAGGAGGCAGAAGCCTTTCCACTGCTTCAATCACTCCCCTCTTGTAAATTGTCTCATTCTCTCCTGAATTGGCCCACTTCTTTACATATTGACAAAGAGATGCTGCCACATATTCTGGTGGGACTCCATGCTGATTCATTGCTTGTATGAGGGGATTATATAACTGGAGGGACAGTGTAGTCAAATCCTCTGATTTCCAATCAGGAGAAAAAAGTTTTCGTCTCGCATTTGGTTTAAAGACCTCCTCATCCTCACTATCCTCATTGCATGTTGAATTCTTGATTGGTTCTCCAAGAAGCCGGGGATCGGCCAATGCTTTGTAAATGAGTGATTCTAAACATGCATCAACCAAACCTGAATGCAGTACTTGTTGAATGATACTGCTCGCGGACCGAAGAGCCTTGATGGTTTCATTCCAGCTAGGAAGGACTTTATCTTCAAAAAAAGCAAGAGTCTTGTCCAGCAGATTATTGTCGCTGTGACTTTCAGTCATCTCCAAGTAGTAAGCAAGAGAAATGAGTGGTATTACATTCTCTGTGGACAAAATCAGTTCATACCCATGGCAGAATCTAGCAACAAGTTCAAAGGTTTCTGGATCAGCAGGAATATCTCGGAGAAGAAAAGCCAGCTTTTCTGGGGGGTTTTCTTTGAGCAGGGCAGCTATTTTGGCTGATCTTGCTGACAGAAGATCCTAAACAAGAGTAAATTATACCCGCAGATATATTAAAAAAGTTCCCAAAAAAAAAATGATAATGGAAGAAGGATTTATATGGTTATCTAATCTACACTTCTGCTGAAGAAATTTTTATCATTAGAACCAAGCAGTTTTTTTTAATGTTACATCAGCTTACTTTGTCTACACTGAAAGGCATGCCATGTACATGGAGCTGAACTTCTGATGGGGATGGAGACTTGGACAACCTGAAATGCATAGAGGCAATGAAACAGACTTTAGAAAATAATCACAAGATTTAGAGGGGAAAATGCTAAAGAGAGAGAGAACTCAACGAAGGAAGGAGAAGATTACCAAGATGATACATCTCTACTGGCCATCTGGTGACACTCGTAATTAGAGTTGCTTTGCGTGACAAAGGTAGGAGTAGTTGTTGCTGGAAGTTCTGATCTTACAAAAACCAGTATAGCTAGAGACCTTTCTGTAGGGTTTTTTTTTTACTGGTTTTTGCTGTATTCTTGTTTCATCAGAAAATTTCAAAAACCAAACCAAAAATCTCAACGTTCAGCTCTCAAAAAGATTTTCGCCCTAAACAAGTGCAGTTCTGTTATTTGAATTTATCCGATTTGATTTGTTGAGAAAATCATGTAGAAAGTAGCTTGCCGTTATTTTTCCAACTTCTTTTTTATTGTTTTCTTAAATAAGGATGGCATAAATACAGGCTCTGATTTTCTTTTTTCTCTTTTTTTGTAGTCACCCATTTGTTTTCTATTCATTTTCTTATCTAAAATGAAACCAATTTATTATTATTATTACTAGCATTAACGTTTATTTTATTTTCACCATGTACAAGTATATTTTTATTTAAAAAAAAAATCCATTTTATTCCATAGACGCACCGATCCGATTGCATAGAACTCATGTGCAAGAACTGGGAGTTTTTAAGTATAAATCCATATTCCTTGAACTATTATTTCAGATGTATCGGAAGGAACTGTTCCTTCCATTTTATTTGTTAAACTGCAAACGATGGAATTAATCGTCCGAGAAAATATCTAGGCCGAAGGAGAAAATCAGAAGTTGGCTACAACTCTGCAACTGCGAGACTAGTAGATGCAAATAATAAGAAGGCTAGCACTAATATATTGAAAAGAGAAAGGAAGAAAAAAAGAGAGAAAATGAAAGCTCTCTTTTCCTTTCCACCTCACATGCTGCCATTCATGATTTTCATGTGCACCGCAGAAGGCTTTCAGCATTTATGGACACACCTGCTTGTTCCGGAACTGAGATTGCAAGTAAACAGGTACAATGCGTTACATTCTCGATAAATTTTCTATTTTTCTAATAACTTGGAACCTTCATAAGAGAACAACCGTACTGCATTTGCATAGCTCAGTTCTGCAAGTTCTTGTTTGGTGATGTCCAGCAAGGATGCAACGTAACTTAAGACCTGAACAAGTAATGGAAACTTGCTAAATACATTTTACATTTAACAAATAATGGTCCCAAGCACACATTTTTTAACATTGTCTCAGGCACATAAATGTAAGTTATGTTGAATAAGAGAAGTTAAAAGTGTTGGAGACGAGAGGGAAAAAAAAACCAATATATTGATTAAAGGAGGCCATTACTCTAACTCCTTAGTTTTTAGAGCCAGTCTAAAGAGAATAAATGAAATTGAAAGGATATGAAATGCACCAAGGCCCAGGAACAGGTGGTTTTGAGAGCCAAAATCTCAGAATTATGTGTGATCTGGCCCTTTCCGAGATTAGCACTTGCAAGAGACGGACCCTATTTACTTTATGCATTATCAGATAACGAGTTCAAGGGAGAAACAAGCAAATGACATACATTGTGTATATTTGCAGGATGATTAGGTGTTTCTCTTGGCAATGCCGATGCATCTTTTGAAGGATGGGAATCACCATCATGGAGACTGTCAGCATTTGAAGAAGAATTTTCTCCTTCAGGATGAAAAATACCTCCATCAACCAGAAAAAGGGAACCAAACTTTCCATTAGGCAGGGCATCAGGTGCATCTGTTTCCAACAAAATCCTATCAGAAGATACCTGCAAAAGGTTGGAGTTAAGACTTTGAATTTTTCTAATATGTAAAACACAAAATGCAATTGATTAACTAACCGCTTTCAGCATTTTTGTTGCCTTCTCTTTTTTCATGGACATGAGAAAACCAGAAAACGAAAAGTAAGCACCAAGCTTGGCAAACTCAGGAACCATCTCAGCAGAACCCAGGAAAGAATGGAGAATGACACCAGCTGGGAAAGGTCCTGTACTCCTGAAGATCCAGCATGTAATTAAAAATTGCAATACTACAATGGCATTAAGAAACAAATACTAATGGCTTCACATCATTACAAATTAGACACGGCATAAGCCATGAGCAAGAAGAAATAAAAGTTGAGACAATGTACGACAGGTTCAGAGAATCTTTATCCAAGTCAACGAACAAGTATGGCAATTGAGATGCATAACAGCTCCTTGAAGCAAAGGTGATGACATCAAAGAACTTTTCATTTTGATTAAACATGGAAAAAAAGCAATCCATCTTGTCCATGCCAACCTACAATTTAATCATAGCACCTTACAGGCATCAAGACCTCAATTTTTAAAACTGACATTCGTAAGATAGGTGTTCCTATTTGTATTCTGAATACTATTTATGATTCGAGATAATCACTCCACGCTGCATAGATTACATCAAAAAGAAAGCTCCAGCCATATACTATCAATAATCTGGATAATACCTTTCAGTGGAACAGAAATAAAATATAGTACCGTACTTCATTATCTCAAGAAGATCACCAAAAGCATGAACACAATGGACAGATACTGGTCTATTCAACTCTTTTGCGAGTTCAAGCTGTCTCCGGAATACTTGAACCTGGAATAGAAACTTCGAATATTAAAAATGTAACATGAAACAACATTAATTGGTGCACAGATTTAGCAATGACATCATATATGAATATAGCAAGACAGAAATGAACATGTACACCAGCAATGTGGACAGATGTTCTTCCTCTATAATTTTTTTAGACTGGTACGAGATGCATAAACTATTCAAGGGACAAGTTGTCGAAGAAAAAAATGGGGGTAGCAAAGTAAAGTGACACAGAGCATATTTGAACATGTATATATAGATTTATTCAAATAGTAAAAAGTAATACTTTTATCATACAATTTCAAGAAGCTCTCAAAAGCAATAGGTAGTCAAGAAATTGCAACCTACGCAAACCCTAGGTAATAAGGAACAAAGTATATCTCACATTTAGTGAGCAAAAACGAGGGAAGACTAGCCTCAATCCAAGGCCACCAGGAAAATAATAGATTGTAATGAAAACCAAAAAGTCAGGTGCTAGTGGTGTAAATGCCTTCAAGACAATACACACACATGTTTCTCCTAGTTACCAGGTACATAATTTCCAAATGGGAATTGAACTAATATGAGGCCTGAGGTGCCCATGCTCCGACATATCTCTTTCAATGCATAAAATTAAGGACGAACTTCTTTCAGGTCCAATGGCAGAGGCCAGGTAATGAATTGCCATACGAATCACTGAATGACACTAACCCGTGAAGAAGAGAATAAATTACTTGAGTGTGTAATAATAATAAAAAGAAAAAAAAAACCCTCCGTGAGAAAAACCTGATCATTGAAATCAATCTTCTTTCCATGTGAACCCTTGTCCAAACCAATCTGAAAAAGTTCATTAGCATGCTGTGTTAATTAAAGGTTCTCTTGAGCATTATGCTTTTAGAAGATTCTACCAACAGCAAGGAAATGGGAATTTAACCTCTCCAACAGCAGCAGAGGGTGTGATCTGAAAGAACTCTTTAAGTGTGTTGAACCAATTAGGAGTCCTCTCCTCAATAAACCTATAGATAGATTAAAGACCAAAAAAAATTAAAAAAACATTACCATCGACACAAGCATCAAAGAAGAAAACAAAAACACTGCTCTTGAGGAAAAAACAACGAAAGAAAAGAAAAACAGATCCATGAATTACTGACCCCCGAAAACAAAAACACAAAACTCATGAATTTTGATTAAAAAAAAAACAAAGAAAGAGAGGGCCTTTATATTTACCAGGGGTGGAGACCAAAGCATGGGATCACAGACGGATAGCTCTCACCCATCTCTTTAACCAAGTTCCAGTCTTTCTAAAAAGAAAATCAGAACCCACAAGAATTTAAGACAAGAACAGTTAAATAATCATTATTAGATACCAAATTGTATATGTATTATATACCTCAGAAACCCCATTGACAGCAAAACGGACTACGCCAGTATCAAGGGCAGTGGCAATGAGTTGAGGTGTCTTGTTAAGGATTCTTGGGTCTTGCAGGTGACAGTGTGCATCAAATAGTTTCATGGTCATGGCTTCTATCTTCACCTATCTATGAGAAGATTGATAGGGGATTTGAAATCACAACTGGAGCTTGGAGAATGAATATAAGAAAAGGGTTGAACTAAGATAAATCATTATTTTTTATCTCTTCATCCTTTAAACTTTTTTTTATTTTTATTGTTTATTAATCTTTCAAGTCCTTTATTTATCTATATTTTTTTATTAAATTTATGCTTCAAGTTTTTAGTTCTACACAAGATCTCATCAATGTTACTTGTCATCTCCTCTCTAAACAGAGCTCTTGATACAATATCATCCCAACACTTTGGCTACCTCCGAATCGAAATGATAAACATCATTTCTTTTACTCTACTTCCTTTGCTCTCGACAACTTTTGGACTTTTGAATATTTAGATTTATGATTCACCAAAAAAACTGGATTTGTCATTGTATTAAATTACTGTTTATGTCTGTTACAGTAATTATTTTTTAAAGTTTTTTTAATATATTAAAATAATATTTTTTATTTATTTTCAACTTTAATACACAACGTCGTCTAGTTAACTCTTTTTTTTCTTCTTCTTCTTTTTAATGTGATGTGTTTCTAGTGCAGGTAAGTTAAAGACCCAGTATTAAAAAAATTTATTTTTCTCTCAAATTTAAAAAAAATTCCAAAAATTCTAAAAAGTTTTCTCATTTCAAAAATACAAAAATATGTTTTATTTTTATACATACAACTAAATTCTAAAAAATTTCTAATCGTCTAGGTAACCCTTTTTCTTTCTTCTTCCTCTTTTTAATGTGATGTGCTTCTAGTGCATGTAAGATAGTGATTCAATATTAAATATTTTTATTTTTCTCTTAAATTTAAAAAAAATCCAAAAATTCTAAAAAGTTTTTTAATTTTTAACATACAAAAATATGTTTTGTTTTTATGCATATAACTAAATTCTAAAAAAAAATTCATTCATATTTTATATAAAAATAAATAAATAAAATTGTACTTTTATCATACTTTGAAAAATAAAATAAAAAATCATTTAATAGGTATCATAACTAGTTTATGATTATTCATTAGGATTTGGCCAAAATTTCAAAAATACCATAAAAATTAATTAATTTAATTAATATTCGGGGTATGAATTTTACAACGTAATACATACTTCCAATATTAAATTAAGACATCGTTTGGGAGCGCAAACCGCGTTCCCAAAAAATTTAAATTTTTTTTTTTTTGCTAAAATTTAATATGTTTTGAATCGTTTTGATGTGCTGATGTCAAAAATAATTTTAAAAAAATAAAAATACATCATTGGCATATATATCGGCACGAAAAGTTATTTGAAAAGCAACCGCAACCACACTGCCAAGCAGGCTCTAAATGAATTAATAGAAATAAATGTTAGGATTTAGTTGTAGACTTTAATATTTGAGGGTATAAAATTACACTGTAAAGTATACCCCATGCATTAAACATTAAAAATACATAAATATATGTATTGCTAAACATTAGGCTTTAGAAGGTTAGGATTTAACCCGATAAGGTATAAACTACCTCACGAAAGGAGATCTACCCTGAACTTTAGATGAAATCAACAAATAGAAACATGCATTAAATTAATAATCAATCAACAATGCAGCTTACTATAGGTAGGGTGCACTGGGGGTAATGTGTTTTTCCCTTGCACAATTAGTCTTTTTACCCGAACTCTCATAGACCAATAGGTTTTTTAGTAACTATAATACAAGGTAGCGATTCATGAACCCTCTAATTTTAACTTTATGATTAAACTTAAGCATCCTCATTACCAGTAGGCAGCTCCGTCATTCGACGTCGTGCACTCCATGACACCATATATGATTATTCATAATGGATTCAATTTCACCATTGTCCACCTACTTCCAATAGGAAGCTTCCGGACAGGATATTTGTCTTGGAGTAGATTCAAGGTTCATTTTCTAATATGTATGTTAGAAAATCATGACCAATGCCTTTTTATTCATTCTAAGCTCAACTTCATAATCCTCTGATTGTTGATGATTACTTGAGCGTTATTGTTCTTTTAAATAAATGATTTTCTTGTGCTTCTTTCCATGGAAAAATATCTTCAAATAATATATCATCCATTGATTTCATAATAATATTAAGATGAATATCCATAATAATTGACTTATGTACAAGAAACTAATATGCACTACTATTATATACATATCCGATAAATACAAAATTCACGTTTCTAGGTCATTGACCTTTATAGGATCAAGTACTACTATTTTTTTAAGACATCTCAACACTTTAAAGTATTTGTAAGAAGACTTTCTACCTTTTTATAATTCATATAGTGTCTTTTCTATTTTTTTATGGGGTACTTTATCAAGTACATAATTGGCAGTTAGGATTGTCTCCCCCACAAGTTTGAAGAGCTCTTAAACATATCAAATGACATTTATTATTTCTTTTAATGTTCAATTTTTATATTCCGTAATGTCATTTTGTGAAGATGAATAAGGAGCAGTAGTTTGGTGAATAATATCATTTTGGAAACATGATTCACCAAATTGTGCTTCGTATTCTTCACCTTTATCACTTCTTATTACCTTTATCTTCTTATCAAATTGATTTTCAACGTTATTCTTATAATGTTTAAATATTAAAAAAACCTCATATTTGCGTTTAAGCAAATAGATATAACAATACCTTATACAGTAATCTATAAAAAAGTATAATACTTTTTTTCACCTCTAATTTGCACAAATTCTAAATCATCGATATCCAAGTGAATTAGACCTGGAGGTTCAATGATTTTTTTTAATTTAATGGAAAGATGTTTGTGAATTTTGATTTTACACAAACCTTATATTTATATATATTTTTTTACTGTATTAACCCATACTAATTGATCTGAGCGAATCTTTTAAACCTAAATTAATATACCAAATTTGCAATCGTGAAACAAAAACTCGGGTTCAATTAAGAATTTCAATTATTAACCAATTTAATGTTAAACGATGAAATTGAAAAAAAAATATCCCAAATAAAAAAAATAAAGCAAAAAAATAGAATGACGATCAAATATGAAAAGAGAAGAAATGATGAGGTGAAATTGAAAAAGAAAACAAATTCAAAAACTATCTGAAATAAAAAAAAAAATCAAAAGAATAAGGACAAAATCTGATA
>Ga0307517_10012436_pt1 | contig 11677 bp, 6 predicted proteins | sample 23_EM_MG_FD_194515 | JGI IMG/M metagenome (GOLD analysis project Ga0307517, IMG submission 194515) | Populus trichocarpa ectomycorrhiza microbial communities from riparian zone in the Pacific Northwest, United States - 23_EM | ecosystem: Host-associated > Plants > Roots > Unclassified | place... | reverse complement strand
CCCCCTAAATTTCAACTTGAACTCCAGATATAGTAACAAATCATTATTTTACCCACCTCAAATAATCTATAAACTATGTATTGGGGTAAGATGTTATTTTTATTAGTGATATAATTATTTTTAATAATTTGTACAAGGTTATATTAATAATTTCATTTTTTGCATAATAAAATTATTGATTTAACCCTAAAATAAAAAAATATAATGTTTTTCAATCAAGGGTGTTATGGTCTTTTTTTTGTAATAGTTAATTACTATGTTGTCCTTAAAGACAAATTCAACATAATTCTCTCATAAGGGTTTTTTGTCCTTTTACATTGATTTTATTGTTAATATGAAGATTATTCAAGGGCATTATTGTAATTAATTACATAATAAATATTATGCACTAGCAAGTGGACGACCCTCGTGTTCTTTAGGTGGCACGTGCAAGGCCTTCTGACCACCAAACACCACCTTTTACAACTATATTTGAAAGGTCTCGTGCCCCCTTCTTGATAGGGCAGAGTGTACGACAAATACACCTCTGGTTTGGGCCCAAAAGCCCTTTTTTTTATTTCTCTTTCTTCCCCGACTTCAACGCCAGTTCCTTAGAATTTTAAACTAACCTCTGCAATTAGTTTTTCCTTCACATTTGGTCCATGTGCTTTTGATTTCTATTTTTTTTATAATTTTGAATGATCCATGAAATTACAGATATTTTTTAATTTCACTCACCTACCATTTTTTAATCTTTCAAACTTAGTCCCTATTCTTTTTATTGCTATTTGTTTTCTTTTGGATCATTTTTTAGATTTTTTTTTAATTTCATCCTCCTTGAGTTTTCTTTCTATCAAATTTGATCTTTATTTTTTTTATTGTTATCTTTTTTGCTCTTGCAAGTTTTTTATATTGATATTTTTTTTCACGATTTCATCCTTTAAAATTAAATTGATTGAAAATTAAGTTTCTTGATTGAATCTGGGCCTAGGATTTCACGAGCTTGATTAGTTTTTTTCTCTTTCTTCAAGCTAATGTTTTCTTATTTTCTATTAAATTTTTAAGAGTTTTGCTTTGTTATTTTTCACGGTTTGTTTTTTATAAGGTTGTTCCTGAGTTCATGACCAGAGTCACCGGTTTAAAAAATTAACGTTGTTTAACTTTTTTTTGTTATTTTTTAAAATTTATTTATTTTAATTTTATCTTTCAACATTTGATTTATTAGAAATTGATCTTTATATTTTTTTTATTTTTTTCTATTAGGTTATCTCGATCATGTGTGTCCATGGTTGCATAATTAGTAAGTTAACTTGGATTTACTCTCTTTTTTCCGTTGCTTTTTTTTAATTAAATTTCTTTTTTACCTTCTTTTTTTTTTTTTTTGCTGATATTAACTAACAATTTCGAGTGGTCCAAATTTTCAATTCAAAAGAAAATAGAGAAAAGGAACCACTGAATTTGATCCAATGAGTTGGTCCATTGGAGGGTGGAAATAGAGAAAAAGAAACTCTTCTCCTTTAGTTCCTTTTACCTATTGTATAAGCAAATATTTTTGGGCACATTGTGATTGATGGTCATATTTCTATCCAATAAGACAGACTAAAACGAAGAAAATTTTTCATCATTTAGATTTAATTTTTTAGTCATCTAAAAACTGAGTTCAACTTCTGAGTATTACTAAAGATATTAGAAACAACTTTATGCCATCTACTTAATAACAAATGTCACAATTCTCATAGATAATAGTAATATATATATATATATATATATTAAAGGAATGTCACACCATGCAAGTCCTCAGATAAATTAGTTCGAGTGTGCTGGTAGCATTATTATTAATATTTTATGTTTTCAATTCAACCATGTCGTCTAATCCACATTTCCCGTAGATTTATTTATTTATTTATTTTCAAGTCAAGTTCGAGTTATCATCATGTAAGATGTCCGGCAGCTCGTGAGGAGGGCGGCATGCAAGTTATGATACCTTGGAGCATTCATATCGTTATTGTGACACAAAATTCTTAGTATTCACAAGTTTTGCCATTCCTGCTTAATGGTTTGACAGCCTGTCCGTTTTTAAACTTGCAATTTGTGAGTGATAATGCGAAAGCGATTGCCAATTTGCCATGATGAGAAAGTTTTTATGCAACCAGATAGCATGCCTCGAAGGAGAAAGGAGTGCATTCTCCTGACAACGAACAACTGCGGGCAGTTTGCTCTAAAACATGCCCACCATCAGAGGCAGCAAGGGAAAATGTAGCACGTGAATGCGTGAGGGATAACATCACCACCAGTAACAGCAGCCCAGAGAGGAAACGTCCTTTGGTTCTTAGTTCTTGTGGTCCTCTTTAAGTCTGACCACCAGTTTTGGTTACCATCTTATTTATAGCAACTCCAGGTAAGATTGCGTGGAATTGTTGCAGCCACGAGGTCTGCACTCCTTCCTAGCTTTAACAATCCCAGTAGCATAGACTGGGGTGTTCTCTTTCACGTTTTTACACCATCCTTGTCTTTTACACAACCCTTCTACTTTAAATTGTTATGCTCTTAATTACTATCAGCCGTTTGCACTTCAACAATACATTGGGCTACCACTCCCTTTTTTTTCACCTCGAGTTACATCAAGTAGGCATTTGGAAAGCAATCAAAGAAACAACAAGGGAAAGGTGTAGAGGCTACTTCCGCAAGGCAAGCATCGGCACCGCACATATCTTGCCAACTCCAAATGTGGAAGATTTACGAGCCATATGTGCTAAATGGCACTGAAACTACTGCCCACTTGGAATTTCGTATCAGCAACTCTAAAAAAAACACATCTCCTTTCTAAACAAACATAGCACTAGCAGCATGCGTTTCCACCACCTCATTTATCGTTTAACCCCTTACAGCTCCAGTTCCCCCTCTTCCCCCTTTTAGCTGTCAATGATTTCTTCCAATAGCATGTCTGAAGAGTTGCTCAGGTTAATCACTCTTTAGCTGTCAATTTCTATGTTAATTTTAGATTTTGGCTCTCCTGACCTTATATTCGATGATCGTCCATGTTACCCAAGAGACTTTTTAAACGGGGAAGCACTTGCTAAACCAATTTTCGTGGCTTGGCCCCAAGGGTAGACTACGTTCCACGCCACCAACCCGCCACCACAGTTCATGAAGGTCGACGACCCTCGGTCATTTCCCATTTGAACTCTTCAGGTTATTAGCAACAAAACGGGTGGTTAGCATGCCCCAGAAGTCAAAACTATGTCAAGCAGTCTCCGGTCTAGAGTGAAACTTCTCCATCACAAACCGGCAATACTTCTCTTTAATAGAAATCTTGATTTCATGTTTATCAGGTCTTAGTTTTTACTAGATGGGGTTAGGTTGGTGATTGTTATGGTTTAATGGAAAAATCTTGCTCATTTGCTCTTCGATAAAGCAAAGCCGATGCTTCCACCCTGTTAACATTAAGAGCGTTGAGGGTGAAAAAGAGAAGGCATTAGTCAAACACGAAAAACAGTGCAAAACAGCATAACGAAATAAAAATTACAGAACTCTCACCAGCCAGGATGGACAACAATTCTTCCCGTGGAAAGAGCCCAATTTACCTGTTCAAAACAATTGAAATCATGCCTCGATTTAAAACACAGCTAAAAATTTTGCCTTTTCAAGTGTCATTTTACACGTGAAGGAGAAACAACGCACAGGTCTGTTCTGGTTTAAATCACCCATTCTATTTTCGTTTGATTTTTTTTAAGGGTCTGCAGTAGCCTTGCATTCCTCAAAATTTTTAAACCAGATAAAAATAAAATTCTGATTTGGAATTCAATCTTTGCTGAAAAGTGGTGCGACATCTCAGTTACATTACCTTATCTGTCCCAAGGGAATTGGCAACAACATGAGTAACCTGTTCGTCTATCTGGTTGGTGCAGACAGCACCAAACTGTTCTGCCATCTGCCACAATGGATGAAGGTGGGGGTTGACTTCACCAACCGGGAACACCCTACTAAATAGTATGCGACAGCCACCTAAAATCTTCCTCTGCTCTGAGGCAAGGATATTCCTAACATCTGCTTCATCTAGTGAACGATGGGTAAAAAAGTTCTGATGTATTTTCTCAATAACCTATTTCAAACAAAAACAGATGATCAAGGGATTGAAAGTTTACAAGAATCTCAGGGATAGTTCGAGTTTTGCCTCACCGCAAAAGAGCATGCCAAAGTTCCATCTTCTGGTCTCTCATCATGGTCGATCTCCAAAAGAGAAGGACCAGGAAGCCCAAACTGACGTCTACTACAAGGGAAATAAATATACCTGCAACACAGATTGGTTAATGGGTAAAGGGAGAAAAGATGATGTAACCAATAGAAATAAATGCCTTCATAGAAATGATGGTCTACAATGGGACACAAAATACTTGCCTTTCTACAACTATCAAGTTCAATTTGTTATGGGGCCAGACTCTCACTGAATCGTCTATGATAACAACACCTGACTCCATACCTAACACCCCTTCAAGATCCTTGCTCTTGGGAACCCTCTCATCACCATCAAAAGGATCTCCATCATCACCTCTGGAGATAACTCGTCCAGCAAACAAAACCCCTTTTGGATCAAGCACTTTTGCCATCTCTGTAGCATATAACTTGTTTCCCATTGTGTATAGATGCAGTTCAAACAGTTTACTAGCCTAATTGCAGGAAAAAAAATTGCATTAGTTGCCTAAAATACAACTCAAGCACTAAATCAATTCAAAACCTGACTAAAATTACCTTTTCTAAAAAATTCCAGATCCCAGGCCGCAGTTTCGTCCACATCCCCATATGAGGAATGCGAAAGATATGTCTGTATGGCTTTTCACGATCTTGTTCTTCTTTCTTTCTCAAAATCTCATCATGCACTGGGTCTACTTCAACAAACTGAAAAGGTGAGGAATTGCTGAATTAATATGAAAGAACTTGATTGTCAACTGTTATCCCAGATAGGGAAAAAGGCCATATTTATACAAGAAGAAGAGAGAATTGCCTTGGCTGAATTGAGAAGAGTATGATCAAGATCCAAGACAAGGCAGAGCTTGCGTGCAGCAAACATTTTCTTCTGTTCTTCCAACCTTCTTGCCCTCTCTCTCTGTATAGCAGCTTTTTGCTGGTCATCATAGCCTTCAAAAAGATGCTCAACATCTTTCCACGTGTTCTGTGAATGAGAACTTGCTGCAACAACTTCAGGAGATGAAGCAGGTCCAGTTTTCTGGTCAGAAATTGAAATTCCAGTTTTGCCATCCACTCTCTCCGACTTAGTTTGCATAGGTTGGGATGCAACATTCTGAGAAATGAAAGGTGGAGTTGTCGATGCTTGAGAAACAGATAAAATATCAGCAATATTTTCCAAGCTCTTTGTAAACGGAAAGGAAATATCAGGTGGCACAGTTGGCTTCAATTCCGCTAACCCCTCTTGTTTTTGCACATTTTGATCATCTTTAGTCCCCTGGGTGGTGGGTGTGAGGGTTGTTGTTTTGAATTGTTCAGATCCCATGCTCCCAGCCCTCTGGAGTGAATTATTATGGAGAAAACGACGAGGATCTCGTGGTTTCATTCGAATTTTTCCTGACTCATCCTGCAGGGTCCAAGTCCATATATAATTAAGAAGCCTTCAACATACTGAGAAAGAGATATTTTGGAAATCTTTTTTAACTGTTTAACACTAATCACATAAGGTTCTATTTTATTTACTTATTGCATTATCCCAGAGAAAGAAAAGCAACCAAGGCTAACCTTAAAATTTAACAAAATTTTTGTACTTGCGATGATAATGTTCCAGCACCAAACAAATACACAATATAATATAAAACTACAAAAACCATTAATTTCAAGATCAAACAAATCCAACTGCATAGGCACTAGGCGCATATAATTCTCCAAAGATACATGTGCTTCAACTCAACTAAACTTCATTCCTAATAAGCACATTCTTACGAACAATAATTGTCATTTCAGGATGCTAAAAAATTACAGACAATTAGTACTTACTGATGTGGCTATTTGAGAAGGAACTGGAGTTCCTGCAGGTCTTGGGAAAATCCCAGAGGGCTGTGAGGAAGCAACATTCACTGTAGGAATTGCTCCCAGTACTGTGTTGGAAATTGGAGGATGTGATGTACTTTTTGCAGGATCAGAAAGTGTCTGCTGTCCATCTAATGCTAATCTCTGTTGCTGTCCCATTTTAAGTATATTTATCAACATTGTTGGATTCACAGCGATGTCTTTCAATAAATCAGGAAGGGACGTTGTAGCAGTACTTGTAACTTGTGCCTGTTCACTTCCAGTAATGTTGCTGATTCCCATAAATGGGGACTGCGCATTTCCACTACCATTCACATTGGACTTAACATTACCGGAACTAGGACATACAAATCCATTATTTATTCTTTGACCAGGTTCTACATTCTCTGCCCACTGATTTTTGTTCACGGTTTGAGGTTCAGCCATATCAGTGTCCTCTAACCAACCACCAGTTCCGGTCATACTTTCAATATCCCTTACAGCACCATAATTATCAAACGAATTTCTTTGCCTTTTCAATGAGGGATCATCCAGAACATCCTCCTCTATCTTATGTTTCTTCGAACCCACTATTGCTCCAGCAGGTTCCACTCTAGGTAGGTTATTAACCATGGGCAAGGCTCGCTGGTTGTGGTCCAAAGCACAGGCATCAATATTAACATATCGAAGCCTAGGGTCCCTGCTCTTTGCAGATGCTTTGATGGTTGAACTAGGCCCAGAACTAACTGGTGCAGAATTCCTAGTGGGTACAACTCCACGAATATTAGAACTGTCAGGGTGGGGAGGAGGAGGTGGTAGTGGTGGTGGTGAAGGAGGAGCATTTTTTTGGTCTGAAACAGGTGGATTTACAGTTCTGTAGTTAACAACAGTTGATGAACTAGAAACTTCCCCAGCAGTATCACCATCCCCATTGCCTGATTCTTCCGAAGGTGTTGGGCTTGGAAGTTCATTTGTGAAAAACGAATTACGATTGAATTTTTGTTGATAGCTGGAAACAGCTTTGAGTGCATCAGTTTCATAGGGATGCATTCTAGGCTCTTCAGCAACAGGTGTCACCTTAGGCACAGGCAATCCAGAACTAACCATTCCATCCCCAATAGCCAATAGTCTTTGAACAGGGAACGGTGTCGTTTCCTGTGTTGGTGAAGGAAGACTGTCTTCATCATGATATTTTTTGAGGTCAAGCAAAGGAAGCAAAACTCCCCTACTCTTAAAACTAGGTACACCTGGTGGTTTAGGAGCTTCTATTGACTTGTTTGGCTTATTCTGAACAAAAGTTTCAGCAGCAGGTAACTTTTCACTCATAGTTGTCAAATCATAACCTGCAGTTTTCGCTAAAGAATCGTTATGATTCTCATTCACTTCACCAGAAACCTGTGTTTCTCTATCTTCACCAGTTCTTGAACTAGATAAAATATAATAAGAACCCGTTGAGGAAACCATGAGCTCTATCTGTGAAACAGACACATTTTTTAGTTGCCTCGGAGAAAAAACAGCACCAATAATTAACAGCAAGCCACATTCAAGGAAAATATAGACTATGAATTCTAAAGTCGAAGTTACAAACCACACACCTCTTTGTTCTGCCCAGGAGAGAAAAAAGGAGGATAGTGGCTATTTAGAAGGGAAAAAAACCTGTAACCAGAAGATGCAATGATGAGATACCTAAACAATTTGAGTATGAAAAATCTAATGAAACAAAATAACGAACATGACAAAATCCAAACCTTGAGAAAACGCCCTTATTCTGCTCCTTTAATTTTTTATTCATCGAGCAAAAAACCTGCAATGAGCAACGATTCAGTCTCCACAAAGTTTCCAGCAGCATTACAACAGAACATTAAATAGAACTGCTTTAGACCAGAACTTTTATCGATAAATACTCTTTGAAGAATGAAATTGAGTAAAAAAAGTATTCTTTAAGTGCCTCACCGAATTAACTACTCTAATTGCCATAAAAAGCAATTGAACAAGACCATCTTTTGAGGGAAAACTATTATCATTTCCCCCCACCAATTCCTTCAAACTCTCCAATACTTTATGCAGTTTCAAACAAACTGCCTCAAATGACCTACAAAAAATAAACCAACAAAACAATTAATCCAATCATAATAATCATTATCCCAATACCTTCACCAAATATTTCGAAATCTTCATTTCTACAAAATTCACAAACTTTCAGCAACAAAAACACACTTACTTCTCAGTTTCAATCACACTAACACTCTCCAAATCTTTACGAATAGACTTCACCCTGTTTTCGACATCAACACTCACCATTCCCTCACTCTGCACCACCACCGGCTCCGAATCCAAATCAATCTCACCTTCCTCCAACTCCCCCTCCTCTTTCTCAATATCAATAACTTTAACAACATCCATCTCATCACCACTATCATCGATCACGACAGTTCTCTTATCTTCTTCGCTACTATTTATAGAAGATTTCTTGGAACTATCATCCAGTTCAACCTCAACAAACAGCTCATTTAATGGCTTATTTTGAACAGCTCGTGCCCAGGCAAGATTATACAAGCCAGACATATATCCACCTCCTACTTGATACTTGTACAGATCCCTCACCGTCCAAACTTTCTGTGAGCTGTTGTTTGAAGATGGTGTTTCTTTCACTATAACAACTTCTTGCTTATTAAAATCCTCTTCACTGATCTCTTCCACTGATGCTGTATCCGATATTTCCCCCTCCTCAACGTCTTCTATTCCACTACTGCGGCCGCCGCCGGCGGTCTCATTTTTACCCATCGCTATCTATCTAGGGTTTCCTTCTTTTTAATATAGTTAACCTTAACTGGATCAAAACATGTAGTAAAACCCAATCCACGATCAAGAAACAAGATTTGAAGAAAGAATCAACAAATTTCAAAGAATCTAGAGTGCAAAAGCAAACGGATTGGTTCGATTTAGGTTTTTTATTTTGTTGTTGTTTTGCTTTCTCTTTTTTCAAGATCTGAATATTTGCAAATTTCAGTTAAAAAATTGACCTTCAAAATCCTTGAATCTTTGATCTCAGATCTGTTTGTTGTTGTAGATAGAAAATGAGATCGTGAAGTTACGATTTCTTTTTTTCTTTTTTTTGGAGAGAGAGAATGGACGAGATGTAGAGAGAGATTGCGACTTCGATTAGAGGGGGGGTACGACGATGGGAGGAAGTTGCAAGATGAGAGGGTTGATGCAATGCGAATCTATCAACTTATCGAGAGCCATGGCTTTTAAATCTGAACCCTGCACGTCATCGATCTGGAAAAGCCGAAAAGCAGCGCTACCAGTGTTAAGTACAAATAAGTCCTCGTTCCACAAATTTTTATTTTATTTTATTTTATTTTATTTTATTTTATTTTTCCTTATAGAAGACTTTCATGAGTTTTCTGTATCCAAACTATTAATATGATGGGATGAAAGGACCAAATTAAAGCGATGGAGTTAGTCAAGGAATGAAATTGTAGTTACTTATGCATAAAGTAAGAAAATTATAGCGTAATGAATGGTTACATCCAAAGAATAGTATAATGAGAATTGTTTTTTATTTAAAGAAATATTAAAATATTATTTTTTTTATTTTTTAAAATTTATTTTTGACATCTGAAAATATCTAATAATAATAATAATAATTTAAAATAAAAAAATATTTTTAAAATACAAAATAAACAAGCGATAGAAATAGTTGGGGGATGGAGTTTAATTTTAATCATGAGGAGCATGCATGGACTTACTTAAAACCCATTCTTGTTAAAGAAGTAAAACGGTGAAAGTAAGGAATATTCAATGTCTACGTTGATAAGAAATCTGAAGTTACAAAAAATTAAAATTGCTGCGCTGTTGCCTGCGCACTGTCACGAAAGACTTGTTCAAGGCTGGTGGGTTAAAATGGTGACACGTCAACCATGTTATTGGATTATGCCAAGTTTCAAACCCTTCAACGTAGGAGCTGACCTACCATGATTCAACTGAATTGATGAGTGCATACTGACGAGTGCGTCCGTTAAATTTAATAATTTTGTTTTATAGAATTCATATTTTATTTAATTAGATGAATATAAAAAAAAATATTTATATAAAATACTATTAGAAAAAAATGTATTTGTTCTGTGAAATGTCTTTTCTAATTCATGCATTTTGTTTTTATTTTGGTAACAAAAGCTATAATATTGTTAGAGAACCATGATAAAATTAAATGATAATTGAAACATCATGTTAACCTATTTTTACAGTTCTTTTAAAAAATAAAAATATAAAATATAAAAAAAATCAGGTTCAACTAAAAAATAATTACACGTATCTGGGCTTGCTAGGTCCAAACATAGCTAAAACTAATGCAACTAGAAAAAAATTTGATGACCAAGATAAAAACAAATTATGAAAAATAAATGAATAGTAATTTGAGTCATAATGAATAATGAAATTGATTATGTGTTTTCACACATGTTTCAGTTTAGTTCTTTTTGTTTTAATTTTTTTTTTATACTATAAATCATTAGAGTGGAATCCAATCAAATTTTAAAATATGATAAAAAAACTTCAAATCTATAAAATACATGAAGATGTAATGATTAATAAAACAAGTCATGAACAATAAATGAATAATAAAATGAGTCACGATGAATAATAAATGAAATTAATGTTAATCCTATTTTATTCTCTTGAAGTTGCTACTTAACTTGTGCTTTACTGTGAGTTTAGTTATTTTTTATGAAAAAAAATGAATATACAGGCTTTTCTCGATTCTTTTTGGATATAAAAAAAATTTACAATTATAAATCTAAATACTTAATCAAATACGCATATCTAATTAATTAAATTAATATTTGATCAAGAGATAGTTAAGATTAAGATATTTGATCTTATAATATAGGCTATATATTAAATCATATTTAATAACTCAGTTTTTTAGAATAAATTTTTTATTTAATCAAATGATTATCCTTGCCAATAAAATGTAAAAAAAAAAAGTCATCAACAAAAGTGAATTGTATAAAACTGTGAAGCTCAACTATAAAACAACCCAATGTTGAATGAAAAAAACTAAAAAAAAATTTAAAAATCAATTTAATGTTGAATAATGAAATAAAAAATTAATTAAAAAAATTTATCAAAGTAAATTTTTTAAAAAATAAGATAATCCGGGTCATTTTCAAAATTAGTGAAATATAGAAATAAAATAAACAAAAATAACATAGCCCAATCTCTAGTTGAATAAATGATGAAATTTAAAATTGAAAAAATATGAGCTTAAAAAAAAATCAAAGCAACCCGGACAAACCTTCTAGACTTGGGTTAATCGCTAAAACTAACAACTCGCGAAATCCTAGATTCAGGCTCAATTAATAAGTTCAATTCCAAACTAATTTAATGTTGAATGATGAAATAAAAAAAATCAATTTTAAAAATTTACTGAAGTGAAAAAAAGAAAAATCAAAAGAATAAGAATCAAATTTGATAGGAAAAGGCCTATGAAGGATGGAATTGTAAAACAATCAATTTTTAAAAATATCTCAAACAAACAAATAGCAATCAAAATAATAGAGACTAAATTTGAAAGATGAAAAAAATAAAGGGGATGAAATTGAAAAAAAATTAATTTTATAAATTATTCCAAATAAAAAAAACAGTGATAAAAAAACAATTACCAAATCTGAAGGAATAA
>Ga0307517_10012434_pt1 | contig 11678 bp, 9 predicted proteins | sample 23_EM_MG_FD_194515 | JGI IMG/M metagenome (GOLD analysis project Ga0307517, IMG submission 194515) | Populus trichocarpa ectomycorrhiza microbial communities from riparian zone in the Pacific Northwest, United States - 23_EM | ecosystem: Host-associated > Plants > Roots > Unclassified | place... | reverse complement strand
AGTAGTGATAATTAATGCTTTAAATAATTTAATAATTAATTCTAGGTGGAGCTTTATCCATCACTCTCTCCCCTAGTTTGCCGCTCCTTTGGCCACCCATTTCCCTGCTCAATTTCATTCTCTAAGAATCTCAAATTTTACCCTCCCTCTTTCTCTCTCAAAATTTCCCATTTTGCACCCTCTTTTTCTTTGGTATTTCTTTGTGAGTGTTTCCAATCTGCGCCTCTCAATTGTTTTGCTCTTTGTATGCACAGATCTTATTTGTCCCCTGCACGAATCAAGGTCAAGATCGTTTCTTTTATTTCTTTTAGATTTTTTTTTTATCGAGATTAGTTTCCTTTGTTTTGAAAAAAAAAGAGATCAAATTTTGAGCTTAAATATCACTGTTTTTAGTTCTTTTCTTTCAATTTTTGATCTGGAAAAAATAGGGTTTTGGTGTTGCCAATTTAGGTTTTGTTGTTTGAATTTAGCAATTTGAGCTGATTCTAGTTGCAGTGGATATTGGTATCTGGATATTGATCAATGCATTAAAGTTTGGTTCTTTCCTTGTTATATTTTTCAGGTATTCAATTTTTTCCTCTATCATCAGCTTTTACTTCATTCAGGAATAATTTCTGAGCTCTTTCAAAGCTCCAATTTTGGTGACTCAAAGCTCTAAGCTTTGTGCTCGGCATCTTGGTCCGATTCAGGTATTTAATGCTCTTGTTAGATTCTTTTGTTTCCTTTCTTTTTTTGCTTGATATGTGTTGATCAAGGAAAAAGTTTCAATTTTTATGTTTCTATTGATAGTCTGGGAGAGTAGTATATTCTGTTAAATGTAGCATGGCGTGATTCAATTTTTAGCTAATTTTATTTTTGTAGAATTGATGTTGAGTATTATTGCAACAAATGACAATAGGGTTTCCTTTTATGGACTTTTATAGTTGGTGAACAGAAATGAACTGTATGCAGTAAGTATATTTACTTTTTCATGATTTTATAAATGGGTTTGGTTGTAGTATTTAATTCAAGTGTGGGGCTAGCCATTTTTAGTTTGTTGGGCTTCCAGATTTTGTTAAAACATGTAATTAAATAGAGGGAAGATTTTAAGCCCCCCCGGCCTTTTCTTTTTGGTTTCTACCATTTTTTTTTTAAAAAGTTCATCATGACTAGACACTCACATGTTTGCTAAGCTTTTGTTCCGTGCACGAGTGCTTAGTGTTACTGTCTGACCTTTCTGTGCATTGTCCCAATTTGTTTTGCTTCTACAATAGCTTAAATAATTTTTTTCCACCACATGCGTTGACTGGATTTTGATTTTAGTGTGAAGCATATTATTTTCTCCCCACTAGTTTTTGTAGTGAACAAATAATGAATTTTTGGGAGGTGGAGTTCAAGCACAAAAAATCGGAGAACAAAAGGCACTGCCTTTTTCATTTACTTGTTTAATTTTGTTTCTGCATCTTCCTTTTGGTTCAGGTTCTCATCCTGCTGATTGAATGGTTCTGAGCTGTTTGATAGGGATTGTCTGCGTGATTAGAAGGAGATGAGTCGTATGACAAGTGAGAGTGAGGATGGCATTGTCTCCAATAATCAGATTGAGTCGCCATTGGGCGAGGAAGGCAATTATTGTGGAAGTGCAAATGGAGGAGTTCTTAAGAAAGGGCCATGGACTTCTGCCGAAGATGCAATTTTGATAGAATATGTGAAGAAGCATGGGGAGGGGAACTGGAATGCTGTTCAGAAGCACTCAGGGCTTTTCCGTTGTGGCAAAAGCTGCAGATTGCGATGGGCCAATCACCTAAGGCCTAATCTAAAGAAAGGAGCATTTACTCAAGAAGAAGAACAGCTAATCATTGAACTTCATGCAAAGATGGGAAACAAATGGGCACGAATGGCTGCACATGTAAGTTTATAATTATTGCTGTTGGGTATCCGTGCTGCACTGCGACCCTCTTTTCTTTGTATTTTGCTTTCATATGAATATTAACAGGAAAATATGAGCTAAAAGCAGCATGGACCATAATTGAAACAATGTTACACGCTCTAGGTTTGTAGTTAAATTTGACAATCTCAAAGATCAGATAGTTTAATCTTTTTCTTCACAAAGTAGGCCCTTAAATTGCAAAGATGAGAATTCTCAAGGATCTGTCTTTTGTGGCCATTATTGTGGGATATGATTACTCTTGGCTTCTTTATGGTCTCCTGCATCCGGGGATTTTAATTTTCTTGTAACAAGTTTTTATATTTCATCAATGATTAAAAAAAGACAACACATTAATCTGCAAATCCTTGTAATGTCAAGGAGCTCTTCATTGGGGTGATAGATTCTGATGATCTGCAGTCAGGAGTCAGGGCCTAAATTGGTTATTGTGGATTTCTCAGCATCCATTCATGTTTACAGGTTGAATATGTTGTGTGTAGATTTGTTGCAGTAATGTTATTGATGAAAATTTTGTATCTCTGGCTAGTTTGCTTATGACAAATCATGGGGGGCTGTTGTTGGTTTCAAGGTCTCCTAAGTTAGTATTCTGAAAAAAAAATTGTAGCATCTTAACCTGTGCTGATTTTTTCTTTCTTTGGCTCCTTTCAGTTGCCTGGACGTACAGACAACGAGATAAAGAATTACTGGAATACTAGAATTAAGAGGCATCAACGGGCTGGCTTACCACTTTATCCACCTGAAGCCTCTTTGCAAGCGCTGCAGGAGAGTCAACGATGCTTGAACATTGACAGAATCGAGATTCGGAATAAAAGTCAGCATGATACCTTGCAGAGCAACAGTTATGGGATACCCAATGTCATGTTTGACAATTTAACGCCCCACCAAAGCATCTTACCTTATGTTCCTGAACTTCCTGATATTACTGCAAGCAGCATGCTGATGAAAGGTCTGAGCTCTTTTCAATATGGAAGCTTCATGTCACCAATAATGCACCGCCAGAAGCGTCTTCGAGAGGCAACAACCTTATTATCCAGTTTCGGTGGTGGCATGAAAAATGAGTTCCATTTGTTTGACCAGTTTCAGGATGTTGACAAAGCTTCTCAATCCTTTGGATTACCTTTTCCATTTGATTATGATTCTACCACCAAGAACCCAGAGTTTTTTGGTGAAAATCAGGGTAGCCATACCCTTGCTAATGGCAATTTCTCTGCTTCTAAGCCCACTTCTGAGGCTGTGAAGTTGGAGCTCCCTTCACTCCAATATTCAGAAACTGATTTAGGTGGCTGGGGGCCATCTTGTTCCCCATCACCTTTAATCGAGTCTGTTGATACTTTTATCCAATCTCCCCCTACTGGGACAGTTGAGTCTGATTGTCCATCACCACGAAATAGTGGCCTATTGGATGCTTTACTTCATGAGGCCAAAACTTTAAGCAGTGCAAAGAATCAATTATCTGACAAGAGTTCAAATTCATCCACTGTTACTCCTGGTGATGATGCAGACAGTTCTGCCCTTAATATTTGTGAGACAGAACGGGAAGACTATGGTCACCCCATTTCTCCTTTGGGTCATACTGCAACTTCCCTTTTCAGCGAGTGCACTCCCATCAGTGCCAATGAAAGTTCTTTGGATGAATCACCATCTTCCGAGACCTTTACTGGTAAGCATCTTTTTCACATGAATTTATCAAGGATGATAGTCATAATCTATTTGTTCGAAGCAATGTCATGGGTTCCTCCAGTTATCTTTTATATTATACTACAAGCTTGTTGAATGTTCCCAAAAAAAAATAATTGTATCTTAACTATTTATCTCTCTTGGATTTTGCAAAATGCAAAACTCGGGTAATTCCAAAAAACACCGGAGAGGGATCAGAACTGGTTTATATGTTTATCTGTCTGCACTTTCTCATTCATAAATCCGTTGTCATTTTCCAGTTATTTTCAATCTTCCTCCTTGTCCTCATTTTCAAAAGCAAGACCCTCTACATATAATTTTCCTGGTTTTCCATTACAGGATCTAAACGTAAATTTGGACGTTCTGCAGAGTGCTATGTGAAATCAGAACCTGTTGATCAGACTTGGACTGCAGATAGAGAAAAAGAATCCTCTACCTGGTTGGATATTACTTCCCCTGATGCCTTACTTGATTCAGATTGGCTTGAACATGATTCTGCTTATGGAAAGGACCAAGTGATCGTGACTGATGCCATGGGAACCCTTCTTTGTGATGATTCGAGTAGTGAGTACAAGCAGATGGCTGCTGGAGCATCTGTAAATCACGGATGGGGACATAGTTCTTGTTCATGGAACAACATGCCTGCTGTCTATCAAATGTATGAACTCCCTTGAAGTTTGAAGTCTGCTATCCTTTTGATGATTTTGCTGCTTCATTCATGTCGATGATTTCTACAATCTAGGTAGTCACTTGGTCTGAGTACCTATTGAACCTAGAAAAGTTCAACCAGACTCGTGTTATGGTATGTTTCAGTCAGGGTTATTTCATTTCTGGTTTCATGAGACGAGGCAATGCATGTATGCCAATATCAAAACTTAGACAAAGTATACAAAATGCATTATGGCTTTTGCAAATTTGTAGAATAACATGCACGTTCAGCTCAATGATTTTGGTTATTTGATGGACTTGATTTGGTTCCACTGATTTGAATGGTTTTTGCTCTGATTCAACTTATTTTCTGCTGCATATTGAAGAGGTGTGCTCTGTATGCAATCTCCTTCTGAATTTTCAATTCATGTGTTATTACATCTTTGTTTAAGTGAGTATTGTGTACTTCAACTTCCATATTCTTATCTCCTTTAACCACATGAGAAATAAATAAAATGTAGGACAGAATAATATGAAGGTATATAGGGAACGTTTGGGAACGCGGCTGTGGCTGCGTTCCCAAAAAATTTTTAATTTTTTTTTTTTACTAAAATTTAATATGGTTTGTATGTTTTAGATCGTTTTGATGTGCTGATGTCAAAAATGATTTTTAAAAAATGAAAAAACATCGCATGCATTTTGACACGAAAAGTTATTTGAAAAGCACCCGCAACTACACTGGCAAACACGCAGGATTCCCTATAGAAATAGGAAAATTGAGAATGGAGAAAGAAACCTTATAGAAGAGGGTGAATCCCTGTAGAAGAGGCCCGAGTAATTGAAAGAAAACCCTATAGCAGAGAGTTCAAATAACCAGAAGAGGCATTCTCAGCTCTCAAATCTTAATTCATCATTAAAGTTGTCTCCATTCTACATAAGATATGGTGTTTATATAGATATCATTAAACCCTAGTGTCTTAAACTATATAGAAATAAAAAATCCTAATAAATATTATCTTTAATAATAAAAATAATAACAACAAATTCCTAAAAAATTAACTAAATAATAATAAAACTCTAAACTTAATAAATTACAAACAAGTTATATTATGTTATACTATATACTAAATAAACTGGGTTTGACGTACCTCCATTTCATATAATCATCAAAGGATGAATTTTATTTTTAATTTAACTTTTTAATATTTGGTTAATTTGAAATTTAGCTTCATAATTTGTTGTGGTTTACTTTCTATAAGGTTATTGTAATCTCAAACAAATATCCTGATATTTAATTTGTATTTAATTTTGCAAATGGTTTGATTTTGTTACCTTATAATTAAGTAAAAAATAATTTTTTAAAAACAAAGTTATTAAACTTAGTGTAGTCCATGACCCGAGTCGCGAGTTTAACATGTTAAGTTGCGAAGCTTGGTTCAACTCGATATATCACTGTTTTAAAATTAAAAAAAATGTCATCTTAATTATTTTTATGAGCCAAATCAAATTTTATTACTGACTATCCGAATTGTTCTTAGATTTGTCAAGTTGATTTGGTCACAATGGGCAACTTCTATATAATTTAATTTTAAACCTAGCTAAACAATAATATGCGTCAATAGATTTCAAGGATGCTTGTTGGGTTAGATTTAATAACAATGATAAATAATTCACTATTGCCTTAGCAATGTTTTTTTACATATAATTTTTGTTTTATATAACCGGCGACATAGTGCTGCTAAATCAATCAGTAAGTAAACAATATTGTTCCTATGCTGCGAGGACCTAATAATGCTTCAGCATAGTTTACCATTGATCAATGCTGCCTAAAGTTTTCTATTTGTAAACGTCAATTTTCTTGACTGGCAAAAATGGTCTCAGTTGCATTCTGCTTGGGGTTCTCAGTCACACCATTTCTATTTTGTCATGTCACAAGTTATAGGTTGCTCTTTTTCCGGCAATCCCTTTCATTATTCCAAGCATGTCTGTGAACGCCAACAATCGCCTAGTTCACTAATAAAGACTTCTAATCCTTGCTTTATGCTTGAATTGGAGTGATCAAATCCTCTACGAGGTTGTTCGTAAATTCTAAACCCAGCAGGCTCATCTAGTGTTATTAAACTCGGTTGGGCTAAACATGTCACCTTAGTGACTCGTAGATCCGAGAACTAAACCAAATCAGGTTTTACCTAATGAATAATATTTTAATGGCCTGTATCAACCTGTCCAACAGCATTTTCTTCTTGGTCTGGTCAAAGGCGTGCCATTCGTGCTGGGACTAAATCATGCAGGGACTAAAAGATGCATGTGAAAACACATTACAAGATGTAAAACTTAAAAACGTAATCCAACAAAAAACAGTTACTGTCATATTACAAATTAATAACATGTAACAAGACAATCAACATGCATGGATTATCACAAGAAGCTGAAACCATTGGACAAAGTACCTAGCTAACCATCTCTCTATGAAGTGCGGCACCTCGACCTTAAGATGATCCACCGCAGTGCTTGATCTTCTTGAGGAAATGGCTAATATTGGAGGTGATGGTGAAAGTTTATTGGGGGTGATGGTGGAAGTCATAGGCTCATGTCACCCATGCTACTGGTCGACATGCTGTCCGCAGCAAAGCTAGTAGACAAGGTTTCGGCGGTAGAACTTGTATCGCAATAATCTTGTGATTCATAGGAGTAGCCTGCACTGCTTGGTGAATCTGATTTTGCAGGGATTATCTCTCCAAGACTGCAGGTTGAGTTGCTTTCTATTATGTAGTTTAGGGCATAAACCACCTGTCATGTTGTTGAACGTCAAATGAGAACATTAAAACCCAGCACCAGAGTGAGAGAGAGGGGGGGGGGGATTGGGATTGTGTTGTTCTGCCATGGAGGCCTTAACCAACTGAAGTAGCTAATATGAAGCTGGGCCCAGTCATGGCAAATAAGGTAGCATATAACATACAAAATTTCAACGGGTAATGATATAAAACCATTTCTTAAGGCCTCATTCAATAGTTTAAGCTTAGGTTTGGTGGTTGTTAGTGATTATCTCAAAACCTTTTTGACTAACCAGTCGGGTGTATAATGTAAAAGCTTTACCACATAGCTTAAGGACAAGCCCGTGTCGTGATTGATCACAAAAGTCTGCCAATGCTTGTGCTTGGAGACTTAAAGATGAATTTGAAATGCCTGCCTAGTCACATTTTCATGTCTTTAAACTTATGATGAACTGTGGGATCTTTGTCCCATGATATGAAACATTGCTGTTCCAGATTACCGAGTAAGAAAAGTTACCTTATTCATAGTTAATCGCTTCTGAGGATCCTTGCTGAGGCATTTTTCTGCTACTCGAACCATCCAAAAGAGTTGGTGGACATCGTGGGACTCTAAGATCCTCTCGTCAATTAAATCTGGGTAGTTTCTTTCTTTCAGCAGTGGCCTTGCCTGTAAGCAAAAATGAACTGATATGAGTAAGCCTTGAAAGGTATAAGAGCAACTAATAGAAGGCCCTTATGTTTCCAGTTTTCATGCTTGTGAGTGTGAGTGATGGAAGAATAACAGACGGATGCAATGCCTTCAGTCGATAGAGCATTGAGGCTATTTACCCATCCTACAAGACTTTTTCCTGCTAGTTTCTTGTCTGTAATCTGTAGTCCTGTGATCAGCTGCAATAGCACCACCCCGAAAGAATAAACATCGGTCTTGGTTGACACTTTCCCACTTTCTGCATATTCTGGTGCCAAGTATCCAAGAGTTCCAACAACTCTTGTCTCCCAGGACTGCTCTGAATCTTCATATTGAGTTCTTGCAAGACCGAAATCTCCAAGCTAATTCAAGGAAAATGTTAGATGAAGTCTGATGTGGTGAGTTTCTTTGATTATTCATTAAGATTGATTAGTTCTTGCATATGATCTGATATTGCTGGGCCATTTCTTATGGCAAGTTAAACAATGGCTTAAACATTTCCAGCAAAGACTACTAGACTGATCAGATATTTACTTAATGATTTAATCGTTCTAGAAGCACAAAAGAAATAGGTTTCAAAATTTGAGACAGTTTCTTAATATAAGTTCTCCGGCAGCATGATGGTCAGATCAATGATCAATCGGCCTATCAGCCAGCTTGGTTTGGTCTCCCTTCTGTAACGACTTCAGTAGATCAATGCATGGATGGTAAGAACGCATCAATTTAGAATTGCAAGGTCTTATAATATTACCAGTGCTTCGTGATCATGGGTTATGAGAATGTTGTTTGGCCTCATATCTCTGTGGATAATATTGTTCTCGTGCAGATATTTTAGCCCTCTAGCAGCTCCCAAAGCTATCTTCATCCTCTTCTCCCAAGTGAGAGGCTTGCGTGCATGTTCTGCATCAATTTAGCAAACATCACTATGTATTAGGCTTCATTCTCTATTATTTGCATTATCGCGAATATCCAATGTATCCATAGTATTTCAAAGGATAAGAAAAATTAACTCCGGGGTCATTACATTCTTACTTGATAAATGTTGGTCCAGTGAACCATTGCACACATATTCATAAACAAGCAACCTGTCACTTCCTTTAGAACATGACCCTAACAACACCACCAAATTCTCATGTCGGACTTTGCTGAGGACTTCAACTTCAGACTTGAATTCCTTCTCTCCTTGGAAACTTGCACCATTGTGTTGCTTTACGGCAATTGCCAGCCCATCCAGGTCGCCTCTGTAGACAGAGCCAAAACCACCTTCCGATAGGAATTTTGTTTGGGAAGATCCTTCTGTTGCAGCATGGATCTCTGCATAGCTGAAGTCTCTCTTCCATCCTATCTTTGGCCGTCTATTCTTGCAAACTGAGCAAATGGAATTTCTGAATACCTCATCCTTAGGACTCCCTCCCATCCAATCATCTATGTTGTTTTGTTCATTTGGGATCACTGCCTCCTTTTCCCTCTGCTCAAACTCAGTACTTGCAGCGAGGGATTGTTTACCTGATGTGTCTTGTTCTGTGCTGGTAGTGTTTTTTTCTTCCTCTTGAAAATTCATGTAGGCTTGCTTTGCAGTTTTAAATGTAGAACTTGAAGTACATTGCTCATGATAACCAGTAGTTGAGGTTGAAGATGAAGCTGATATCAGAGAAGAAATATGATAATAACTATCTGGAGGAGCAGATGAATAGACATAATGCAAAACCTTACACTCTTTGAAAAAAGCCATAGCTAGTCAAGTTTGTAAGAGTCCATAGATTCTAGGAGAATGTCAAGTAGGCATTTCATTAAAAATTGCTTGAATTGCAAACCATTGAGCTGGTGTTACCATTACCTTTCCCTATGACATTGGATCAAGAATAATATAGCCATACACGTAATTGGACTAAGAATATTGTCTACCTCAATGCAGGTTTCTTACGCAAAAGCAGATGAAAGCTCATTTATCAAAATCTTGATAATATTGAGAGATGGCAATGAAATAATTACCGCGGCCAGACCTTTTGCGCTTTGGGCTCCCTGGTATCATTTCATCATATGGTACCTTTTCTTCCTCTTGTTCATCCTTTTCTACTCCTTTGCCTTTGTCTTTTTCATCTACTTTTATTTTGTCTTCACTTTTGCTCTTAACTTTTGTTTCTGAAGTCACTTTTGTGCTCTTTGGACCTCTTAGTTGTTCAATGGTGTTGTTATGCTTCATCCTTGATATCCCACATGGAAGATTTTCCATGAAGTAGTTCTTGTCTCTCTTCATTTGCCTACAGAATATAGTGCATAGCAAAATGAATTAGAAGCCCTGGCAAATGAAAATAATCAGTATGGCTTCTAAGCATAAAAGAATCATGCATGCATTGAGGCATTCACTATGATGGATGTGCTCTTCCATTTGATCAAAAGCACAACACTCCACAGGATTAGCAACTTGAAATTATGACTCACCTGTCAAGGACCACCCATGTGGCCCTGAAATTTTTAGCAGCTTTTAGAGCAAGCTCCTTTGGATTAGGTCCAGCACGCACTTCTACATGGAACTCAATCTGCCGACGAAAAAGATCCCATCAGTTGTACGAGCAACAAAGGTGAAATATTAGAACTGGTCCTGTAATGAGCTTTATCATAGGATTTCAGAACACCATCGAATCTTGAAGTAATTCAAATTATTCTCGAGTTGCCAATAGGCTCTCTAATTTGATAACATTTTACATGGAATAGAAGAGTTTGATATTGGAGCATCAGGTGGAGAAAGATTTTTAGAGTTGCTAAAGATCAAAACAACCAAAATCTGAAAACTGTTATATATTGTCAACTCTTCATTTCTATGGATCACTTACTTCTCCTTCCCTCAGTAAATCATACTGAAGCTAAAACTCTCATAATACCAGGAAAATAACTTGCCTTACGACTAAGAAACAGGAAAAGCAAATAGAAAACAAGTACCTGTTCCTTTTCACATTGCTTAGCGATTTCTATAACTTCCACATTGTTAATGCACTCTTCTTTCCTTTTGGAAACTTCTTCTGCAATGAATTTTGGGTTTACCCCAAACATTGATCTTGATTCCACCTTGAACCTGTATCCCACTGGATAACGAAAGTTACAGAAGAAAAGGAAAGGGAAGATTAATTAGCAAAGTGAATTATACAAGTGCTGGTGTGCAGCTTCTAGGATTAGTACAAGCAAAATGTAAGGGCACATTTATATCTGAGGATGCTTCAAGGAACCCGTTTAGGAATGAAAAGAAAAGGCACAAATTCTTACACAGGGTTTCACTTTCAGTGAAAGATAAATTATTAACCTGGTGAAAAGCTCCAAAGAGTATAATTGCATCTCCTAGATTAAGTGAAAATCCATGAAGGACCCATCTGATTGCAATCAGATTAATCTCCCGCGTTGCATCTTGGATCACCACTACTCTCTGAACATCTCCAGACATAATTTATCTTGCTGGATAGCTTACTTGGACATTCAGTCAGATAATCGTCCCTTACTCCCTTAACAGCATAACAAAAATATGCTTTATAGCAGCGGCTATTTGGTAATTCTGTAGACTTTTCTCCCTGATAAAATGGCTGATTCGTAAAAAAAACCTGTACAAATACGTGCAACGGAACACAATCTGTGCTAAACTATCTTAGTTTACTTAGATTTTGCTTCTTTAGTACTGTGCTAATCAATCCATGTTGGTCCTGTGATGCTGTTCTATGTACTGAATGAGTTGAAATACTTGATTCAAGTTTTGAGCATTATTTATTCTCTTAAGAGTGCGGAAAGTGGAAACACAATCTGGCCAGTAAAGGCCAGGGACCACGCCAGCAGCAGGAGTATTATTTTCTGCCGCAGCTGCATGTGATGATCTAATTGACAAAAACCACAGAAACAAATCACAGTTTGGAGATTTTATAAAATGAAAACTTGAGATGGAATCTACTATCAAATACAGTCAAAGGAAACGTAATGGAATTGT
>Ga0307517_10012433_pt1 | contig 11679 bp, 4 predicted proteins | sample 23_EM_MG_FD_194515 | JGI IMG/M metagenome (GOLD analysis project Ga0307517, IMG submission 194515) | Populus trichocarpa ectomycorrhiza microbial communities from riparian zone in the Pacific Northwest, United States - 23_EM | ecosystem: Host-associated > Plants > Roots > Unclassified | place... | reverse complement strand
AACCTGAAATAATATTAAGAATGAGGGGTGAGTTCAACCAACTCAGTGAGGGAATAATATTTAATATACATTTTAGATATTTATAATATTAATAGTTTGCAAGATGATTTATCTTGATATACATATATATATATACATACTAAACATATTATCATAACATAGTGGAATACATGTCAGAGATCATATGACACCCGAAAGTGACCAGATGACACCCAAAGGTGACCAGATGACACTCGAAGGTAACCACTGTGAGATGATCAGTCGCCACAGGCTGATGCCTCTCTCACAAGCTAGGTATACAGAATATTATATGCACATAGGCTAACTACTCTTTGTTAGCATGGAGTTACTGACAAGTCCCATATCAAGGCATAATAGATATTCACATAATCATCAAAGAAACGTATATCATATCAAATAGAATTTAGTTTGACAGATTGCGAATGCAAATTCAAAAATAAATGAGTACTCGGAAAATAAAGCAACATATATAAGTATTCAAGAAATTAACTAGTACTCATTGTATAATCAACATACATATTTATTTATAATATATGCATATTAAAGATTATCCCACTCACCCGGAAGAATATAGTATTAAAAGGAATATCAGATGAAAGACCCGAAAAACCTATTGAGGATCGTTAGGAGAACGTACAATAAATATATGAAATATACTCAAAAGCAACTCAAAACAACACAAATAAAAGATTCCAATGCATAAAAGAAAACCAGGCTTAGTCTCCTAGGTTTAGGGACTAAAACGACAATTATCCAAAACAGGGACCAAAACGTAATTTTACCAAAACTGGACCAAACTGTAAATACATAACCATACTAAAATTTCACCCATAAACCATCCTTAATTCTGTCTAGAACGAACTAGGGACCGAACTGTAATTTTTATAAAGTTTAGGGACTAAATGTAAATTCCTAAAATTGAGGGACCAAACTGAAAATATTCCAAATCAATTATCAAACTGAGATTCATCATCCTAAACCTCATAATAACACTGTTCAGAATCAGAAAATATATTTAGGGGTCAAATTGTAATTTTTCCAAAGTTTAGGGACTAAACTGAAATTTTCAAAAATCAAGGACCAAAATAAAATTTTGTCATCTTCAACCTCTAGACCATTCTGTCCAGATTTTACAGCAAGGTAAAATTGAATTTCTTAACCCATAAAAATTAATTTAAACAAATCAACTTATAAATTCTTATTTTCAACAACATGCTAATTAATCACCTAACATTAAACCCTTAATAATCATAAATCAATCTTAACAATATAAACTTTCAATCCTTATAAACCCTAATCTCTTCTTTAATCATTCCATAAACAAACTATAATCGAAAGTAATATGAAAGAGAACCACCTACTTGCTACTTCCACCTTTCTTGAACCAAAAACTCAAGATCAAAAACTAAACTCTTTGGTTTGAGGAGGGGAGGGTCACGACGGCTACAGGAATTAGAAGAGAGGAAAGAAATTCTCTTGCAACTCTTCCTTAAGTACTTAGGTTAACTTAGGTTGGGTTTGGGCTGACTTGAGCTTAGGTTTGGGCCAAAAGTTTAGGTCTTACAGCTATCAACTAACAAATAGATAGCAATGCAATAGATTACTACTAAGTAATCTTGTTCCAGCTTTGGTACCAGACTTCAACAGTTGCAACTTGTGCATCATCATTTCTGAATTGGAAAATTATTTTACGTTGGATATGATAGAAAATGAGAAGACTAAATTTCTAATGCCTGTGACAGTGAAAACTTAACATTTTAGTGCCAAATAATTGATACAAGTGATGATGATGGGTTTTACAGTTTATAGTGCATTATGTAGCTATCAGCTGTGCCTATCCTGATAGAACCGCCCATCCAATAGATTCATGAGAATATCTAGTCCTACATTCCCCCCTCTGCATCAAATATCTATAGCTAATGTAAAAAGCTTTATCCAACTTGGCATGGAAGAGAGCACAGGTTTTTACAGGTCAATCACTAAGCATTTCCTGGAGAAGAAAGCCTCAAAACAAACAAAGCATCTCTTGACCAAGACTTTTGTTTTTTGTCTGCCTTTTGTAGTAGCAGACAAAACAGAAATGACAAGCACTAATCATCATACAGTGAATAACTTATGGTGGACAAGACACCAGTGAAAAAGCCAATAATCAAGAAAGGGTTTCTAGTGAAAGATAGTAGGGCTGGCAACGCTACAAAGCTGATTTAACTTGCTGCGTAAAGAGGGCATGGACATGGTGGAACAGGAACTTCAACTACTCCTTCAAGCATCTGTGTAACTTTCCTCATGGTGGGTCGGAGAGATGGATCTTCCTGAATACACCAGAAAGCAATCTTCAGAAACCTCTCTAGCTTTTCTATGTCATCTAAGGCTCCGGTATCAGATCCAACGAGAGCATCCAATGTCCCTTCACGATAACAGTCATATGCCCAGTCTGTTAAAATTGCCTGTTCTTCTATAGTTGCTTTGCTCTCCACATTTCTTCTGCAATAAATGATCTCTAGCAGAAGTACACCATAGCTATACACATCCACCTTCACAGTGACGGGAAAGTTCCTGAACCATTCAGGTGCAACATACCCTTTTGTCCCTCTGATGGCAGTATGGGTTTGGCTCTGATCCAGCAACAAGAGCTTTGCCAAACCAAAGTCAGATATCCTTGCGTTGTAATATTCATCCAGAAGTATATTCTGGGGCTTGATATCACAATGGATAATCTGATTGCTGCACTCTTCATGCAAGTACAAAAGTCCTCTTGCAACTCCAAAGGCAATTTGGATTCTTGTCTTCCAACCAGGTTTTGCATCTTGAAAAATAAAACTCGATAGACTTCCATTGCTCATGAACTCATACACCAACAACCGCTGATCTCCTTCTTCGTAGAATCCCAGCAACCGAACCAGGTTCTTGTGATGGGTCTGGCCGATCACATTTACTTCCGTCTTGAATTCCCTCACACTATCTTCCGCCATATTATTTAGCTTCTTCACAGCCACAACAATACTAGATCCTATACGCACTACCCCTCTGTAAACAACTCCAAATGCTCCTCTTCCCAACTCTTCCTTGAACCCCTCTGTTGCTTCTGCAAGCTCTTGGTAAGTAAAACACTGCAAATTTGTTTCGACAGCACCGTCTTTCTGAGGAATTCTCTTTGTTCTCCTGCGGTAGATGAAAAAAAAACCCATACAAATTGCACAAACCAACAAAAAGTTCACAAACACAGAGCAGCCTAAAAACACCGATCCCACCAGGATCAAACCGTCTCTGTCTTTTTTGTTGTTAGGGAAATAAGGACTTCGAGGATTGACATTACTTCTCCTAACTTTGAGAAGAGCCTTCTGTTACAAGCTGAAGAAGGAGCATAAGATACTGGTGGGCTTTAATTCAAAAGAAAGCTACTGTGCTTATTTACCTTCAACGCACCGTTTTATTATGTCTTTAAACGCACCGTTTGTTGTTATTAAAACTCATCGTTTAGATGAGTCAATACTCACTGTTTCAGTAAGGCTTCCTATTCTATTACAAGAGGAAGTATATAACGTGTGTCTGTTGCATGAGAGATATACAAGAAAAACAATGAGAAATGAATGATTCCCTTGAATTAAGGAACACTCCTATTACACCCCCTCATGTTCATCATCTCTCCCCTCAACCATGGTCAAGCAGTAAAACACAGTTCGGTCATCCCACAACCCATCACTGCACACAGACCTCCCTGCTGCAGAATCACATAATCATAGGGTCCATAAGTGTTACACACGTAACAACTGGTATCAGAGCCAACAATCCTCGAATTTCCACCATGCCACCAGAGACGAGAGCAACAGACCTTAAGCGCATTGAGGACTCCATTGCAGCTGTGTTTCAGGACCACAGCCAGAAGTATGAGTTATTAGTTGACATGTTTAAGGGACAAACTCTGAAGTTAGATCAGACCATCGAGAATCAAGGGGGCCAGATGAATGATATGAGGAATATGATGGGCGCTATGGCACAACAACTAGAGTTCACTCTGCAAAAGATCTCCCAAGCTCCAGGCAGCTCAAGTCTCAGCAGAGACAAACAGCCTATGTATCCTGACAGAGTCGAAACTAGAAGTAAAGAGCAGAGAGAGGATAGATTCACAACCTACAAGGTACACAAACCCAAACATTTTTTTCCAACGTTCAATGGGGAGGATGTACACAAGTGGCTATTCAAATGTACACAGTATTTTGAAATTGAAGAAGTAGCAGATTCTGAAAAATTACAAATAACTTCCTATTACTTGGATGGAGTTGCCTTATACTGGCATCAAAATTTCTTAAGAAGTTTGGAAGGTCGGGAAACTTCTTGGGAAGATTATGTCGAAGCTATTTGTTACAGGTTTGGGGGTAGACAGGATCCTTTGGAGGAGTTGATGGAATTAAGGCAGCATGGAGATCTAGAAGAATATATCCAAGATTTTGATATATTGTGGAACAAGGCTGAGATCAATGAGAAACAGGCCTTGGTGATATTCTTAGGGGGTATGGAACTAGAAATAAAGAACACTGTTAAAATGTTTGAACCCAAAACCCTTAAACACGCTTACAATTTAGCGAGACTACAAGCTAACACCCTCTCTTACCGAAAATCTCCCAGTTATGCTCGAAAACCAACTGTCTTGTGCACTAATCCTGCTGTCAACACTCCTTCCACCTTTCCACAACATACAAACAGGAATCCTGTAAACTTTCATGCAAATTCATCTAAACCACACTCAGTTCAATGGACTCCAAACCCTACCAACAATATACACTCAAATTCCAGCAAACCTACCAAATTCATCAGGAACCAGGAGTTTGAGGACCGAAGGTTGAAGGGACTGTGTTTCTGGTGCGATGAAAAGTTTGTGCCAGGGCATAGATGTCGCAACAAAAGAGTGTATTCTCTCAGTGTAGTGGAGGAGGAAGAGGAATTCCAAGAAGAGGAGGTGGAAGCAGAAGCAGTTCTCAGCCAAAAGGTCACACCTCACATTTCTTTGGATGCCTTGGAAGGAACTGTTGGTCTCAATACAATGAAAGTTAATGGAAAAATGGACAAAACGACCATGTGCATCTTGATTGATTCTGGCAGCACCCATAATTTCTTAAACACTGCAGTAGTAAAGAAGCTGCAGTATCAGTTGACCCCTATCAAACCGATGACTGTGCAGGCGGCTAATGGAGATCAAATGGTCTGTAAATCCATGTGTAAGGGCCTTAGATGGAAAATGCAGGGCATAAGTTTCCAGGTGGATGTTTTTATCATTAATCTCAACAATTGTGAAATGGTCTTAGGCATCCAATGGCTCTCCTTGTTGGGCGACATACTCTGCAATTACAAACATCTATGGATGTCCTTTGACTGGCAAGGACAACGGATCTTATTGAAGGGCGAGAATCCACCCAAGTTTCAAAGTATTGAATTGAAACAATTAAGTGCTCTGGTCCAGAATGGCCAACCAGTGGAAGATTACTTAATCTATAGTCTACAGTTCATGGAAGTAGAAGGGGGTTCCAAGGGCCTCAATCCACAGTTTCAGGGCGCTACAGCCGCCTCACTGCAGAGTCTCCTCGCATCCTACCAAGATGTGTTCCAGGAACCTACAGGATTGCCATCCCAGAGGGATCATGACCACCAGATTCCACTTAAGGCAGGAAGTGAAGCAGTGAATCTCAGGCCTTACAGATATTCGGGGTTGCAAAAAGACAGTGTAGAGAGAATGGTGGCTGAAATGTTGGATACTGGGATCATTAGGACTAGCAACAGTCCGTTCGCGTCTCCAGTTATTTTGGTGAAGAAAAAAGATTCAATATGGCGGTTATGTGTGGACTATCGTGCTTTGAATCAACTCACTATCAAGGACAAATATCCCATTCCCATGATTGAGGAATTGCTAGAAGAGTTAGTCGGGGCTACTATATTTTCCAAGATCGATCTTAAATCTGGTTATCATCAGATTCGTATGGCAGCAGGAGAAGAATACAAGACTGCATTTCGCACCCACAGTGGCCACTATGAATTTTTGATTATGCCCTTTGGATTAACCAATGCCCCAGCCACTTTTCAAAGCCTCATGAATGAAGTCTTCAGGGCACATTTGCGAAAATTCATTCTAGTGTTTTTTGATGACATCCTGGTGTACAGTCCGACTTTGGGTGACCACTATCAGCACCTTGAGATAGTTCTGAAGCTATTACGCGCCCATCAGCTGGTGGCCAGAGCTACCAAATGCTTTTTTGGTCATTCACAGGTGGAATACTTGGGCCATGTCATTACTGAACATGGTGTGGCAACCGATCCTCTCAAGATACAAGCAATTGTTGATTGGCCAATTCCTACGAATTTGAAACAGCTGAGGGGATTTTTGGGATTAACTGGTTATTATCACAGGTTTGTTAAGGGTTATGGCAGCATCAGTAAACCATTAACCTTGCTGCTCAGGAAGGACACTAAAGGGTGGACTGAGGAAGCTACCCACGCATTTAATCACTTGAAGGTCTTGATGACTAGTGCTCCTGTCTTGGCGCTTCCCGATTTCACTAAGGCATTTGTTGTGGAGACAGACGCTTCTTCAACAGGTATAGGGGCCATTCTGTTACAGGAAGGCCACCCCATTGCATTTATAAGCAAATCCTTAGGGGCAAAACAGCAAACTCTCTCAATCTATGAGCGGGAAATGATGGCTATCTTACATGCGGTTACTAAGCGGAAGCATTATTTGTGGGGAAGGCACTTCCATATTCGCACTGACCACATCAGCCTCAAATATTTGCTACACCAAAAATTGACTACACCAGCTCAGCATCTATGGGTGGTTAAGCTCCTGGGATACGACTATGACATTGAATACAAACAGGGAAGAGAAAATGTGCCTGCAGATGCATTATCCAGAATTCCCAGCCATGAACTATTTGCTCTGACTACTTCCACGATATCTACCAGCTTGATGGAAGAGATTAGAAGTTCTTATCATAATGATCCCATGATTCAGACTATTATCAAGGACTTGCAAGGTTCTGCGGACTCCCACCCACACTATGCTTGGGTTCATGACCATTTGAACAGGAAAGGCAAGGTGGTTGTGGGTCATAATATGGCTTTGCGCAGTCAGATCATTTCCTTATTTCACAATTCAGTCGTGGGAGGCCATTCTGGTATGACAGTGACCTCTAAGACTGTGGGCAGCTTATTCTATTTGCTGAAAGGGCAACAGAAACACATCAGGCAGCATGTGCATGAGTGTATCGTGTGCCAGAGAAACAAGCATGAGAATGTGGCAAGTCCTGGCCTTCTACAACCCCTGCCTATTCCTATTGCCCCATTCATTGATATCAGCATGGACTTCGTGGAAGGCCTACCTAAATCCGAGGGAAAGGATGTCATCATGGTCATCGTGGATCGATTCAGCAAATATGCTCACTGTGTGGCACTCAACCACCCCTATGCAGCACCTACAATTGCTAGAGCATTCATGGACAACATCTACAAACTCCATGGCACACCGGCCTCTATTACCAGTGACAGAGACCCAGTGTTTCTTAGCAGGTTCTGGAAAGAGTTATTCAACAATCAAGGAGTCAACCTCCACCATTCTACTGCATATCACCCACAAACGGATGGCCAGACCGAAGTGGTGAACAAATGCATTGAACATTATCTAAGGTGCATGACGGGGGATTCTCCTACTCAGTGGGCAAAATGGTTGCCTTTGGCTGAATGGTGGTATAACACCAACTACCATTCAGCAACCAAGATGACTCCCTACGAAGTGCTATATGGTTTCCCTCCTCCCATTCATATCCCCTATTTTCCCAAGGACTCAGCTGTGGCTTTAGTGGACAAGTATTTAAACACTAAAGAGGAGGTAATTAAACGAGCTAAGGCACATTTACAACTCGCACAACACAGGATGACTATGATAGCAAACAGGAAAAGAAGTGATCGCAGTTTTGCAATTGATGATTATGTTTACCTCAAATTGCAACCATACAGGCAACAATCCACATCATACAGATCTTCTCAAAAATTAGCAGCTAAATATTATAGGCCATACCAGGTGATTGAGAAATTGGGTGTGGTGGCTTATAAGCTGGCGCTTCCATCATCGTCCACGATTCACCCTGTGCTCCACGTATCTCAACTTAAGAAACATGTGGGTAATCATGTGGTGCAGAGCTCTCCTCCGATTACTCATCAAAGTCCCACCTTGCAACCTCTTGCGATTTTGGATCGACGAATGACTCGGCGCAACAATCAGGCAGCTACGCAAGTTCTTATTCATTGGGCAGGCTTGTCAGCTGCAGATGCGACATGGGAGTTTACCACTGATTTGCAGCTCCGATTTCCAACGTTCAACCTTGAGGATAAGGTTGGTTTCGAGGGGGAGCAATTGTTACAAGCTGAAGAAGGAGCATAAGATACTGGCGGGCTTTAATTCAAAAGAAAGCTACTGTGCTCATTTACCTTAAACGCACCATTTTGTTATGTCTTTAAACGCACCGTTTGTTGTTATTAAAACTCATCGTTTAGATGAGTCAATACTCACCGTTTCAGTAAGGCTTCCTATTCTGTTACAAGAGGAAGTATATAACGTGTGTCTGTTGCATGAGAGATATACAAGAAAAACAATGAGAAATGAATGATTCCCTTGAATTAAGGAACACTCCTATTACACCCCCTCTTGTTCATCATCTCTCCCCTCAACCATGGTCAAGCAGTAAAACACAGTTCGGTCATCCCACAACCCATCACTGCACACAGACCTCCCTGCTGCAGAATCACATAATCATAGGGTCCATAAGTGTTACACACGTAACACCTTCCCATTAAGATTGGGGTCTACTCTTCCATTCGAGAGTGGTATCTTCTTCTTCCAACACATATCACCAGATCTGAAAATAGCGACAACACACATACAATCATTCAAGCAAGACTGTCTGCACTTTTCTTCAGTGAAAGGCTGCAAGAGAGCGTAGTCAGATGTTGGCCAATCTGTATTTGTAAGTTCTTCAAAATCGTACAAATCTTCCACGGGAGCCACCTCATCTTCTTCACAGCTTTGTGTGTAGTTTGGTCTGCAACTTCCATACTGATCATTTGGATCGAGTAACGAGTATCCTCCAGGGCATTCGCAGATTGGTCTTCCATCTGAATTCAGCCTGCAGACGCTGTTGAACCCACAGGTTCCACTGCCTGCACTAACAAAACTTGCTCGGCAAATATTATCTGGTTGAGACCAAATTGGTGTCCACCGTTCATTGCCTGTAGATGCTTTTGGGTGATAATACTGGGTGAAAACTCCGTCAAAGTTGAGAGTTGCTCTGTGATAGAAGTCGCCAGTGGAGGCAGTTACTCTCCGTGTTAGAGAGAATATTTGGTCATTCTCCCTCAATATATACAGGTATCCTGACTCATTGAAGACCACTTGATAGCCAGGACTCGATGAATCCAACTCACCATTGGTATCACTTTTATAATAAGGTTCATTAGTATGATCACTAGGCAGGTTTATTGTTGCTAGCACAAGATTCCCGTCGTCTCTAAGTTTAAGCTGGAACCTTCCCTTAGAAAAGTTGGTTTCTGATTGGCGAGAAGAAAGGGCCATCCCCCTGTCCAAGACTTGTGAAGGCAGTAAAGTGTCAGCAGGATTCTTGAAACTCTCCCACAGCTTAACAGAAACACGATCTCGAAGCACGAAGTTGCCTGTGTCAGTCATGGCACCGTAGGCAACAACACCAATGATTGTCTCGGATCTCCACAACTCTCTGCCTTGAGGGTCAGTAAGTGAAATCCCGCGATTGGCAGTCAGCACTGCCTTGGACCCTGTTGGTGCAGGTTCATCTCCATTTGCATACCAGACTATGGTTTTGTCTGGTATTTTATCGTACCATATGGCAAGCAAGAAGAGATCTGTGTTGCCATAAAGTTGATAAAAGCCAAAGGCAAAGTCACCAGAAGGTGAAAGCCATGAGGTGTTTTCAGAAGTAGAAAGGGAATCACCCACAGTTATATTACCACCAGTTTGAGCAACAGCAAAAGGAGGTAGCATAATGAGCAAGGAAAAGGAAAGGTGAAGGATAGGAAAGGCCATTGCAAAAGATGATGACTCCAAACTATGAGGCAAACTAAGTTAAGGCACGGTCATTACATAACCTATGGGAAAGAGAAGGGTGGAGCCTGAAGCCAAACACAAGTCTTCTTTGCCTTTTCTTGGCAATGGTATTTTCTCTGAATTTTCATGAATTACAGCCTAGAGTATCCTCATGGTATACCATAGCAAGACTTTCAACCCTACACAAATGGTAGAAGTTACCCTGTCAATCTACTTGGTTATAATCCTTATATTCTCTCAAGAGTTGGGTCTGAGTCGCGGATTTCTCTGTCCATTTTGAATCAAGGCAAATGTTGATATAGAAGACTTTTATCAAAGTGGTTACCAGATATTCCAACTATGTACCGTCTTGGAAAATCTTTCCCGGAATTTAATCCAGGTTGAGGTTCATTTTGTGAAAATATCATCATGCAAACAACACTAAAAACAAGACACTGATGAAGTGACAACAGAGAGAAATGAAAATTGGTTACTGTTGGAAAACTGATATATAAAAAACAAATTATTGTTGATGAACTAAGAAAAAAAACAAAGAACAAACAATAAAGAACAAAGTCTGTATAATTGAAAGAACAAGGAGCAGAAAATATCTCAATTGGTTACAGCCATCCCAAAATATTTTATTTATAGAAGGAAACAAACATTATAGAATTATGAAAAACTAAAAAACCATACTAGCTATGATCTCCTTTATCTAAGGAGTTTGTATAACAAGCTAGTCTAATCCTAATCTAGATAAGCTTAAACAAATGAATTGAAAAAAACATCCTAATCTAGATAATGCTATCAACTAACAGATAGATAGCAATGCAGTAGATTACTACTAAATAATCATGTTCCAGCTTTGGTACCAGACTTCAACACTCCTCCTTGGTTCCAAAGCTACACATTCCAATTCTTCCCCTCAGATCTTCAAACTTGTTTCCTGTTTCTAGTTCAATTATTGCTTTGAATTTAACAAACTCAGCAAACACATCAGATTTTGATTTCAGAAAATAAACCCAGCAGAATCTACCATTCAATGATTCATTATGCATTGGCCCATGCACACACATCTGTGTGTACTAGATGGAGTTTTGACAGTGCTCTGAATGCATTGTCAGGAAAAACAACTCTAGTTTGTTTTCCTAACTGACAGACTTCACAAATACTCTTTTGTTCCTGTATATCTGGTAAACCATGAGTCATCTGCAGGTCAGTTATTCTTTTTAAAGTTGCATAATTGAAGTGCCCCAACCGTTTGTGTCAAAGAACAGATTCATTGTTCTCACAAGTATTATCACTCAAACATACTTCTCTCCAATCAACATTAAAACTCTTGTTCATCATTTTTGCAGAAAGCAGTAGCACTCCATTTTTATCTTTAATATCACATACTCCATCATTAAAGAATATTGAGTAACCAGATTCAATTAATTGTCCCACACTAACTAGATTCTGATTGATCTTAGGTACATAAAGAACATTTTTAAGAGTTTTTGTACCTGACAATGTTTCTACTTCAATTGCTCCTTTTCCTTCAACCTTCACATAGTCTC
>Ga0307517_10012432_pt1 | contig 11679 bp, 13 predicted proteins | sample 23_EM_MG_FD_194515 | JGI IMG/M metagenome (GOLD analysis project Ga0307517, IMG submission 194515) | Populus trichocarpa ectomycorrhiza microbial communities from riparian zone in the Pacific Northwest, United States - 23_EM | ecosystem: Host-associated > Plants > Roots > Unclassified | place... | reverse complement strand
GCGGCAGCCGGAGAACGACAATCCCGCACCCCCTGAGGAGTTGGATATTAGGTCTTTAGTTGTCTGACCTAACCAACCAGCCTGCTTGCGTAAAAACAAGCGAACCAAGACTGCACCAGGAACCCCCTCATTTCGGGACCACGCCAGTCACCAGCCAACACCGTGTATATTATTTTTTACTTGGCAACTATCTTATTATTCCTCCATGAAAGTGTGTTGGCTGAAAAAAAAATAAGCACAGGATAGTTAGAACAAACGCGGATAACAAAACTAAGCTCGGATAACTAAACGCCTACTTTACTGATGCAATAACGAACCGCTCATTATCGGAGGAGTCGAGGACCATTGAGTGATCAGCGAAGAGAAGAAGAGAAGAGGATGGAGAGTGGTTAATCGATTCCAGTCTGCAAACACGTTGAATGAGGGTCTTGGGCTGTTGGGTATCGAGTATTTCCCTTCTGCAAACAGTTGGAAACAAAACCCTTACTGCAGCCGCCGATTCAGTGAACTAGCGCCGGATTAAATACTTCGGATGCCTCCATACCGATGACTGTCACCCAACATGGGGCACACTTATCTGGAAACATGTTTGCTGCGTGGCGGCCCCACTACCTGACCCCTATCCCGATACTCACCCCTACCCCAATCTTCTACACATCCAGTGAAACATGTTGGAGTCCCTATCATCACGGCGGATCTGGAGGAGGTCAAAATAGACGAGTGAGACGTTGGGCCATTTTACGACGTCTCTTTCTGGTGTGCAGCCATGCCTAGTCGAGAAAGCGAAGGCGAGGAACTAGCGAATGCCACTGAGGAGCCCACTGAGGAGCCATCCACGGGTGTCAGAAAGAATACAAAACGAAGGTGGTACACTATTTTATGCACCAAGTTGCCTTTTCCCTGCTGAACATGTGGATCGCAGATCTAGTCATCAGCAATGTGCTTGCTGAGCAAAGCGAATTCGGTAGAAGATTTTGAATGGAGAACCCAACGCTTCGGCTCAAATCGACTCAAAATCAGCTCTAAGACAGAGTCGATCGCCTTCTTGCCGAGCAACAGAGGGGGTGGGATTGCTGACGCAAGTCGGGAAATTCCGGACCACCCTCTGCGCCAATGGTGATTGAGTTTTGGTCCCATCCGCAGATATCGGTCGTCCTCTTCCGGTTCCCCTCCACGTTGGCCTCACAGGCGGTCGGTAGAGGCTTGCCACAGTGATGTTCGCAGTGTTCCGAAACCTGTGCGATCCACGCGGTTAGCCGACGAAGGAACGTTAGGCAACGGAATATGTTGTTTCCTCTCTCCAAATCTAAAAGTGGACGACGTAGTGAGGTGTGAGGTGGCAGGGGCAGTGGGAGGGGTACACTTGCCTTCGAGTACATTCCTGATGAAGACGCTGCACTCATCAGCTTCCTCATCGATGGACTATTTGTTATTGGGGGTAATCGAGCAGAAATTCCATAACTGAAGAGTCTTCTGTACACGAATGACTTGAATTAACACGATTTCTATGAAACACAAACGTGGGGTAATTGAAACATAGATTCAAGCTGTCTTCGGGTTTCACGTGGAACTTCAAACATCCATATGCTCCGACCCTCCGTTAGCATCCCCCTGCTGGGATCGGAGTGGGTTGAGGGGCCCACATCCCCTTTGGTTCTGCGGGAGCTTTTCCCCAAAGAGTTGAGGCGTGACATCGCGACCGTGGTGAGGACCGTGTTCGCCCCATAGAACGCAAATTAAGACGGATGGGCCGAGTACGTATTCATGGGTATTGAATTGTCGTCTGTCATCAGGAAATCAATGAAGGAAGGGGGTGCGGACGTGGACAATCACTCCTCCCGGTTAAAAAAAACTCTTCCCATAGGCCCCGGTGAAACTAGACCAGTTGTTCTTTAAAGAAAATTAGACTCGGACGGCTCGCGAGCGGGCTGGGGTACCCCAGAAGCAGGAAAGCGGAGAAGTTGAAAAACCTCGGCGAATTTCGACCATACGTTCCCTCCGCGTCACGCACAACACCCGATACGCTAGTCCACTGGCCGGTCCGGGGGTAGTCGATCTTAAAACTGTCCAGAAAAGTTTGAACCCTGGCAAAATTATGGCTAGTGACGTGATGAGTTCCGAGCACCATCCCCAGGATGGTAGGCAGAGTAATGCACGTACCACTCCCACCCGCCACAACCAAACAATCGGAGTTGGAGGTCGAGGATTTGACAGAGGTCCCATCCGGGCTGCACTAGAGCAATGGATGCAGGTGTACCCTCGTTTCCAGGTGTGACCGTGGCGTTTCGGTCACCTAGCTCTCCTCTGGGGTGGGGCGACCAAACAACACAGCCACTGCAAGGAAGCGACACCGCCGGCTCAGGAATCACCTGTCAGATAGTAAGTCAGTCATGAATTAGGAAGCCTAGTTGAGATGGTTTGGTACTGCCTATCATTTACCGGACCTGTAGACCAGGAAATCGAAGATACGGGCGCAGGCCAAATTCAACTCCAGTTTTGCTTAAATCACAAGGACACGGCACTTGCACCCTAGGGAACTGGTTACAGGCGCACGATCGCGCGTGCCATCATAAGAGATGCTACTTCGGTATTCAGTAGTTTCTGGCGGATTGAATTCGATGGTAGTCCAGGAAGGCCTGTGCGAGAACACCACATAGACTTAACTCTTCCCCATGCAAACCCGTGGTACCTGTGGATATTGGGGAGTCAGTGGGGGCGGGTCGGTCATCATCAACCTTATTACCCCCACGCATTCGTGGGGGGTGTGCGGAATCCGTCGAGCAGTGCAGAGGGTAACTTTCAGATTCTAAAATGGTCTCTGGTGGATGAGTCATCACCTCTCGGGTCTGCGACCATACTGGAAGACAAGGTGGTACAGGCGGTGAGGTTGAAGTTGAAGGAAAACGGACCTGACAAATACTCGTCCCATGATACCGTCTATCCGCTCGACCGAAGGAACCGCCATTGGCCTTGACGTCGTCCAGTCGAAAAGGGTGGTGGATGTCCTGAGCCAAGAGCCCGAAATTGAGAGGATCGTAGTGGTCAGAATTAGGTTACGGACCATCGGGAGCGATCCCGGCTTGGTCTGCTCCCCCTTGACCGGTGATCTTCTGGCAGACAGCGACCCCGTAGTCGAAGGGCATGTCGCTGTCGCCTCCAGTACCCCTCACGCGCCTCCGAGGTACAAACCCGACTCACGATGAAATCCTGGAGGTCGACGAAATTTTTCACAATCTCAATGCCAGCGTTACCTTCGATGCCCCAGACACTGTGCCTGGTCCACAATGGAAAAAAGATATCCACGCCCTCCTCGAACAGCCCACCTCTTCATCCCCTGCCTTCGCCATGCATATATTCGTAACATCGTTAATCATCATATCAGCCCTCGTAACTGTGTTGGAGACGGTGCCGACTTTTCGCAAGATTCCAGGCGCGGTGTGGTTCGGTTTCGAAACGACTCTCGTGGCTTTGTTCACAATGGAATATATCGCACGTAGTCTTGCGTGGAGTGGGACATGGAGGCTGTATTTCGGGTGGGCCACATGTATGTCCCCTTCTCATCTCTCGCCCCCCAGTCCTCTCTCTGATCACCCGAACTTACTCGATGTTCTTGAAGCGTTCTATGGGATCATAGATTTACTCGCCATCTTACCTTATTACATAGAGGTAGCACTTGCCCAAGATACAGTGCGTTTGGTGTTCCTCCCGTCTTTCAAGCGCTCATTGCACATCACAGGCCTCGTTTTTCAGATTCTCGATCTTGCGAACGTTCCGTTTACTCCGGGTGTTCAGACCGTTCAGATATAATAGCACCCTCCTCCTGTTGGTGAACCCTGGCAATCCTTCTAGCGAAGTGACTTAACCGGATCTTTGAAGAACCATCGAAGTTATGTTCCTCTCCTTCAGGAGATCACAACACGCGCTTCTTGCGCTCAGTTTCTTCGTTGTCATGGTACTCGTGGTCTTTAGTACTCTTCTGTAAGCGGAATCCCAACAAGTGTCCCGTGCGTGTTGGCCTAACCTGTTCCAGATACTTCATCGAGCGAGGGACTTGGGACCCTTCTGTCGAAGCATTTTTAGATTCTAATGGTGAACTAAGTCAATTCACCGTACGTCTTCCGTTAGCATCCTTTAGGTTACATAGACTCACGCGGAAACAGTCCATCCCTACGGCTGCTTGGTTTGTTCTCGTCAGTGAGTCGTATCCCTTCCTCACTCCACAAGCATAGACTCTCCACCTCTCAACAGCGATTACCACCGTGGGATACGGTGATATTACACCGCGATCATTTTTGGGGCAAATCATTACGATTCCTCTCCTGGTGTTTGGACTACTCCTGATTGCATTGCCCACGTTCGTACTGGGGAGAGAATTCAGCGCCGTTTGGGACATGATGTCTCACGTTCAGGTTTCATCTTAACAAGCAAGCGTCCAACCTACGACTGATGCTTCTCATTTGTAGTCGGAAAGAATCGAACATGAGCCCGAGGTTGCGGCTGGCGCAGGCCAGGAGTCGGCTCGCGTCTCTCACGACAGTATCTACATGCGCCCGAATCTCGCAAGACAGATTACGTCCACGGAACTGAGGAAACAACTTTCAGAACTTCAACGTACGGTCACCGCGCAGGGGGAGTTACTGAAACGGTTACTTGACGAGCTGGAGGGCGCCTCCAGGCCCAACAGTAGTGTGTCTGCTCGACAGGCCGACATCGGAATGGCGTTAAGTGGAAACGGGAGCTAATGTGAATGTACATTACAGTGTGTTCGAGTGCTTACAGGTTCTTTATTTAATTTGCTTGCGTTTTTTTGCGTTTGATGCTCTTTGTGTGTACAGGACCGGAAACCGTCAAGGGTCCGGGTGTTAAGAGGAATTCGATAGCCGGTTAACACCCGGCCAGGCTGTTACGAGATGGACCGGGTGAGAAGAGGGAACATGGTACCCTCGTCGTGTTCCAACTAAGACAGGCGGTGATCAAAAAATATTCCGATATTATTTCGCTTACCCTCTCGATTCCGATGCCCTAATCACCCGTCCACCTTTCCTCCAATCAAGGGACATGTCACGCATTCCTCCCCACGACATCCTCCTCCGCATCGCCTTCGGGCTCGCTCTCACATACCCCACCTCAAATCCCCACCACCTCATTCCCATCCTTCAGACATGTAGATACGTTCACCGTGTTCACCCCCGTTCGTCCAATCACGACTCTCACGCCCACATCTTCAAGGCGAAGTCCGACACCTCCGCACCCTTCTGCCGTTTCGGTGCCTTCCCTTAGCCAGTCTATACTGTATTCGCGCAAGCCACGATTCGAATTCTTCAAAATACCCCCACGAACGATAGACCTCCCGCAGAATCACCGCCACTGCGGCTTTCTTGATTTATTGCCGTAATGGATGCCGATATCGGGTACGTCCTCAGGGTCTCAACCTCCGCACGTCCGCAACATCCACTTGCAATGTCCTACGAGAGGAATGTCCTGATTGACCACCGAGACAGGTGTAAAAAATACCCACGACCCCGACGCGGAGGATTTCTCCCAGTCAGTAGCCCTCAGATCTCAAAAGAGCTTCTTACACAGGCTAGTCGACCGTAATCTCCCGCCCGTCCCTTTCAGGACTTTCCATCCGAAATAGTGGTAAAATATGGCTACGCACTTAGGGAAACTGCTTGTCTGGAATTGAAAAGGGTCCGACGCGCCCACTTGCACCTGAAACACCCGGCAGGTTCCAAACGGAGCTGGGCGATTTACTGTTGTCAACGACGGTCATCAGGTTTTGGCGACATGGAGAACGTTTCTTGACATCGGTGACGTCGTCCTATGCCACTGCATACCAAGTGCTAATGGGTACCGATACGGCTTCGGGGACCGTTGTGCATTTCGGTACTGTTTAGTATTGATCAGTGTTGCAAATCGACCTCTGTCTCTGAACAACAGATCGCAGTTCTTTTTTCTGGCACCTTGTGCCTGGTGAAGCTGTTCCCCGAAGACAGGACGAGGCCCCCGTGCCTCTAACCGCAAACGTGCGGGGATAACCATACGCCATTGCGTCCGAAGTGGCATTTGCCCTCCAAAAACCCTCAAAATATTCTCAAATGCGTCGATGAATTCGCTTGGCATGTCTGAGTAATAGGAGGATCCGCTGATACCCCAAGTAGTACTCAGAAAGTTCCACGCCCTCATAACCGTTGGCGCTCGTTGGCATATCTGTGCCTTGGCGTTGCTAGCACATGTCCAGAGAAGTATCGCGGTTTCATGGCACGATTGTGGTAAGTGTGCCCGCGTGTTCCGGCTGCACTCTCACGGCTACGTCACCACTTTCGGTGATAATTGCATAGACCGGGTACATACTAGTCGAGTTGGGTTTCAGTATGTTTGGGCTAAACCTGTGATTGGAAATCACACTCTGACTCCCCTCCGGCCGCGGATCGAAGCTCGCGAAGTTCTGGGCCGATCCTTTCGAGATCGGTTGATCGATAACGAGAGGTTGTTTCCTATGGATTCACACTGCCAGAAAAGACACCGGGCGGAGTTCATCGCACCTCAACTCAGCCACGCATGGTTCTACACCTATATTGGAATCCCGGACTGTAGAAACTCGACCTCACTCCCCCGGCTAGGGATTCCTGCCTGATCTAGCGCCGAAAAGATCGGTCCAGGGGCCTGTGGAAATTTTTCCGTTTGACTCCGTTGGGCCGGGGTTGATCCATGTGGTGTTGGGTAACGATAAGTGCCTCGTTCCACTGGGCGTCTGAGCGGTAACGGACTTTACGGTATTGGTGTCGCCACTCAAGCCTGCCAGCCGCATCGGATAATTCACTCACCGACCAAACCTTACTCGTTTCCCCAACACTCGAACCGGCCCCACTTCGCCGTGAGGATCACCAATCTCCTCTTCGATAGCAACCCGTCACGGTCAATTCAAAGTCATGCCGTACACCTCCATCAGCTACTAACACCCAAAAGGTTCTTTCTTAGGGTTTTCCAGTGTTCATTCGCGTCGATGCCATCGCACTTGGTCTCCTCACTCCCACGGGGTGTATAAACTACGGGATCCACTGCCTATATAAGCCCCACCGTCATCCCAACCAGCCTCTCACTTCTCATCCCCACCGTCCTCCACTTCCAGAGGAATGCCCAATACCGCCGTTCCCCGCCATTCGCACCACCAAACCTACGATGGGAGTGTGTCGGATACGTTCACGAGACTTCCGGCCGCGTACTTCTTCGTATGCATTGACTTCCCCGGTCCCGCTAGCTTGTAGATTCTCATCGCAACCTTTAGGACACCTACTTTAGTTGGAGTCCGCTCCTCGACACGGAGGGGCTCTCCCCCCTGATGGTGAGTGTGTAGTTGTTCCGCCATACACAAGTTCTAATGTAGACACGTAGCTGCCTGTCGTGGATGCGGACAGTGAACCGTGCGGGGTCGAACAAGCTTCTCGGATTCTATCCACAAGTCGATCCCGGCCTGGCCTTTTAAGTACCCACTCTGACCAGGGCTGGCTCTCAGAATGGTCTGGACTCGATCACCTTCCAGGATCCCCTGTCTCGGGTCTCTCCGACGATCACAGTCCTTTCGGTCAGCTGCCCGTTTCCTCGCCTCTCGAAAGTATATGGTCGAGTAGTTCGGTGAGCACCGATTCCGCGCTCATTTCCGACTAGAACACTCAAGTTCTATCTCTTAGGTTGGAAGTACCCCAGAGCGTGGAGAAACTGCCCAGATATCACGAGCCACCAGTGGCGCTTCAAGCCCAATCACGATCCCTGACCTCAGCGCAGTCACAATTCCTTTGCTTCTATTCCCGCTTAGTTGGATCATGATTCCCCAGGAGAGATATATCCACAGGGCGGGGGACGGAAGGTTCCTACAATCGGACGATATCATATTTAGTGTGGGCAACGCACCGGGCTTCAACATGAACGACGCTCTTTTCGAACGTTTCACTGGCCTAGATGGTAGGGATGATCCCGTCCTGGAGAATGCAGGCGGTCCGGTTACGTGTCGGTTATTGGTGCGTTGATGAATTGTTCATATCCTCTCCCACACCGTGGGACTCAAGGTTGTTGGGCTGCTCGCCAGTTTCCCGGGTACCCGACCAGGAAGTCTAGTCCAGTAAGAACTTAACGCAGCTCACCCCCTGTTAACCTATTGATGTATCTTCAGATTGCAGTGAAGAACTGGAAGAAAAATCGTGGTCCTATCAAAAGGAGTAAATTAGCCTATGAGATCGCGAGGCGCGTAAAGCAGTTCCTCGATACCACTGCCGTAAGTCATGACACGCCTCCCGCCATTCCTGTGCTAAAGGATGAAACCACAGGCACTCTCCATAAAACCATCCACAAATCCACGATGGACGATTGGGGAGGGTCCCATGAGGCTCGAAAAGATGTACCTGGTCAGGTTCACATGGGTGTCTAAAGGGTCGCTCCAACCTGAAATCTGGGTCGATAATTCGTGACCATGTGGGGAAAATCGTGTATGAGGGTCTGGGGATCATAGCGTGGCGTTTTTTTATAATTCATTATAATCTAATCACATACAATTCAGTACCAGAATTCGCTCCTTAAATCTTACCATTTACTATTTCTGCGCGAACATGGACCCTTAGTGGATGAAAGCCGGTGTATAATGTTACACCCGTCCCTAGAGTTGTTCAGTCATAAGATGGCTCTTCCGAAACTACAATGTATGCGTGCTCCGCGCATCCGAATGCGAACCATAGGTGCTGTGTGGGGTAAAACAAAACAAGATATACGGGCGTGGGACCTACCCTTGTAGTAACCCGAGAAACAGTTGGCACCCCTGACGCAGATCTCTCCGCGTGGATACGGCATATCCTCAGAAGTGTATCCCATACTCGACACGTCCACCAACTTGATTTTGTTGACCGGCTGCGTAAATCCCACAGCCAGTCGGCAGCTCGGGCCCACAGATGTGGTTACACAACACTCTTCGAATTCCGGGAGAGGCGTGTTGGGGGAACTGTGGCCTTCTTTTATGTCTTATGTTTTGATGTCGACTGGCGGCGACCAGCTTATGATCACCAATTCCATCGCCGGCCGTTGACCTCCAAGCCATTACATGGACTACAGGCGACCATCCTGGTTTTTACCCATATAAACCCTCATTGATTCGTCCTGGAAGGTAATCCAGTACGGCGTCCATTGAGTCCCTGTGCCGCGCGACTCTTTCTGGAATCTCTACAGATGATCATATTATTTCGCTGAGAGTTGGTTTTTGGATGGCATATCGCAAAGAGATCACATACCCAGACACCAACTCCCACGGTACTCGCAGAGTATAGATCTCCGGCCACCAAGGAGGGCTCGAAGCCCAAACAAGGGGACGAATCGCCTGACGCCAAAAAGTAACCCAACCTCGACTAGAGGTCGGTTCCTTGAGAGAAATCTCGTGCCCGGGGCCAAAACAAACAAATATTGGTGCTCAGGCGACGATACCCGCGCCCATACATCCCCTGCCAGTAACCCGGGACGGCGAGTTCCTTAGTTAACTCTTCTGATTGGGTTAACCTGGTGTCCCCACTTCGGGTCGGTTTCCCATTTCTTCCACTCCTGAAAGCTCGCAAACAGATCGTCCTCGTGCGGTCAGGGATTGAGCAATGGGCACACTCCCCGGGATCACGATCCAATTGACGATTCGGCTGTGAGGACCAAGGGGTAGCGCGCCCGATATCTGAAGATCTGAGGTCAAATTACCTTTGTGGAAGCACACGGTTGAGGGGTCTGAGGTCCGAGAGTGCATCGCCTGGTCAGGTAGAGGTTTGGACGACCGTCACGCGACAAGGTCAGGGCTCCGGGCGTCTAGCGGAGGGAAAGCCGCCGAGGCCCGATCAATGGTATGGGAGACTGTGTCTTGCCTTGGATCCCAACCTCCATCTGTTCGGCAACAGCTCGCAAAATAATCTCCACGGATGCGATACTGTTGACCCGAATACCTCTCAAGCTCGTAGGGACAGTTACCCAACCACCCTCCTCGAACGAAACGGTCACGGACGCGAACACTGTGGCGGAGCGATTACGTCTTTGATCACCCTCGCTGTCATGCTTGACGGTTGCAACCCACGTCAACACCCGACTCGGCACAACGCGCTCTCGGGTTCATACGCTATTCCCTCCGGTCGACCTCAAAAAGCGCGCGACGTGTATTATCCTCCGCTTCTGCTTTCTGTCCTCAACCGCCACCAATGTCGTCTCCCGCCACGTCTACTCGCTTGCCTCAAGAGCTCGTTGACGGTATTATCGACGAGCTCAAAAACGACGTTGCTTCGCTTCGTTCGTGTTCGCTCGTTTCGAGCTCGTGGGCCTATCGTTGTAGAAAGTACCTGTTCGAGACGGTGCACCTACCGACGTGTCTTCTACAGAAGTGGCTGGAACGCATTCCGGTCAACCTTGCTACGTCTCCCGACCCACACCGTCACGTCCGATCGTTGTCCCTCCATCCCGCCACCGGATCTGCAGCATTCTGCATCCCGGAAGCCTTCGCCGATCACCTCTCGTCATTTACTCAGGTCTCACGACTCAGCATCGCGAATAGCCTCTGGGAGGAATGGACAGACGCGTTTTCGGATGGCGCTCTGGTCGCGAAGTACTTCGGAGGTCTGGGGCAAGGGGTGCGAAGGTTGGAGTTAGCGAGGGTCTACCTGAACATGGTAGCTATGAAAGCTCTGTTGGACATCTTTCCTCAGTTGGAGGGTGTCTTGATCTTTTCACCTATCATGACGAGCGAGGAGCCGAAGACCGCGGAGGCTTTCCCTCATTTGCGAGAGCACCGGAGTATTACCAAGGTTGAAGAGCCATCGAACGCAATGGTACCATGCAAACAGGCCCCCGTACGATTGGTTGACAGCGTCACGCTACTCTTCCCACCGAAGGAGCTCGTGGTCGGCCTTTCGAATCTTCCACTTCACTGTCGGGAATTGGTATTGGCGGAGGACTTTGACTACGGCGGAGACATGTTCAATGTCCTGCTCGACTCCACCGGACCGACCCTAGAATCCTTGACCATCCGGACTACATTCCACCAAGGTAACCGTTTCTCTCCATATCGTGTGAACACCTTTCCGTCATTGACCGCGATTTAAATTCCGCTAGGCTCAACTGTCACGCTCGAGAACTGCCCAGTCCTCCGCAAGTTGGAGACGAAGGCACCATTCAACGGGATGCTCACGTACATCGAGGACCAAGCTAGACTCATTCGATCTGTTGCGTCTCCTTTCCTCGGTCAAATCATCTTCGTGGGTAAATGGGAAGACTCGCAGATGGATAGGACTGTTGACTGGCTGGAGCCTGTGAAATGGGAGATGGTTGATAGAGAGTTGTGCGATCTCATGGATCGCCGGTTAGATGGGGACGTGAAGTTGGAGGTTATTTTTTCCGATGGCGCGTTGTCGCGGGAGGTCAAGGACGTGGGTTGTGAGCAACCTAGTGGTGCACACGATATGTTGTTAAATGGGGTGAGGACGAGGGGAGGCGTTGTGAAGGTTCAGCGGACGGAGATCTCTTTAAATTTCGTCATTTCAGGGTGATATTGTTAATGTATGCTTGTTATAATGTGTTCATTGGGTTGTGGTCTCCCTCGATTAAGTTCCACGAAAGGGAATCATATTAGGGGTACGTCTAAGCATGCAGCGGTCGTGTACTAGGCTAGAGTAG
>Ga0307517_10012430_pt1 | contig 11682 bp, 8 predicted proteins | sample 23_EM_MG_FD_194515 | JGI IMG/M metagenome (GOLD analysis project Ga0307517, IMG submission 194515) | Populus trichocarpa ectomycorrhiza microbial communities from riparian zone in the Pacific Northwest, United States - 23_EM | ecosystem: Host-associated > Plants > Roots > Unclassified | place... | reverse complement strand
GGGGCATAGTCACCACTCGCTGACATGGAGGGGGGAGGGTGCCTTGGACTATAGTGAAATTGTGGCTGTTACTAGCTAGACATTACTAGCTTTACATCTTGCGCAATATTGCGGGAGAATCTTTAATTATATAATATGATCAAAATAAGTATTGGGAAGAGTTTGTAAGATTTAAATCTTGAAAGAGAAAATGCATTTTTCAAGTCTAAGCCTCAATTCCTTATTTATGTTTTTTTTTTATGAAAAATATCTTTTTTTTAATCAACAACATTGTTTCATGAAAACCATATAAACGAAACAAATATATAATTGCTTAAAATAATCAAAGAATGACTAATTCATGAAAACCATATAAATGTAACAATTAAAAGACTAATTAATTCTCATTGAATATTGGACAATTTTTTACAATTTATTGCATATTAGATTTATATATAATTGCTTAAAAAGTGATTGTAAATATAAGAAAAAAAGGTATAATTTCATTTTAAAAGTATCATATATTAGATGATTTGTTAAATAGCAATGAAATTGTTATTTTAAATAAATATTTGTTTTAAATTAAATACAAAAGTTTTATAGGTTGATGAGGTCAAGCCCACGTGCATGACCTTAGAAGGGAAAAGGGCAAGTGCAAGTGAACCTAGACTAAGCTCGTGCCCCTATACCCATTTACATTAAGCGGTCGACATGTCATTTGTTATAATAGTTTTCCTGCTACTTTCGGTGGTTGAAAATCAATTCGATGATTTTTACCCTTAAAGCTCATTTTTCATCTTATTTTGACTAAAAAAAACCCTCTAAAACATTCTAGAAACTTAAATTATCTCATTTGAAACTCCAAAACTCCAGAAAATAACTCTAAAAATAAAAAATCAATCTGGATCTAAAAAATCTTTACGGGCTCTGATCTACTTTTTCAGCATGGTTGAGGGGCAAAACCACCACCTTTGAACTTTCCTCTCCAAAACAAACTCATTGACATCAATTTTAACCTCTTTTTAGTCGGAATGTAGTCTATCAATTTTTTTCTCTTTATTCTCAAAACATATGGACTGAAAGTGAGGAAAATAAAGTTAGAAGACTTAAGAAAAAAAATATAAGGACCAAGTTGTGAGAAAATAAAAACATAAGGGATAAAATTTAGCTCTTCCACATCAATATAGCACTACGGAGACGTGAACGGTGCTACTATGTCTAGAGGCACAATAAAACATCATTTTGATTTGGTATATTTACTAAATAAGTGACTCGTGCCACGCTTTAGACTGGACCTATTTTTTTTCCGACTTAAAAAAAAATGCCAAGTCGAAGTAAATGTTCTTAAAAAAAATCTAGTCATTTACTTGATTGGGTTTAAAAAGCTCAATTAATTCAATAATATGATTAGATAAGAAGATATTAACAACAAATAAAGAGAAAGAAAATATACAATAATGATTCAATACAATAGATGAATGTTAGTCAGTATTATAAAAATATATCCTTATAATATTCTTAAAAGGTCTCAATGACTTTATTTGTTAACAAAATACAAATTAAATGAGGACGACATAATCACATAGAAATAAAAAATAAATAAAAGAAATTCTGAATCTCAATTCCAAGCAAATAAAATGTTAAATGACGAAACTAAAAAGAAAATAATTTTAAAAAGCACAAAATAAATTGACTCGAGTTTATCTGAGTTAGCACGCCAAATCCGTAACCTAGTTATCAAATCAGAATAACCTCGTGGGAAGAAAATTAAATAAGATTATGAAATTGAATTTGTAAACCAACCTAATATTAAGGGGAAAAACTGAAAAAATAAAATAAAAAGCAACGCAAAATAAAAGACCCAAGTCAACCATGGTGAACTTGTTGAATTTATGACCCGAGATATGAAATTAGGATAACCTAATAGAAAAACAAATGTCAATCTCCAACCAACCTAATATTGATGGATGAAATTAAAAAAAAAATATAATTTTAAAAAATGATCTAGAAAGACCAAAGTCAACTCGGTCTTATTTACCTAACTCATGATACGAGTCATGAGATTGGATTACACCATAAAAAGTAAACCTAAAAAAAATAGTTATGTCAAATTCTCAACCAACCAAAATAATTAGGGATAAAAACAATTCAACAAAAAAGAATGGAAAAGGAAAAAAAAAGGATCACCATAATAGGGGTGACAAGACGCATCCGGAAGGCTTGACAACGCTGCACGCACCATTTATTTGTTGGGGCTTACATGGCACACGCCAATCATTTTTCTATTTAAATTATATTTTTTATATATTAAAAGATCTAATTATTCTTGATCCCACATGGAAATTACAAAAAAAAAAGCTAGAATAAAATGACAAAAACACCCCTATAAGTAAACCCAACAAAGTTTAATTACAAGGGTTATTTAAGTCATTGGAACATGTAAAACAATTGAAAAGTAAAAAAAAAAAAAACCCTTTACCTAAGGTTTTTTTTTTTTGGATTTATAGAATTTTTTTTTAGTAACTCGGGGTGTTCGAGTCAACTTATGAACACCATAACTAATCCCCAGATACATGAACACCCTGAAGATTTATTTGCAAATGAGGTGGACAAAAGTTTGCCTTGACCTGAACATTTATGAAGCAATGTGTCTCCCAAAAATGCTTTGATGTGCAGCACATCCGCTCTTTGCTTACACATGTCCACCATGTCACCACACAAGTATTTTTCCTTATCTTGATCACACATAATTACCTATAATATAAAACGTGTGCCTATTTTACTGTATATATTTTTACTGTTTCTTCTCTCAGATTTCACTGTAATTTGTAATGGTAAGATTTTTGAAAATTTTTAATTTGATTCTTGAACTTTGTTACGGAGCAATTGAGCCCAAATTATAGCCTAATTGAATATTTTTTTGTGGTTGAGGACTGAATTGAATGTCAAGAAACTAAAGTGTAAATTAAAAGTGATTTGGGTGGTGTGTTTAAATTTATTTGTAAAGTACATTTTTGTTTCACATATATATATTTTTTTGGCTATAAAGTAACCAGTCATTTGCATTTTTAACAATTGGATTTCAATACTAAATTTTATTTTCATTATCTTTTAATCCAGTGAAGAGAGAGAGAGAGATATCGAGATCGATCCAGCCTAGAGAGATAAATGTCATTTCTTCGATTCCGGCCACCAAAATGTTAAATATTTGTTCTAAATAGTTTTATATAATGAGGGAAGTTTGACTTAAGTGTTTTTTTTTTTTTTTTACATTGAAAGTGTCTAGAAAAACCATATGTGAGGTCGTGAAGAAATTAGTTTTCGAGTTGATTTTAAATTTTAGATCAATTTTTTACACTTTTAAAGATTAAGAATTAGTTTAAAAATGTTATTAGAGTGATTTGTAGATGTTTTGTTAACATTAAAAGAGGTAGATCTTCAGAGGTAGATCAACTTGGTGCATGAATACAAGTTCATGGCCACAAAGCAGCCAGAGAATCTCGTGTTATTTTAGTAATACAATAATTAATGGTGATTATGGTTGCTGAAAAGGAAAAAAAATAAAAATAATTGCCAACTATCTTGTATTGTTTATTCTTTAAAATCGTGGAGGATTGGCATTACAAGTATTTCCTATTGTTAAAATATATAGCTTATATATGAGGTAGTTAAAGAAAATTTTATTTCATGTTAAAAAAGTAAAAATTTTTGTTAATCAAATCGATAGATTTAGATGTTGGAGAGAAAATCAAAATTATATCTATTAATACTTGGGCATTTGATATTATATAACATAAATGATTATTATTATTTTTAAAAAATTAATTAAATTTTCAGAATTAATTAGTCTAATAATTTTATATAACACCTCTTCTCAAGTTCAAATATTTTGAATGAAAAGTTATCTTTTAAACTCTACAGACTAAAGAGATGTGCCTCCAAATTTTACAGATATATTAATCTAAAACTATTTTTTTTTAAATACTAGTTTGATGTTGATAGAAATTAACTAGAAACAATTTTCTTTTCTCCTTAATTTTTCTCTACAAAATCTTTGTTTATTATGTCTATCATAAACAAGACATAACTTCTTAATAAACTTATAGAATTTGTTGTCTATAAGTTTAAGACTTTGTTGTATCCTGAAGGTATATTACTTTAACCCTACAGCAAATATAGTGAGGGCAATTAATATATTAAACATAGTGATTTTCATGCCTCAAAGCCTATTTGCTATACTCTCTGACATTACACTTCTAGCCGTTTTCTTCTCTATACTTTGGTTTTTTAGCATAATAATAATAATAGTGTTAGAGAATAATATCAATTATATTTTAAAATTTTATTTAAAAAATTCAACTTTTAAACTGAAATAGTTCCTTGACATGATGTCAGAACTTTTATGACTAAATGATTATGAGTTCAAATCTCATAATTCTCATTCTCTCTTCTAGTTAAAATCTAATTAATAGCATAAAGCAAACCTATATAAATTTCAAACTCAAAAAGCCTATATATAAGAGAATAATATACATCATTTCTTAATATTTATACCCAGAAAATAATATAACATGCATGGATTTCCCAAATCTTGTATAAAGCTCTATACTGTAAAAGAAGCAGAATTCACTGCTCGCTGCTCCAAATAATGGCTGTACAAACTCCTGTGCAAATAAAATCCGACCATGTTCAGAATCTTATACCGAACGAAGAACTTGGCTTTCTTCCTTCTTTTCTGAAATCTTCGGAGGAGACCTCATCACCTTAACACGAAATGTTGCCTGCACATGGAAGCTCACTATGTTTTGTCACATAGAATTTATTTGGAAACACATTCTATTGCAGGGGACGTGCTAGGACCAGCATACGTTGGTTCTGATTCCTAGATTGCATTTGGAATATGGATTTAATCTGATTTCAGAAGAAAAGCTATGAACAGGGCAGGGATTATTTGTCACCTTCTTGTCCGAGCCAAACTCAATCATATCTGATGGATGGAATCGGGCAGGAAAGTTCGGAGTTGCCCTATACCGTCTCCCCTCATTACTGCATATGTACAAGATTTCAATCTTACAGAATAACTCCATGATAATATATGAAATACAGGAAGATGTATCTTGATTTCCTCAACTTACTCTGTGATAAAGGTACCATGCTCACTCCGCAAATCAATTAGGTAAAATGCACCATTTTTACAAGAGATACGAGCATGCATTTCTGAAACCTGACATTAAAAATTACAGAAAGGAACAGTTTTTTTTTTCAACTTCAATGGAAAAGAACCTTACAGCTCCACTTTTGCTATTCATATCGAAATAAGTTTTCCAAGGTAATCCAAGAACTCTGTAGGCATATCAGGCCTGTATTACCTCAGGTGCGGGTATCACTATGGACATTCCCGGAAAATCATCATGTGACACACTCCTGCAACCACAACACAGCATCAAAAGAAGTGTCATGTGCTGATGATCGCGGACTGATGATGAAGCCATCCACAGAGTTGAAATTGGTCTTTTGTGATTAAATTAAATTGAAATGCATACCCAACCACACAGGGTTTGTTCTCATCCCTACTTAAACCAATAGGTTGTGAAGCAACAGCCTCATTTCCACATGGTAAAAGAAACCACCTACAGAACAAGGAAGATTGATAATGAAAAAGTGGTTGCTTCATTAGATTATCAGCCAAAAAGAAGATTCAAGGCGTTATGTTCCAAGAAGAAGATTGACAAGGCGCATAATACGTACTCTCCATCAAGAGCACGCTCTAGAGCATCATCATCTTCAAACCATCTTCGCAACTGGTCACTGGCCTAACAAAATGAACAATCACACATTAGATTCCATCACATATCAGAATCTTCTAATTTCAAGAATAAGATACTATGAGCAACACTTGAAAATAGATTTCATGCTGCTAAGGCAACATACTTTGTCTGAGAGTCGGCAACTTAGAGACCTGCCTTCAAGTTTGGAACTGCAAAAGAAAATCAGATTTCCAGTTGAGTTAAAAGAGAGTAACATAAGAAAAGGTACAATAAATGAGAAGATTATTCTTACAGAAGGAAAGAATTCTTCATTTTTTCTCAATTCTAACAACCATACGGATTTATTTTAACACTTGTTTTTCTAGAATCCCTCATCTGTGTGATATCTCTTTCTCACTCCCAATGCTTAAAGATATCTTTTAGGATCATGAACTACCCATTAGCCCATAGCTCTAAAACGCTAACCACGTAAATGCTTTAAATTTTCAGTCCAAAACAGAGTAAAATAGCATGCTAAAGCTCTTCATTGTGAAAACCGAATTACAGATGAGAGACAACATATGACCTCTAATATGCTATAAGCTTCTACAATCACAAGAAAATCACGTGAACCAATAATTTATCATCTAATTGGGTTTTCAATAGATTAAGTTTTCTGAAACAAATGTATATAATAAATATCTGAGAACAAAATTGACTAACTAGAAAAGACTGAGTTTTCAAGTTTGAACCTATTTCCGCCCAAGACCCAATTGAGCATCACAGGCATTGCTATGTCAACGAAAAATCTGCCACCAACTCTTCCTGGGTGAGGTATCCGAAACTTTGTCAAGAACTGAAAACCAGGTCAAAAGGCATCATGGTTTTGGACGAAAAATTCAGACTGCTGTTTTAGGTTTTCTAACATGTAATCAACAAAGACACCTACCGACAGTGGACCAAGCCCTACACCCAGATACGCCTTGTATGTTGAAGCCATAATTGCCGCCATTCTTGCCATTCCATGGATAATGGCAACTCGAAGTCTTCTAGCATTCTCATAGCTGTGGAAAGAAGTAAGTGTGAGTCAACTAAATAAAGCCATTGGTTAAAAAAAACCCATCATATATATTTATACACACAAAACACCGTGTCAGTCAGAATCTGAATATAGATCAATCCATGCTAACAAGTGTCCTAAATTCTAATGTACTAAATAGCATGCAACATCCTGCAAACTATTCAAATTAGAGGATCTTCCATGGTGAGTGGCAACACCATAATCTAAGAAAGAGAGACGCAAAAAATGGCAGGGAAAATAGTTTATAAATGCATAGTTTTTGTCAGTTAACATTGTTTACCCATGATACATCATAGTCTGTTCACACAAAGCTTTGCATACTTTTACACTGAAGATACTTTCCAGAAAACTAGAATAGGAATTTCCTGAAGATTAAGATTCAAATATAATCGGATGATTTCTTTCAGCAAATTGTTCCCTAGATAAAGTCTGTTTTTTGATGAGATGACTACCAAATAATACAGATCTGTTGCATGCACAGGTACACAGATACACTCAACATACTTATTTTTTAAGTGGATTTTTCCGTGGTCACTACTTAAGGGGAACAAAACTCGAGACTATTTTGAACAAAGCCTTAAGCTCAAAATTCTGAGATGCATTCCAAATGTCCACAGGAATGATTTCCACTTCATCTCCGATTCTCATATCAGGACATTATAACAGCCTCGAAATTTAAGCATTTTCAAATTATTTTAAAAATAACTAACATGTTACCTCCTTAGTGATGAAATAACGTCAACAGAGGTTCCTGATTCAACACTTTGTTTCCATGCTTTATCAAGCTCCAATGCAAGTTGGTAGCTATCCTGCCATATTGAAATATGGAGTTCATTTAGGTGTATTTTTGAGATTGTTCATTTGACTCATTTATTTATGTGAGAAAAGAAAATTGTGATGTCTAGAGGATGTAGAGCGATAAATGTTTTTCAGCAAAGAAGACACATACCAAAATTCTGGAAGCATTAGAGAATTACACAGGAGGCCAATGTTAATATGTGATACAATCCTTGGCACTGTTTACATATTTGAAGGTAAAAACTACAAGTGAAAGCATCGGTCCAGATTCACAAGTAGGATCGAACAAAGAGAAATTAAGGTATACCTCAATGGCCATGCACCCCCCTTGACCCATATTCGGTTGCATGGCATGGACAGAATCCCCAAGCAAGGTCACACGACCCCTTCCCCAAGTAAGAATGGGTTCCCTGTCATATATATCACGTCGAAGAATGGCATCTTCATCTGTGGCCAGTATCAAATCTATCACATTATCACACCAACCCTCAAAAATTTTCAACAACCGATCCTTTTTACCTGCCGAAATATCAATCAGCAAGATAACATTGGAAACTGACATTAGAAAATGATAAAAAACTTTCACCACAGTGACCAGTAAAAGGACAAATACTTGAAATATAACTTGAGCAACATACAACAAAAATATTATTTATTTCCCAAAACCCTCTTTTACAAAAGGAAGGCCTTCCTGTTGTAAATTTACCAGGCAGTTAGCATCTTCATAACAGACCACATTCCACAATCATTTTTGCTAACAACACAAGTTGCTATAGTATGACAAGCATATTTTAGCCTTATTGCTTTAAGTTTATGACTTCTCAGTTGAATGCATAGACTTTTGTCAGATGCAACCATTTGTGTTTTTTAAAAGGATTTATATGAATTTGAATGATCAATTGTGTTGTCATGCCAAACACAAATATGTTGCATGAAATTAATTTTATTTCTACTGAACACTAAAAGCTGATGTTTCAACTGTATAAATTTGTCAATAAAATTTCCTGTTCAGAGCATGCTTATAATGGATCTGGAGCATCAGAAATGTATCTACCACGGGGGCCATCCATGCCACCAGGTTGTTCCTTGTGAAATGCATACCACTGCATCTTTCCAGCACCCACATCTGAAGACACGAAGTATTGTTTGTGACCCAAAAATACACGATACCTTCAGGGAAAAACTCAAAGTAAGCATCTAGACCAAACACAATTCAACTAATACAAAATGTACACTCCACTAAATCCTAACTAGGTAAACTGTGACAGAAAAAAAGCGGCGTTTGGTGGAAAGTTGGTATGCAATGAAATGAAACATACCCAACAGTCTCGATATCGACAGGCACAAAATCTGCTATACCAGTATAACATGTATAGCCTGAGTACACTGCCTCCTTGGGTCCAAATAAGTTCTTCCTCACCTGTGCACAAGACAAACATAAGAAATTCAAAATCACACTGAAGTGCATAGCTCCAGAACGCTAGAGACTGCACGTGTAACAGAACTTTCATACACTCTACTTCAATTGTGGCAGTTGGCTGGTAGCATTGGTTGAGATCATTCAAAAGAGAATTTTTATCTTTTATAAAATCTGGTTTCAAAGGGATAATGAAAGTACTTGACATAGTAATACCTTTGACCATATTCCATCAGCACCCACTAGGAGATCACCTTCAAATTGTTGTCCATTCTCGAGCACCACAGTGATCTAAACTTGTAAATTTTAAAAGAACAATTAAATGAATGTGCAAATTCAAGAAGCAGACAAGATGCTTTTATGAATATTTGGTTGAGCAAGAAACGAAAACCAGAAAGAACTCTCATTGAGGGAAGATTTTGCCAAAAGGACAATCTTCAACAAATCCGCAGTTCATACTACCTTATTCCCTTCATCCTGAAAACTAACAACATTACTATCATTAAGAATCACATCATCTCCAACTGCACGAGCTAGGATCTGTTGCAAAGTCATTCGGCTAATAACTCTCGTGACAGGAAGCCCTCTTTCTGCTGCTGGAGTGAAGGTATCAAACTTGACATACCTGATACCATTCTTCATTCAATGTCAATTGAAGCTAACACTTACATCAGACAGGGCATCCAAAAACAATAAATTTCTGAAACGGCAATTTTTGTTAATAACACAAGACTTTTCTTCAATTCTATAAACTGCAAGTGGTCCATGTCTACCAATAATCATTTTTTTAATAGCACAAGACTTTGCTTAGAAATTCACATCGTCAGTTGACGCCAAAATACGATGATCACATAAGTATTATTGGCAAACTTCCCTAGCGTACCAAAGAAAGAAAAAGAATTTTCAGTTTCAGAAGCATTAAGCTGGAAATAAAATAAAGGTTGGATTGTTTTTTTAAGCTAACTATCCAATTCTAGTTGATTAAAAGGAAATTCATAACACCAAAACAAATACAAACAGAACAAGCTTGGGATATAGCCAAATCAATCTCAATAGTTTGTGTATCAGTAAATGAAATTCATTCACTATCACTGTTTTTGGATTATGTGAGCGTGAATAATCATATCTTTCAACCTTCACGATTATCTAAAATCCGCATACAAGTGAAATTGTGAGTCAAAAGATGCAAAATTCATCCTCATATATCAGTTTCACATTTTTGAAGTGTTCAAAACTTAACTTGCTAATCGCCATGCCCATAAACTTCAACTGCAACTATAAAACAATGCCAGCAGCAAGAAAAACAAACCAAGTAATTTCATCAAATTCCATCACCATGGATGCAGCAAACCATAACTACCAAGGTTCAATTTCTTTAAACATAACCAAAAGGACCATAAACGTAAGATTGAGAGGGCCAACCACAAAGCTATAAACTAAAAATGAAAACAAATACCAAATGAAGGGAAAACAAGCAAGGACATGCATATAGGATTAAAGGTTGGAAACAACATACCAAGTACCAGAAACCCCATCAACAAGTCCATTAATCCTATCACCCGTGATACAGCCAGCTCTCATAACCTCTTCAGCAACCTCTAAATCAATAGCTTCCAAAGCAGCTAATGCATTGCTCTGTATCTGAATTGGACCTCTATATTGCCCTTCTCCTCTTACCGCACTCAAATCCTTCTCAAAAACCATCACCTCAAACCCTTTCCTTTTTGCTGCCAACGCAAAAACCAGCCCTCCAATTCCACCTCCAGCAACAAGAACCTTTAACTTCCTTTGTTCTGACTGTTTCCCTCTTGATTCACTCACAGCAGGTGCCTCGGTCACTACAGCATTCACATGTTTCAATTTCTTAGCACTACTTGTCTTGGTTTTGAAGTTGTAGTTATAGTGCGTGGAAGACGAGAATTCTACGGATGAGTTGCTAAAGATTGGAACTGGAAACTGGGTTCTTGAGAAAACAGCCGTTGGAGTGTTGCAAAACAAAGTTGAAGATGCCATTTTTCCTAAGTCTTTCTTGTTCTGTATTTACCGGGAATGTTCAAAACAAAGATTAAAATGTGTACGGACACTAATCTCTGCAAGGAAAATGGATGTTATGCTATTACTCTTTTTGATGCCAGTAGCTTGCCTTTGAGAAGGGAAGTGTTTTTTTTTTTTTTTTGTTGTTAAAAATTGGTGGGGTTCGAGAGATTATGAGCCAATCCATGATGTTTGAAGCAACAAATATGGAACACCAATCCCATAGATTGTTAAGCCATGTGTCACTTCCATGTAGTGTATCTTTGACAATGAAATTAGATACAGCTCAAACTAAGCGTAAACTTTATGAGCTGGAGCTCCTGCAACTTGTTTTTTTTTTTAAAAAAAAAAACAAATTGTTTTGAGTACAGATTTTTTACTATTTATAACAAAAAAAACGTACCAATGTAATAAATGATTCAATATATTTGGCATGTAAAAAACGTATTTAGGAGTAGCAGTACAAATTTGGTTATGTTGTTATTATGAAGACAATATTTGATTGGACTACATTAGTCATGACAACTCAACTTGTATTGTATTTGATATGCATTGAACTGGAATGCACTGGACAATTTTTTTTGTTTTATGCTTTTTAGACAATGGATGGGACGATCAACTCTGGA
>Ga0307517_10012429_pt1 | contig 11685 bp, 9 predicted proteins | sample 23_EM_MG_FD_194515 | JGI IMG/M metagenome (GOLD analysis project Ga0307517, IMG submission 194515) | Populus trichocarpa ectomycorrhiza microbial communities from riparian zone in the Pacific Northwest, United States - 23_EM | ecosystem: Host-associated > Plants > Roots > Unclassified | place... | reverse complement strand
ATCCTTCCTGTGCTTTTTCCTCTTAAATTTTATTCTCGTTTTTTTTTGTTATTTTTCTTTTTGTTATTGATATTTTTTTCACTGATTTCATCCTTATTGAATTATAAATATTTTTCATTCTCACCCCTTATGATTTTTTAATATTTCAAATTTTATCCTCATTCTATTAATTGCTATTTATTTTGTTTGTGATCTTCTTTTTTCAAATTTCATCCTCCGTGCACTTTTTTCCACTACTAGAAAATTAGCAAATACTAACAGAAACACCAACAAAAATATTTTGTCAATATATTGTGGTGAACTTTACCAATAGAGTATTCACTCGCTATATTCATCGGTAAACACCAACAAAAATATTTCATCGGTATCCAAGAGAATTACAGTGAGAAAAAAAAAAGAATTCAAAAAAGCCAAAATATACAATGACGTGTCATTTGCATGAATATAATTACCAAAGAAATTAACCAATTGGTGAAATCCGTTGGTAAACTCATCTGTAATATCTAATTTATGACTGTCATTTTAAAGTTCAAATCTTAGCAACAGAAAAGAAGTTTGAATTTGTCCTACAGCCTAGAAACTGTATGGTGTTCAACCCATATCTCGAGTTCTAGAAGTTCAAATGAACCCATTCTTTTTTTGTTGGAAATCTAAGACAAATACCCACAACTTTCATGAGATCATCTATTCAAATTCTGATGTTATCAATGATGTTTTGTCCAGCCACAAAATCCATAGTTAGCTATCAAAGTAATAGTTAGCCACTAAATTAATACTTCTAGATTTTAGCCTATAAAATGAGGTATTTGCCATATATTTAGGTATCTTGGTTTTCAGATCAAGATCTTGGTCTTGTTTTCTTTCTTTTTATTTTTTTATTGTTCAAGTTTTATTCCATGGTATACTCTTATTAATCTCTTGTCTATAATTATCATACTTAGTTAATTTATATCATAGTTATATTCTTATCTTATTTATTTATTTTTTATTATTATTATGTTTAGTTAAGTTTATTTTTGCCTAGGTAAAAAAGTTACACTAATGGTGTAAGAATACAAGTATAGTACAAATTCAACATGGACTTTAATGTTTATATTTTAAAAAAAATTGTTATTAAAATGTTTTATAATTATTATCGTACTCAATATTAATACCTTGTTTGTTAAGTGGTGAGTCTATATTTGTGGTGTACAACTCTTGACATAACAAATATTTTATCCTTCCATAGCCTATTGTATGGATAATCAACTCTTGACATAACAAATATTTTATCCTTCCATAGCCTATTGTATGGATAATCGACACTTATGCTATAAAAGGAACTCGATTTATTGTTGACATAAGTTAACACCATGAATAATTGATAACATTTACAAGTATTGGTGTTACTCAAATAAGGTAATTAATATGATCATGTTAATAAATTAAAATAAGTCATTAATGATAAATCATCCGATTGGAACCTCATTTGTGTGTGGTTTTTAATTGAGTAATAAAAAGAGTTTGGAGTATACTTATTTGAAATACCATTAGTAGATCCTGTAACCTTGATAATTATTTTATATTTGTTTAATCTTTATTTTAATATCACGTCTCAAAGTTCTCTTCAACTCTTTTCTTTTATTATTTGTGGTTTTGTATAATTAACATCCAAGTGGATCGACTCCAATTTTTCCGGATTATTTATTACTTTGACACTCATGCACTTTGAAGAAGACATCAATCATTTGATTGTATTAAGTTTTTGGTGTCGTTGAAGAAATCTTGAGGATTTCCACTGCATGTATTCATTGAAAAGTAAGAGTCAATCAACACTCAAAATGCTCAAACTATGGAAAATTTGAAAGATACCCTTGCAAAATTCATATTTGCTCTCAGTTTTAAGGAAAAAGATAAGTTTCCTTCTCAACCACAACAAAATCTCAAAGGACAATACAATTCAAATGCAAGTAGCTCAGGAAACCAACACATGGATTAAATCAAATCAATCATGACTCTTTGCACTAGTAAGGTTATTGAAAAACCTATTCTTGAACTTAGAAAGCCAACACATGGATCAAATCAAATCAATCATGACTCTTTGCACTGGTAAGGTTATTGAAAAACATATTCTTGAACTTAGAAAGCCAACACATGAATCAAATCAAATCAATCATGACTCTTTGTAGTGGCAAGATTATTGAAAAATCTATTATTGAACCTTATGAGAAAGATGATGAGTCAATCTTTAAAAGTAAGGAAGAGGTTGAACCTGAACATTTCAAAGAAAAGACTGATTTCCCACAAGTACTTCCATTTTCTCATGTCATAACTAATTAAAGAAAAGTGAATCACAATCTTTAAAACTTTCAAACAGATAATGATCAATATACCTTTGTTGGATGCTATTACACAGATACCTTTTTATGCGAAATATTTGAAAGGCTTGTGCGCCGTGAAGAGAAAATTGAATGTGAAAAAGAAAGCCTTTTTAGCCGAACAAGTAAGTGTCATTCTTAAAAACAATAATGCTTTGAAATATAAAAACCCTAGTTGTCCTATAATTTCATGCTTTATTGGAGAAAATAAAATTGAAAAGGCTTTATTTGATCTTGGAGCTAGTGTGAATTTACTTCCATATTCAGTTTTTAAAAGTCTCAATCTAGGTGAGTTAAAACCAACTTTTATAACTCTTTTACTTGTTGATAGATCTGTAAAAGTACCTAGAAGAGTAGTTGAAGATGTGTTAGTACAAGTTAAAAAATCATTTATCCTATAGATTTTATTGTCTTGGATCCACAACATGTTGAAGCATGCAATTCAGTTATTGTTATTTTAGGATTTCTATTTCCTGTAACTTCTAATTCATTGATTAATTGTAGGAATGGAGTGATGAAGTTATCCTTTGGAAACATAAGATTGGAAATAAATGTTTTCAACATTTGCAAGTAACCTAGAGATGATCATAATTTATAGGAAGGAGATTTTATTGAAGAATTAGTTTATGAACAATTTTAAACTACTCTTAATGAAATTGAGTTCAATGAATCTGTAGATTCACAAATGATTTATTTTTAGGAAGAAATCAAAGACAAAAAAAGACACTGAAAATATTGTCGCTAATCATTTGTCAAGATTGATAATAAAGTCAACATTTGACATCACATTAATAAATGATTACTTTCCTAACAAATATTTATTTTCTATATCTGCAATGCCTTGGTTTGTTAATATTATTAATTTTCTTGCAACAAGAGATTTGGTAGCTCATTGAAGTACTCAAGACAAAACAAAAAATTTTAGTGAAGGGAAGAACTTTTATTGGGATGACCCTTAATTATTCAAGTATTGTCCTAATCAAATACTTTGAAGATGCATTCTTGACAATGGTAAATAGTGTTATTAAATTGTCATTCTGAAGCATGTATAGATCATTTCTCGTAAAAAAAAGGCAACTGCAAAAATCTTACAATGTGGATTTTATTGGCCCACCATGTTCAAAAATGCACATGCATTTTTCAAAACTTGTGAAATTGTCAAAAGTTAGGATCCATTTCAAATCGTCACATGATGCCTTTAAATCTTATTCTTATCGTTGAAATGTTGAAATCTTTAATTGTAAGGGTATAGTTTTATGGGTCTATTTTCTCCGTCATTTGTTTTCTTGTACATATTAGTCTCAATAAATTATGTTTTAAAATGAATAGAGATAATTTCAAGTTAAAATAATAATCACAAAACAATAATCAAGTTTTTTAAAAAAAATATTTTAAGTTGATTTGGAATCACTTGAGCTATGATAAGGGTTGATACAACATATTTTTGCAACAAGCCATATAAATCTTTGATAAAAAAAAATTATAAAATTATATATAAAGTTACTATCCCTTAACACCTTAAGACAAACGGACAAATATTATTAGAAGGATTTGTTCATTAATATTTTGTAACAATATTTTTATCCAATAGAATTTTTAGATTTTCACACTGCAACGGCCCATATAATAAGAATGGTTTCCATGATCAATCGACAATTATCCTAAAAAAACAGAGATCCATGTAAAATTAATAATAATAACAAGAAGTTTAACAATATGTTCAGAAATCAGAATTTGCTTGTTTCGTATTGCGTTGGCTATGGACTTATGAATTTGAGAATAGTCAGTGAGAGCAATGTAAAAAACTGGTTGATCAACTCATATTCAAGACAGCATGTGTTTGGAAATTTGGGGATTGTAGAGCTTGTAATAGAATAGAAAGATGATGACAATTGTTCATTTTTTGTAAACGCTGCGGGGGCAAATTTTAATTCCACCTGGCTTTTTTTTTTTTTTTCCCAGTGACTTGGACACCTGTTATTGGTATTTTTCTTCCATGACTTCAAGTAACCATCCATCCATCAAATTTATTTAATAAATAATTTCAAGTCATTGTAACAATCATGGTAAATAAAAGGATGTTCGGAGTCTATTCTAAACATCCTTAATTACAGGGATTTTAACTTAATACAAGTAACATAATGATAGGCTGTGATGAAGGTTTGTTTCTCGAGTTCAAAACCCTGGAACCGTCAAGAATTTATTTCTTTGAATGCATTGGTCAATGAGAGACAGACCCATAATTTAGTGCAATTTATGCACAAAAGAATACTTAGCGTGGGTTGATGCATAAACCGGCGTAAAAATGTCCTGACCGTTCAACCAAAAATAAAACTTCCTAAAAGTAGATATAATATATTAATAATTAAAAAAAAACATAGTCGAGCGGCTGTTCCAGTGACACTGAAGGTCTGCAGTGCATATAGCAAAACGGGAATTCGTGAAACATTAATTAGAGCTCCTAAAGTTGCAATCACATACTTTATGTTTGATCTAATAAATGATAAGTAGGCATGGTTCAGGTTTAGAAGAGAGAAGCAACAAATGCACCTCCTGTAAGGCAGTACCAGCTGATTTGGCTCTGCGAGTCCGAATCAAACATAGGTCACCTCATCACTTCCTATGCCACAGACAGTTATCATTGATTCCAACACCTCATGTTCTACAGCTCTTTCACAACATCATCTTGGGCTCTTGCACTGGACAATGAAATGGTCATCATGGAAACTAGAGCTCCTCTTGGATTTTTATAGAATCAATCATGAAGAAACAAAACCCCATTCCTTCCATAGAAAGGCTGCTCGACCCTCAGTCATCAACTCGCTTTCTGTCACTGTTTGTTGTTTGATCGCCCAAGTGTCGTCCCAATGCATGAGCAAACATCCTCTTTGCAGCTCCCACGTGTTCCTCTTTTGAGTAGTCCTTGGTACTATTTCTACCTGTTAGATTCTGAGATTTGCTGATATTACAAGTGCCGCCTCTTTCCACCAGCACTTGGTGCGAATTCCTCTGACCTTGTGATGAAGCACAAGATCCATGATTATTGCTCTTTGTTTTACCGAACGAATTGATATTTTTGTCAGGCAGGAAAGCAATCCCTTGAAAAGCTTCTGAGCTAGAATTAGGTTCGATTTTGCCCTTTTCTTGGACATGCTGTTCTTTGGTTTTCACTCTATGTCCTTCGCCATCCCTAACAGCAGCACCTTGGTTCCGCAGACTTGTGTTTTGACCCAAAGCATGAGCTATCATTCGATGGGCAACCACAAGTACCTTCTGTGGCTTCTCCTCAATGGGTTCTTTCATTTCTCCCACATCCCTTGAAAAAATACGGTCCCGAGCAGCAAAATAAGCTACTTCTCTCTCCCTGAATGCATTATGAGGAGGTGATGTTGCCGGCAACACTGAAACATAACCAAATAGACATAAGGGAAAACCCAAAGAAGGATGAAAGAGTACTCCTGATACAGCTCATAGAGCAGCTTGGCAATTAAATGGAGAGAAACTAAGTTCTTGATGATCTTTCAAAATAAAGGAAAAAAGGAAACCGTCTGATATGAGATATGTAGCAAGATAAGGAATATACTCTTGACAAAAACATATTTATTTTAGTATCAATGGAAATGGTTAATAGAAAGACCATAATGATTAATAAATAAACAAAACCTCTTCTAAGTGATTATGTGTTCCATTCCACAAAGTTTATTTTTTCATTAAAAATAAATCCTTAATAAGAAAATCATTTCATTTTGGCAAAAATCAAGACCATGTCTGCTTCCAATGGTAGACAATGAAAAATGATTTTCATCAATTCTCTCATAATGGTGGTGGTATATATAATACGCATATGTACTCACATAGCTGTGTTTTGAGGTACGACATGCTGTTAAAGAAGCATACCAGAATCTAACAATAGATGAAGGAAATCTAAAAATAAAAATAAAAAATCTTATCCTAGTATAATCTAAAAAAAAATTATTGGTGTATGATTTTTTTTAAAAAAATAAATTCTTTGATTTTGTTTAAATGAAGGAAAAAATGAAGGAAAGCCTTTTAAAAAGGAGCCCAAGAGTTTAGGCCAAAGGGACCAATTCCTAGGCCCGAAAGCAAGGGCAACACATGTGCCTTCCTATTTATTTTTTTTATTTTTTTTTTGTCCAACACAACCAGTTTCCAACACTGAAAAATTAGGGCAGGGGTTTTTTAACCTTAAAAATTCAATATTGAACCATTTTTTGAAATGCCTAAAAAATCCTAGACTTACATAAACCCCTTTAAGCCTTTAAACAACCAAAATATCAGTCCAAAACAAAAAATCAACACGAAACTTAAAAACTTTTTGAGTTCAGATCTATTTTCTTGGGCCATTTTAAGGTGAAATAACAGTCAAGTGAAATTTCTCTCATCGAATGGAACCCGTGAATACCATATCAATATTTTTAGTGGCCAGAATGGTGTCAACCGACGACTTTCTCTCTCTAACACCAAAATCCTGTGTCTATCTCTCTGCTCTCAAACCAAGAACTGAAAAATAAAAAAAATAAAGTTGTATACTAAAAATGAGTTTTTAAAATACTATAGGACCGAAAGATTGTCATTTAAAAAGTAGGACTAAAGAGAACTTTTCAGCCTCAATTTTTAAACCGCCACCCATTTTCTCCATCCTTTTCACTTTGGTCCTCTAACTTTCAATCATGCCCTTTCTTAGGAAATTTTACCTAAATTGGCTATCAATTTGATCATAAACGGACTTAATCAAAGTTGAAAAAAACTTCAATGACCAAAATGAAAAAAAAAACAAAAAAAAATCAATGTGACAATCTACAGTGAATTGTGTGTGTAAGTGGCATGGGCTACAGTGTTTCACCTCAAGCCTTTTAGTGTTTTGTTAATACTAATTGTTCGTCTAAGAAACAGGCATATTCAGTGTGTGAATCCAGTGTAATGGATTCAAGCCACTATTAATCTGTTGACCTTATATCTAGGGACAAATTGGAAGCAAAGACAGATTGGAGGTATGTTTGAAATATACGAACAAGTTGAGCTACCTCCCCAAGATTCATGTTAGATTGCTTAATTGCTACACTCTTTCCAGCCTAAAAGACACTGAAAAGAAATGAAAAATCAATTATTTGAACAATGTATCGTAGCAGAGCTAAGATCCTTTCATATTGTGGTGATCATGATAGTTGCTAGAATCAATTGTTTTAGTACATCCATTCCTTATATTTCTGTTAATGTAAATTATAATAGAAATATGCTACTTTCAATCACCACATCAAAAGTACTGAATAATTGCGTGTTCCATTGTGAAGATGGGGCAACATCACATGTGAAATATTTTAAAAGGGAAGGCAAAAAAAAGTTTAACCTGGGGGAGCATCTTTCCTCCTCAGTAATTGATGTGACGTTGTCAAAGTGTGAGGTTCATCAAATTGGAATAGGATGTCACTAACAAGGATGGAGGGTCTGCAGTAAAAGAAATAGGTTATCAAAAGAAGAAAATATCTGACCGCTGCACCCCAAGTGAGAAATGAGTTCATATTAAACAAGAAAGATCATTTAATATTTTTCTATCGGCAAAATAAAAATTATTCATTATGTTGCTAAACCATACATTGAAGTTCTGAAGTGAAACACCAACTTATAGAAAGGCAGGAAAAAAATCATTGTTACAATGAAATTTCAGAGTTACAAATTGTCGAAACAACAATATCAATATGACAACTGGGTGAATGTTCAAAAAAAAAAAAACCTTGAGACAAACATGACAAATAAAGTGGATAGGAAAAGTCATACCAAATTTAATAAATAATTAAACTACAAAGTAATGGTCACTACATGTCCGCATACAAAAGCATTTACTAGTCAAGTCAAAGGTGTAATATATGCAATTAACATAATGACAAAAGGGATCACTAAGAGGAGCGCAACACAATCATAGGAATACTATAGCTACTGCAACAAGTAGAAAAAATATATGAGAATCTAGAGTTTAACAAAGTAAGATACAGGTGAAAGTTGTAGAAAAACATGCTTGTAATAAAGTTCAGGGTGTTTTATGATTTAAATTTATCAAAGAAAATCAGAAATTGGCTAGACATGCTTGAGAAATCTTTGAGAGGTCTGAAAATCTGGGAGCTTCTCTTTCATTCTTGTTATACTCCCTCAAACGGCCTAAGTCCTCTACTTTAGGAAATAGATGTCGATGAGCTATTAGAAATTTAATAATAGGTGCTCTATTAGACGCCAAAAAACTTTTAAAAGTCAATGATTATGAATAGGAATTCCTTGATACGAAAACAAACTAAATAGGAACGTGAATAAACTCTTGATTAAACTCTTTTATAGGAATCAAGCTAAAATCCCTAACTATCACAAATTTTAGTGTACCCGACTATTAATCCAAGTTTTCCTTCTTTCTTTGTCATTTTTCCATGATCAGAAAAAAGCTCAACTTTAAATTCAGCATGAGTAGGTGGAAAAATCTATAATTTTGAATAACATAAAATGATGCTCTCCTCTCTATTGAAGGAACCAAATGCATTTGCAATGCTAGATTTGTCCTTAAAGATAAAATTATAAATGGCACAAATTGCATATCAATTGCATTCCTTACTTAGAATTTCCTGATAATCAATATGTTGCTCCTTTTCATCCTTAAAGACCCATTGTCTAAGCTTGAGAAAAACCATTTATTATTAAGATGGACTCATAAGACTTGCCCCTTCCACAGTTTCTAGCCCACATTTTATTTGCCCTTCAAGTAGGTTTCATCAATTGGAGATTCACCAGAAGAAGACCATTACCTTAGTGATTTTCCTATGAAGCTCATTTGTATCCGTATTACTAAGATTCACTTTTCATTTTAGTGATAGAGAAGGGTTGGGTATAATGATGCTTATTATCGTAGCACATCCATAACTCATAGAGGTTTGACAATTGAATACTGACAACAATTATCACAAGAGAAATACCTTCCTAAGAGATTTACCAGGGTAAAGTAGAACTATGTTGAGGCCTATAACGAATAAATGATGCCAACTTTCCAATTATCATTATGTGCTCAACAATTACAAAAATTCAGAAACTCAAAAGACAACACTTGCTCTAAAATCTTGTAGAGTATAAATTAAAAATAATAAATACTAAGTTTTGAATTGGCTGTATCCCTACTCCTACAATACAAGTCTTGAAGAGACAACAAGGACACATTTGAGCTATACTAGAAAGGTAAGTAAGGTAAGACCTAACTTTTTTGTAAAAAAAAGAAAAAGGCACAGCTTCTAGTGGGTCGTGCTCATGCATCAAATAAGATGCATCCCTTTGGATTTGATTATAGCATTTTTTTGTGACAAATGCTGACTTCTCAAAACCTCAACATCATTATATCCATCCAACTTCACTCAAAAGGATAGCTTCATGGAACACAAATGCAGTCTTGGAAAAGTTGTTTAGTGAAACTGGGATCTAACCAACTTTTTGTTGTTGTTGTTGTTGTTGTGTACCCAACAAATTACATTTACATGTTTCAACATCTTAGATAGATACCCAACAAAGAACATTTGTCCACAAAAAAAACATAGGAGGCAAGGCAGCAAAATGAATGAATGATATGGGAAGAAACCTAGTTATTGATACCGTAAGACATGTTGACTGGACAGGACAGCGTAAATGTTACACAGTAGTAGTAGTAATAGTAGTTGTACATAAAAGAAACAAAAACAATTAGAGATTACGTGGGTTTACATGCATACATTGATGTCTCCGGGCACCGCTCTAAAATCAAGTGACGATCAGCTCCCTCGCCAATAGATACATGAGAAAACCTAACACATAAAATAAACCCTGGTTTAATTAGTTAATTAAAATAAACAGGCCCAAATATAAAAATAAAAATACCCAAATATATCAGCAAGGCGATGCAAAAGAAGACGACTATATGCATCCATTGGTTGGAGCTCCAAGATACCATCGGAGTGGGAACTGCAATTCATTAACAATTTGGTGTAAATAAATATATAGAGCGAAATAATATTACAATTACAAATTTACAATTACCTGTCATCTTGAAGGAAATTAAGAAAGGTTTCTTCCATTGACAAGACAAGATGTTTGCAACGAAGATTATCCTTCACCAGAAAAGCCAATTCCTCTACCTGCAATTAACAATCCATTAATTAATTAGAGACAGAGAAAGAAAGAAAGAAAATTTAATTTAATAATTACCATAGCAAACTCAGTCACGCTCATATTTTATTTTCTGGAGAAAGAAGAAGACGATTATAAGCAGTAGCAGCAGAGTAGATTGAATTAAAATTCCTGTGAAAGGAGGAGAAAAAGAAAACGAAAAGAGGAGAGAGAAGAAGTTCCTTGAGAATCTAATCTGGACTCTTTATTTCCTCTACTCTCTATTTTCAACGGTGGGTTCTTCACAAGTGATTTCAATCTTTCATTTATCTTCGTATAAAAATAATAATAAAGTTGTTCTTTCAATATTATATTCTCATGATTTGTATATCTTTTCATTAAATTAAAATTTTAAAAAATAAAATAAAAATACTCGGTCTTTCACCCAAGTCACTGCAATATAATTCGATCCAAATAATATAATGATTGTTTTGTTTCTTTTAGAAAAAATCATTGAATTAATTATAAAAAGTAATACTATATTTTCACATACTTCATTGATCATTATTAAAATAATTGAGGATAAATTAATTTTTTAATATTTTTAAATATAATATAATGACTAAATTAATTGTAAAAGGAAATAAAATTAAATTGTCATCAAAGAGTTTTTTAGAATTTTTATTTTTTAAAGTACAGTAAAATAATTAAATTATTCTTAAAAATATAAAAAGATTATTGTCTAGGGGGGTTTTGTATTTTTCTCGTGGTTATTTAATTATAATCAAGTTGAATATAAAATAATTTGATATCTTAATAAATATAAAATATTATTTGTAAATCAAAAGTAGTTAGCGCATACAATATATTTTTCAACATGTGGAATACTTATGAGTCCTTTTGATAACGGATGTGACATCTTCTAGTTGTCAAATATTAGCTTCTATGGTGGTGTTAGGAATGATGCAACTAGCTCTTCTAGATGGTGAGGTGAGTGTTGGCAGAGGATAGACAGTGTGGTTTTGATGGATTATTTTTCATCTCTTCTCTCTTTTCTTTTATATGGCTTCGGACTTCACACTTTCGCTTCTAAAAATTAAATGTGTCATGTCAGTTTGAATTTGAATCAATTTTAGTCTTAATTTTTTTTTATTACTATTTGTTTTTGCTTTTAATGCCTTTTGAACTTGATTTTATTTTT
>Ga0307517_10012428_pt1 | contig 11685 bp, 5 predicted proteins | sample 23_EM_MG_FD_194515 | JGI IMG/M metagenome (GOLD analysis project Ga0307517, IMG submission 194515) | Populus trichocarpa ectomycorrhiza microbial communities from riparian zone in the Pacific Northwest, United States - 23_EM | ecosystem: Host-associated > Plants > Roots > Unclassified | place... | reverse complement strand
ATTTATTTTTCATTACACTACTAAACATCAGAAAATAATTTACTTTACCGGAATTTACTTTCTAAAAAAAATTACTTTCCAGCAAACAAATATGAATTAATTTCTTTCATGTTATGGTGAGAAACAATCTCCTCCCATTTCTCGTGAAAGTAGATTGCAAGTTTGAAGATGAAGATGCTATTTTCCCAAAGGATTTAGTTGACTCAGATATCAAGCATTTTTTTTTTTTTTGAACTATGCATTGATGAACAATCATTACGCAAGGCTTTCTTTGGGGTCAAGACTCAACCTCACTTTGATGATTCTCCAAAGAAACTGTACTAAGGAGACTAAATAGTTACTTTTAATAAACTATTATCATAGAAAATACTAAATCCCGTTCAATGTAGCAATGCAAAATGTATTTTTTTAACCGAAACTTTGTATTTTTTAATTGAATCATTTTATGCTCAAATTCATGATCAATTTATCAAGAATTGTTATGTCCGAACAAAGTTAAAATAAATTATAAAGTAGAAAACGGGTGGGAGATAAAAGTTCACTTTAATCCTTTTATTTTTTAAATGATAACTTTTCAATCCTTTAATATTTCAAATATTCAATTGTGGTATAAATCTTCATTTTTTTTCCAGTCTCTGGTTTGAGATATGATAGAGAGTGATTAAATTTAGCAGAGAGAGTTTTAATTGACAATGATTCCGACCACAAAAAATATTTATTTTGATGTCAACGAGTTTTATTTAATAAATGGAGTTTCACCTAGGTGTTTCTTATTCTTTTTTTTTTTCGCTTGAGATGGTAGATATAAGCTCAAGAAATTTTTCAATTAAGGTTGATTTTGGAGTTTGGACTGTTTTTGGGTTATTTAAGGTTATAAATAGGTTTGTCAAGGTGTTTTCTCGGTATTTTAGATATAAAAAATATGTTAAAAATTGAGTTTTTTTGGAAAAAAACAATAAGTCAGCCTAAACACGTGTGTATATATCAAAAGGCCCATGTGCCTGAGCTTTTTTTAAATCTAAGCATACTAGCCCACTTAGGCTAGGTCCACACGTTTAGGTTTTTTTTGTGTATTGGTATTTTTTTTGTTTTTTCTTTCTATTTAATCCTTGAATGATGGCTTTCTATTGAATTTTTTTGTTGGTTGTTTGTTTTTTTTAACAAATCTCTCTAATGTTTTTTCTTAATAGAATCTGATTTAATCTTTATTTAGTTTACGAATAAAATTTTAACATTTGTTTCATGATATTAGGACGTATTCTTTAAGTGTAGCTCAACTTATTTTTTTTTCTTTAATTGTATTCAATCGTTTTTTATATGATTTATATCCCATCCTTGATTTTTCTAATTTAATTTTTAGTTATCATTAATATTTTTTGTGTGTTTATTGGCACAAATAATTCTTGATTTATTTAATTAAGTATATGTTTTTTTTTAATTTACAATTAGTATTTTTTATGAGAAAACACATTCAAAATTTATTTTCTTTTATTAAAAAAATTATTCAGCCCGTAACAAAGTAAAGTTGATATAAATGCCAAGTCATGACAAACCGTACACAACATTTGAAGTCAAAGGGCATTTACTCTAATAAAAATCGTATTCTATAGTCAATCCGATAATTTCCAGGTCGTCTTCTAAATCGCCTCCCCTTCTGGAACACGAATTTTCCACGTCGTGTCTAATTAAGCTGACAAATCACATTGGCATTGAAACTCAATCATAGCCGTCAACTCTTTTACATGAAAATAATCAATGGCAAAGGGCATAGCAGATGACAACACGAGAAGAATCGCCCCAAGGTCCAATTTAACTTATGTGTTGAATGGCAAGCTTAAGCATTTAATTTCCTTAACTGCGAAGGATCCCCAGGTATACATATATGGAGCAGCTTCCCTCTCTTCTCTATCATTCCAACTATCAAGCAGATTTCTCTTCAAGCCATTGCCGTCTTTAGCCCATATCAACTGTGAAAGAAAGAAAGAAATGGTGAGTTGAGTTGTAGTTGGTCCTTCAACGTGTGTATTTTATCAGAAAATAATGTACATTATATTTTAAACGAGTTTAAATCCCATCACTCTTCTTCTACCTTTTCTTTTTATACTAATTTTGTTATTCCTGGCTTGGCATGCATCCCATCGGGTATTGGACAGGCTCTGAAATTGACAATTGAGGTACTTGAGAGTAATTACTTGCTTCACAAAGATTTTACCTGTGTGTGAAACCTACCATTAATTTGTTGAATATGTTTCTTGGTACAGCAAGAATTTTCACAATTATCTGAAAGGGTGAAATCTCTTGATCTACATCCAACACGACCATGGTAACCAGAATCTCCTTTGCAACTTGGTATTTGTGTGCTAAGTCGAAATATGATTGACACCCACATATATTTTCTCTACGCAGGATTCTAACAAGCTTGTATTCAGGAACTGTGTGTATTTGGAACTACCAGACACAGGTTAGGCCTAGCTATTATTATATTCTTGTTCCTCTTTTGTAAGACTGTTTCCTTGTTCTTGTTCGTTGAATCCCTACATTACTGATTACCTTGGAACTTGCATGATTGATTCTAGACCATGGAGAAGTCTTTTAAGGTCACAGAATCACCAGGTAAATATCAATACCTTGTACTGCTATAATACATGACTTCTACAAGTTAAGATTAAGATTAGCTTGGTGATGCGTAAATAGGATGTCGTGAGCACATTCTGATACCTTGAACAAGCTTTTCAAGTTTCCGACAGATCATTCTGGAATTCATCTTCGAATGGATGTTTTTTTTTCTTGCAGTAAGGTCAGCAAAGTTTATTGCAAGAAAGCAATGGATTGTAACTGGATCGGATGACAGATTCATCCGCGTATACAATTATGAAACAACGGAGTTGGTCAAAGAGTTTGAGGCACACAGCGATTACATTAGGGGTGTGCTCGTCCACCCCACCTTGCCATGTGTGCTCTCGTCTTCCGATGACATACTTATAAAGATGTGGAATTGGGAGAAGGGATGGGAGTGCGCTCAGACCTTTGAAGGACATTCACATTATGTAATGCAAGTCGTGTTCAATCCAAAAGATACCAGCATCTTTGCAAGTGCATCACTTGATGCCACCGTGAAGGTATTTATGGCCTCGATTTTTCAAGCTGATTTCCGTGCAAAAAGTTGTTCTTCTGATTTCTTAATTAATTCTTGCAGATTTGGAATCTTAATTCTCCTACTCCTGTTGCTACACTAAATGGTCATTCCAAAGGCGTAAATTGTATCGATTTCTTCATGCGTGGTGACAAACTTTATCTATTGACTGGTTCTGATGATTTTACTGCCAAGGTTAGCCAGCCAGCCAGCAGTTTCTTTTTCCCAACATGCCGTGAATTGTATCTGTTAATTTTGTGGCTCATTTTTTGCATGCCTTTCTTGTATAACGCAATCAGGTGTGGGACTACGAAACAAAAAGTTGTGTCCATACACTAGAAGGTCATACCCACAACATCACTTCATGCTGTGTTCATCCACGGCTTCCCATCATAATCACTACTTCCGAGGATAATACTATCCGTCTATGGGATGCAACAACTTACCGGTAAATTCCTGTTTCACCAGTGCTTCCCAGATTATAAGTAAAATATAACTGAACTCAACCTGCTTAGCTCTTTAATTCTCCATGATTCCATGCTTCAGACTCGAGAACACATTGGATTATGGTCTTCAAAGAGTTTGGGCAGTTGGATGCAAGCAAGAGTCATGCCAGTAAGTTTCTTTATCAAAGTTCTGCTCGTTTTCATGTAAACTTTGTAGAAGATGAATTGTTCACATGTTGAGGTGGTCAAGACTACTCTGTTTTCTTAAATTCTCTTATTATGTTTTCACGGCAACAAGTTAATTCCATCTTTTTATCTATCAGAGTTGCATTTGGTTGTGACAATGGAACCACTATGCTCAAAGTAGCTGTTGCAGACGCAGGGACAACACAGTGAAACCTCAAATTCATGAGATGACGAGGACTAACGTAATCGATCTTCCACAACTGATACTATATCGTGTTTTGAGGGAATAAAATCGTCGATCTTCTGAGTGGAAGAGAAGATCAGGATAATGTCAGCTGCTATTATAGTCTTTTCGCTTGCCCTCCTACATTTCCCATGATAATGGCTTGTACTGTACTGCATAATCTCCTAGCTATCGTAATATATATGTTTGCCAAGACAATAAAGTTTTATTTCTAAAGGCAGCTGTATGTTTGCCCCTTTTTTAAAGGAAAAAAGAATCCAGAATCGCATTCACAGCTCCTTTTACACACACACACATAACAAAGGAAGCAAAGCAAAGCTAGGGAAAAAGAGCCCTGCGAGATCCTCCATTAAAGGATGTGAAGGCAACCAGCCGGAGGTTGCGGGAAGAAAACAGTGCCCATATCCAGCTCCAAGGCGTGGTTGGCAGCCAATCTGCGCATCTGTTAGCTTCTCTAAAAACACGGTTAACAAATTGACGAATAATAGCTATTGCGGGCCACGTAGAGCCATTGCCCATTTGAGAACCAAACACAGAATCAACTGCCATTGTTTCTGAGTACCATTCGAATACTTTAAAAAGCAATTTGTACCATACTATCAAGCAAGCTTACATGTCAAGTTCAAGCAATTTGTACCATTTAAAATCACCGTTGTATATAAGCTGTGTTTGTTTGCAGCGCACAGAGTACCTCGCAAACAGACGTGAACTCCCACTTCATTGTAACCTCGAGAATTCCTGCATTCCATCAATGTATTTGCAACATCAACTTATCCTTGGGCCAATTGAATGTGTTGTGTGTTATTATGATCTAGAGTGATCTATTTCAAATCAGCAGCCCATAATTACCTTAGTGTGATCTATTTCAAATCAGCAGCCCCAAAATATACCTTAGTGTGATCTTTTTCGTTGGACTTCTAATCTACAAAAATAAAATAGTTCAAAAATAGAAACTTTCTTTCATTTATTTTGCTAAAAATAGTACATAGCCCCGCTTTCATAAAATCACAATACTACTATGAACTACCCTGGTATTAGTAATAATATATACTCTTATTTTTCTTGATATATCGTGTTAAAAACCCACTCTTGAAACCCTTGCTTGCTTCTCTTATATAACAACAATATTGATATATGGTATCACCCCGAAGGCGAAATTCACACATCCAAAGTCCAAACCATCGAATAATCTTGCTTTATACCCTTAATTAGCTTCTAATGATTCATGTTCCACGGAGACTCAACAGCTTCACATCATCGACAACAGGTCCGCATAGAGAAGAAAAGTCATCACTCCTCATGGTGTAAAATGTGCTGTAGAACATTATTCTTGTTCTGCTAGAAGCAGCAACAAATTTAAGCACTGCTCGCTTAAACCCACCTTTGCCCTTGGATTCATAAGGAACTTTGACTGTGTCCTTGCCGGCGAACGCCTCGACAACCATTGACCCTTGACATGAATTGCTCGCATCTCCTACTGCAAATGAGAGGGTATAGGTTTTGCCGATTATGGTACGGACTACCTGTGCAATGGCACTCTCTTTGCCTGCTACAAGTTCTATGGCACGCCGTCCTTGTGGCACCGAAAAATGTTCTACATCAATGAATTTAACTGCTTTAAGGGATTCAACCATCCAGCCAGGGAGGGGAGAGTGCTTATCTTCAATGTTGGGTGGGATCAGGACACCCCAGGATGTGTTAGGTAACAAATATGGACCTTCTTCGAAACCCCCATTTTTCACTAGGTTCTCTGCAGAATTTAGAATGAAAATACAAGTTGTTAATATTAATTCAACATTTTAGTGTTTATAGCAGGATTCAGTGACTAATAGCGATTTAAAGTTCAAACAGAAAGAACAACAGCAATGGGACCAGGCATCAAGTAGTCATGAATGCTAGGCTCAGCATAGGTGACGTTGCAGGCTGCAACTTCAGCATATTAATGTCTCAAATCCATTGAGCCAATAGCTAATCACCTCTAGGATTCCTTCATTGTTAAAACTAGAAGGCTTGATCAAACCAGTTAAACGCTTGCCATACTCGTCCCCTTGTGAAAAGGACTGGAAAATAAACGGTACCAAATTACTATTCTTTGGAGGCCAGTCCATGAATATTGTGAGGCAACTGGGGAAGACAGTCCATGAGTGCCCTGCTGCTTGCTCCACAGGGGCTAAATACCAAGTTGATAGTCTCTCGACAGTGTCCTAAAGGTCTCTGTGAGGGACATAATTCAACGAGGACTCAATAACTTCACATCGTCAACTTCTCCTATATTTGTTTTCTCCTTCCTTGATGATCCATGCCTAGCTAGCTACACATAAGTTGAATGCAAATAAAATATGTAAAGAACTTACTATTTGTTGGTCTAGGAGGATATAAAGCTTTAATGGCCACTGAATCAATGAGCGGGCCGCAAGCAGGATCTTCTTCAACTCCTGGATTGTGAACAACAAGCTCAACGATATCAAGCAAGGCTTTAAATGCCCAAGCATACGAGTCCCATCCATTGCTACTGTACATTGTTTGCATTGGTAGCACGCCCCACTCAGGAGAAATCGATATGTTCAATTCTTCCTCTTGAGCACAGGTTCTAGCTGCGCTAAATGTGATGGAATAGTACATTCCCTTTGTAACATTTAGAACTTGCTTGATTGATGCCTCATTTCCAAGCCGGACTGCATAGGCTCCCTCTGGTACTACCAGCAACATGTCCCCTTGTTTTTGGCCTGCTTTGATGTACTCGACGAAGCCGGAAATTTCCCATTTTGGTAATGCATAGCGTCCGATCATCTCTGTTCCTTTCAACTCCGATGGCTTCGGGCCAACCTCGAAGTTCCCATTTTCTACCAGTCCTGGCATTATGTAATTAGACAAATTGAGATTTTAAGCAAATTTATTGTCCAAACCTTAAAGACTACGAAATCATGTTCATTTACAAAATAAATGGCAAATCATTAAAAAAATCATTGTTTTATTACAACGATGAACGAGAGAAATGGTGATCCGAGCCCAATACCTAATTAAAGTACTAATTAAGGGTGCTTAAAATCTATTTTTTTTTTTTTTTTTGTATATGATAATTATTACCTAACAAATGATGATTTTGTTAGATACAAGATTCTATATATCACCCAACCATCCGGGGTGCTTTAAGCATGCTCAAATATACAATTATTATTGTGGTTTAGCTTAATAGGTTAATTTGGAACCACTAATTTAAGCCAAATCTAAAGAAATCAATTTAGAGTTGACTTTAGTCAAAACCTATTAACTTTTCTAAAATAATATTGTTCTATTTTTTATTAAATTAAAATCCATCATTGAATGAAATTTACAACTTTATACATGAAATCTTAAAAAAGATGAAATGCTAGAAAGAAATAAAAGGAGGGAAGGGGGGAAAAAGTGAATAAAAAATATTTTGGTGATGAGAAGTGACATGTTATTTTGCTAAAAGTGCGTAGTAAGCTGGTCTGATAAGGTATATATCCCATCTACTAATATCGAGATCGAATTTAAGGATCATGTGCCTCACTGGCTCTGTCTGGAAAGCCAGCCATGAAGTGGGTCCATTCATTCTGCTTCTACAGCAGATGGGCTAGAGGCTAGAGGATATGCTTGATGCAGGCAAATTATGCTGCAAAATCAAACCAAATCCACTTTCATCTTTTAAATCTAATTAATTGATTGCCCCTGTCCTATATGAACACCATCACCGGTGCACGATTCCAAATCTACAGATTTTGCTGTGAAGGAGCCTTGTGGCTATGCGATTTGTAAGGTGAAGAATGGTGAAAAAAAAGTAATTGGTACTGAATCAAGGACTGCTTCACTTTGAAGAACATCACAAATATATGCATATCCACCATGGGCAAAGTATTTTTTGATCCCTGATGATCTTACAATTCACCTACTATATATAGGCATAGATAGCAGCAAACAAGGTGCAAAATATGGCTGTACTGAGAGACCAAGCTAGTAAGCCCTGAGCTTTATGCACAATAAACTTTGCCAACTATATGGTGATTAGCAACGGGCACCAGCATGCTTTGAACGAGCTAGTTATTGACCAAACCAATTGAATGCAACAGAATCAAGGGACAGACATGGATTTTAAAGCTTACCATCTCTGATAGAAAAGGCAAAGTGGCAAGTGGCTAACAGTAGCACCGACAATGGAAGCATGGCTCCTCTCATTTCGAGTCTTTTACAATTTCCTGTCTCAAGGAAAGGAGGAGGAGGAGGAGAGGAGAGGAGGAGGAGGCGTATAATGCAGAGGAAGGAGAGAGCATGAGCTTATATGCATGTTGTGAACTAAAAAAGCCCTTTGGGTTCCCTTGAAATAACAAATATTGACATCATGATGATGTCTTCACGTGGCAATATTTTCTAATGACGAGATACGATAATGAAGGCAAAATCTTGATGTGTCTTTTGGTAGAAGTTGAAGACAAATGTCGTTCGTGGTCACATGGTTTCATTCCCCATTGCTTGTGCAAACCATGCATGCATGGCCTAGACATTTCGTGCCTTTAGCTGGATGTTGTTAGAGGGTATCTTCGTCTTCTGGTTATATATCTTGTGAATTAGATAACTAGAATATATATATTTTTTAATTCAGAGCATAGTTTATAATCCTGGCGTGACTTGATGAGTTATTTTAGTAACTAGTTTATGTCAAGTTTGATATTAAATTATCTAGAAGTTGATCTAATTAAATCTGAATAATTCGATGATTCAACTTATAAAATAAAAAAAAATCAAAACAATATTGTTTTGAAAAAATAATAATAAATATACTATTATATAAGGATAATAAAAGTTAAGAGGTGTAGGTGGGGTTTCTTCAAATCCAAAAAAAAAAAAAAAAATAATAAACTCGATAATTAATTTGAGAGAAATTAATTTTTGATGCAGCTTTATAAATTTTAATTATTACAGGGCTGGATATCAAAAGGCCATGCAGCTTGTAATTTAATTTAATTCGTTGGTCAAATGTGATCGAAATCCATATCTTTTATTTGAATATTTAAGCACCCTAATATCCTCATTAATTAATACTCAATTTATAATTAAGAACAATCATACGATAACATGCATGTAATCGGTTAGGAAACATCGGAAATTAATGAATTGAGTTTGCTATTAATCAGTTAATTAAACAAACAATAATTAGCCTTTGTTTGTCTATACAGAAGAATCTTTTAGTATGTATAATTAGCAAATCATGTGCTCTGTGTCGAGTTTAATTAATTGCTAGGGTTGCTTGTTTCCTAAAGCTCTAACTATTTGGTTGCATGCAATTAATTAAAAGTAGTTGAAGATTTTGGTATCGTGCATTTGTGATTTGCCAGAAAAATTGAACTTTTAATTTAATAGATGAGTTTTTCTTTCTTTTTCCCTGTAGGTTGATCAGAGGTCTAAACCGGTCCAGGCTAAAAAAAATAAGAAAAAAATAAGAAATGAGTTGATCTGATTTAAGTTGTAATTCAGTCAACTGGGTGAAACTCGGTTAAAAACCCTTTAATTTTCTTACAAAAAAATTCTTGTCAAAATAACATTATTTTTATGTTTTAAATATATTTTTTCTTGGATTAACTTGGGCTGAGCTGTCTTAATAACTTTGGTTTTTTTTTAGAGAATTTTCGCATGTTGAAACATAATATATCTCACGAGTCTAATGAAGAAACAAATTATTTATTTTATGGTTGAAAATTAGTGAGGATTTTATTTCTCATACTCTAGATAATATGAAATATGAGTGGTGATGATTAATTAAGGAGGAAGTAAACAGGCGCAAATCCTCTCCCCTTAAATAAGGTGGGTTGGCTTGAATTCCAAGATATTAATAAGAAATGGAGTGTTCTTAATTGCTTCTTGGGAACTCATCATGCGTATCCTTATTTTTTGTGTTTGACATAATTGCAAATTAATACTTAGTTTATGATTGGTAATGTGGGCGTGAAATATTTTTTAAGAGTATTTTTAATTGTAATATTAATATATTAAGATTTAAAAAAATACTTAAAAAATAATTTTTAAATATCTTTTTAATAAAAAAATTATTTAAAAAATAGATTCAACGACAAATTAAAACAATCACAGACTCATCCAAGCCTTCTCCAATTTCTTAATAGAGTTTGGTCTTCTAATGCCAGATACTTGGATTCTTAATTTGTCAAATTTTTGTATGCGGATAATGACCTTTTATTTTATCCATCTACTATAAAAGAAGGTAAAAAAATAATAATCATCTAATACATGATCCATCAAATATTTTATTCTATTTGAAAGTGTGGTTGTGGTTGCTTTTTAAAGTAGTTTTCATTCAGAAATGCATCAAAATAATAATATTTTATTTTTTAAAAATTATTTTTGACTTTATCATATCAAAATGATATGAAAACACCAAGAAATATTAATTTGAAGCAAAGAAAAAAATAAATTTTTTTAAAAATACTTTTGAAAGGCAAAAACAAATACTTGAAAACATTTCGTGTGCAAGAAACAGAAGTACTTCAATTTGAATTACTCAATATTTATGAGCACCCTTTGTGTATCCTATAACTTTCCGATTATCAAAAGCAATTTCATTTTTGAAGTGAGTAATCTGAATTGTTTTATAATTGAGTATATATGTTGAAATTAATTTATTGTTTTAAAATGGATATATGGATTCTCGAAATAGTAACAATCAAGTCAAGTTTAAGGAAGTGACATGCATGCATCATTTAAAAATATTATTGACATGTCATTAAAGAGATGAGATATATAGCAATTAAGATATAAATGTTATTAAATCATGACGTGATAAATTAGTGATGATGAATAGAAACTCTAAAGGGCGGGTGTTTCTCAATTAAATTGCGGATTGTTATAATAAAATTATTTATATACTTTTTAAGTGGAAGAAAATAAGTTTTGAAATTGAGGTGATTTGGTTTTTTTATATTGACTTATTGGTTATTAAAATATTGTTTGAAAGTATCTATATTTTTTTTATTTTTTTACACAGTAAAAATATTTTTTATTTTCAAAGTCAACAGAATTTAGAGTTATTAACCAAGAGTTTTCTTGACTTTTCATAAGTTTCTTAACAATAAAAATACTTCTTTGTCTCTAAAATTAAAAAAAAAATTGGGTTGCTGAACAAGAACTTTTTTGGTTTTTCCATTATTCATATGCATTAGAAGCACATATTTAACCTTCGAAATTCACAACAATTTTCACTTCGTTACAAAAATTTATTTTGTTCATTTTTAGTTTATAAGTTAGAGGGAAGAGAGAGAAACTCTTAAAAAAATAGAAGAGAGAAATTTATCAGTTATCACGATTTTGACAACCAAAATTATCAAACTTGATGACAATAGGTTCCATTTGATTACAAAAGTTCAATGATTATAGATTTTTCACTAAACATAGATGGATAGGCATATAGGATTTGGTTTTAAATTTTAAGATTTGGTTGATTTTTTTTTTTTTTTTAAGTCATTTTGGGTTGTTTTGAGGGTTGTTATGCGGTTTATATTGGTTTTTATGATGTTGTTAAGGTGAGAATTGATTTTCAATCCAAAAAACAATACCCCTGATTTTCCGAGCACCAAAGTGGTGAGCGGATTCTCAACTTGCCACAAGCAATCGATAAGTCGTTTTTTTTTTTAATAAAAGACGGGTGA
>Ga0307517_10012427_pt1 | contig 11686 bp, 11 predicted proteins | sample 23_EM_MG_FD_194515 | JGI IMG/M metagenome (GOLD analysis project Ga0307517, IMG submission 194515) | Populus trichocarpa ectomycorrhiza microbial communities from riparian zone in the Pacific Northwest, United States - 23_EM | ecosystem: Host-associated > Plants > Roots > Unclassified | place... | reverse complement strand
TCACCGGCTACATCCTCCAGACGACCGGCAGCTATACGCTGATCTTCGCGGTTGCCGGGAGCGTCTATCTGATCGCGATCGGCGTGGTCCATCTGCTCAGCCCGAGGCTGGCGCGCGTCGACGTGCCGGTGTGACGGACCCGAGCCGGCGCGACGGTGTCGCGCCGGCGGGCGGCCTGCGCGCGCTGACGCCTCAGGGGATGAGGATCGGCCGCAGCTGAGGCACGACGACCGCGAGTTCGTCCGCCATGACGCCGGCGAACAGGTCGGCGCCGTCGCGATTGAGGTGGGTATAGTCGAACCCGTCGCCGCGCACCGCGACGCGCGGCAGGCCGTCGGCGGTCGTCGTTGGGGGTGCCGCCGGCTTGGCACCCACCGGCTTCTCGCCGCTGTTGCCGCCCAGCGCGGCCGCGACCACGTCGGCATCGGGAATGCCGAGCGAGTAATGGCCGGCCATCGCCGGGCCCATTGCCTGGACGATCGCTGCCGACCGCGCGTTGAGGTCGACCAGCGGCACGTTCATTTGCCTGGCGACCTTGCGTACCGCGTCCGCCCAGGGATCGAGGTCGCGCGTGATCTGGCCGCTCCTGAAGAAGCGGCGGGTGAGGGGCGTGACCAGGATCGGCTTGGCGCCGGCGGCGCGCACATCCTCGACATAGCGCTTCAGATTGGCAGGGAATTCGCTGGCGAGATCGGTCGACCGGCCCGGCTTGCCCGGCTGGTCGTTATGCCCGAATTGGATCAGCACCCAGGTGTCGACATAGCCCGGCGCTTTCATCTCGGACAGCGCCAGATCCCAGGAGCCTTCGGCGCGATAGCTTTTGGTGCTGCGCCCGCCGCGCGCGAGGTTGAGGCAGGCCGCGAACGACGTGACGCGCGTCGCGCAGAAACTGCCGCCCCAGCCGCTGTTCACTTGCGTGGTCGAATCGCCGACCAGGATGATCTTCGACGGCTTGATCCGAACGACCGGCGGATCGGCAGGGCGCGCCGCGCTGGCCGAGGCCGCCTGGAGCAACAGGCCGGCGAGCAATCCGATCATGAGCCTCTCCCGTTTCTTATATGACACCGGTGTCCATAGCGGGGGAAGCGTATGGGCGAAAGCGGTCAATTGCGGTGTGCGGGGTTACCGGATCGATCCGTGTCGTTCGCGCGCTGGGCCGGCATCGCTGATGCCGGTTCGATCAACCCTTTGTCAGGGGATTTTGTGGTGCGGCCGAGAAGACTCGAACTTCCACGTCCTTTCGGACACAACGACCTCAACGTTGCGCGTCTACCAGTTCCGCCACGGCCGCACGTGTAAGATGCCATCGGACGGGGCCGCTGGCTGGCAGGCGAGCGCCCCTAGCAAAGCGATCTGTGCGACGCAACCGGAGTTTACGCATCGGGCCTGTCCGGCGGCTCGCCCACCGGCGGTTCAACCGCCGGACGCGTTGCTCGAAAAGGTGAGCTTCATGTTCTTGGAATTGGCCGGGACGTCGAGCTTGCCGCTGTAGAAGTCGATCGTGCCCCCCGGCGCGATGGTCGGCTGATCGGGTTTGATCACCCAGCTATAGACCATCCGGCCATCCTTGGGGGCATCGTACAATTCGACCCGGATGTCGGGAATCGGCTGACGCTCGGCGGTCGGATTGTGGATCTGGCCGCCGACCGCGAACAATTCGCTGCCGGTCGGCAGGTCGCGGCGATCGGGTTGCTTGACGTTGATGAAGGTCAATGGCGTCTGGCCGTTGCCGGCCGGCATACCCAGCCATGTCGCTACGCTGGGGACATTGAAGAACAGCAATGCGAAGGCGGCCGCCAGCATCGCCACGCCAGCGGTCACCGCGGCGATGGTCCACAACCGGGCGGGGTTGCGGCGCGGTCGGAACGGCGGCTCGTGCGCGAAGGCATCATAGTCCGGCGCGATATCGGCCGACGGGGCCGCCATGGGCGCGGCGGGCGTCGGGGCGGCGGCCGGTGAGGGAATGGGCGCCACTGGTTCGGGTGCCATCATGGTGGCGCCTGCCAAGTCTAGCGTTCCGGGGTGCTGGAACCAGCTATGCTTGCATTTGGCGCAGCGCACAGTGCGGCCTTCGGCCCCGATCGCGGTGTCGGGGACCAGATAACGCGTATGGCATTCGCCGCATTCGAGGATCATATCGTCGTCCGCACCGGGCCTTGTTTCCCGCGACCCTGTCCAATCCCTAAGCGGGCCGCGACAGTGCGGCAAGCCTCGGATATATACCCATCCCTTGAAGCGGGGACGCGTTACGTGCGATGGCGCTGGCGGGGCAGCGTACAAGCGGGTAGCAAACGCCAGCATGGCGAATATCGTGCAGTTCGAAGATGTGGGGCTGCGCTATCCCGCCAGCGACGTCGATACCTTGTCGGCGATCAACTTCACGCTGTCCTCGGGTGGTTTCTATTTCCTGACCGGTCAGTCGGGGGCGGGCAAGACCTCGCTGCTCAAGCTGATCTACCTTTCCCAGCGCCCGACCCACGGCGTCATCCGATTGTTCGGGGAGGATGCCGGCGCGCTGCCGCGCAAGCGCCTGCCCGGCTTCCGCCGCCGGATCGGCGTCGTGTTCCAGGATTTCCGCCTGGTCCCGCATCTGTCGGCGTTCGACAATATCGCCTTGCCGCTGCGGCTGTCGGGCGTGCCCGAAAGCGATGTCGAGGCGCCGGTGCGCGAAATGCTGGCCTGGGTCGGCCTGTCGGAGCGCAGCCACGCGCCGCCGCCGACCCTGTCGGGCGGCGAGCAACAGCGAATCGCGATCGCGCGCGCGGTGATCGGGCGGCCCGAAATCCTGGTCGCCGACGAGCCGACCGGCAACGTCGACCCCGACATGGCGGCACGGCTGCTCCATCTGTTCGAATCGCTCAACCGGCTCGGCACCACCGTGGTGGTGGCGACGCACGATTTTCATCTGCTCGGGCGAATCCAGAACGCGCACATGATGCGGATCGAGGCCGGACGGCTGCTCGATCCGACCGGCGCGCTGCGCAACCCGCCGCGGGCACCGGCGACATGAGCGTCGCGATGTTCTCGACCGCCGCCGATCGTCGCGTGCTCGACGATCGCCGCGGCACGCGCGCGATGACCTGGATCATGGCGATCATGCTGTTCCTGACCGTGCTGGCGGCGGCGCTCGGACTGGGCACGGTCAACGCGGCGGGCGCGCTCGATCGCGAACTTGCCGGGCGATTGACCGTGCAGGTCGTCGCCGCCGATCCGGCGGTGCGCGATCGCGATACCCGGATCGTGCTGGCGGCGCTGCGCGAGATGCCGGCGGTGTCGCACGCCGATCTCGTCGATCATGCGCGGCTGACCGTATTGCTGCGCCCCTGGCTGGGCGACGCGTCGAGCGATGCCGATGTGCCGCTGCCGTCGCTGATCGATGTCGATCTGAGCGTGCCGAGCGAGGAGGCGGCGGCGCGCGTCGCCGCCGGCGTACGCGCGGCCGCGGCGAGCGCGCGCGTCGACAGCCAATCGCGCTGGCTGTCGCCGGTCGCCGATTTCATGCGCACGTTGATCTATGCCGCGGTAGTCCTGGTGCTGCTGATGGGAGCGGCGACCACCGCGGTGGTGCTGCTGGCGGCACGCGCGGGCCTCGAAACGCACCGCGACACCATCGCCATCCTGCACATGCTGGGGTCGACCGACGTGCAGGTCGCGCGGCTGTTTCAGCGCCGCATCGCGCTCGACACGATGGTCGGCGGGGTGATGGGGACGCTGGCCGCGATGCTGGCGATCTGGGCAGTGACCGGACAGATGGCCGGGCTCGGCTCTGAATTGCTGACGGGTGGCGTGCTGACGCGGGGCGACTGGATGGTGCTCGCGGTGTTGCCGGTGATCTTCGCAATAGTGGCGACGCTCGCCGCGCGGGTCGCGGTGCTCGGGCGGCTGAGGCAAGTGCAATGATCCGCCGCCTGATCGCCATCGCCGCGCTCGTCTATCTGCTCGGCTTCGTCCTCTATACGCTGACCTTGCCGCGCCCGCTCGAGGACACGAAGACCGACGCGATCGTCGTCCCGACCGGGGCGCCCGGCCGGATCGATCGCGGGCTCGCGCTGATCGCCGGGCATCAGGCGAACCGGCTGCTGATCAGCGGTGCGGCGCCCGGCGTCCGGCCGATCGATCTGTCGATCAAGTACAAGGCGCCACTCGGCCTGTTCGCCTGCTGCATCGATCTCGGGCACGAGGCGGTCGACACGCGCTCGAACGGCGAGGAAACCGCCAAATGGGTGCGCGACCACGGCTATAAGTCGGTGCGGCTGGTCACCTCGGACTGGCATATGGCGCGCGCGCGGATGGAGCTCGAAGCGGCGCTGGGCAGCAACGTGACCGTGGTCGATGACGGCGTGCAGGGCGATGCCGCGCTGGGCGTATTGCTCGTCGAATATAACAAGCTGTTGTTGCGCCGCGTCGCCTTGTGGCTCGGGTTCGGGCAGTGAAGGTTTGCCGGTGACGTTGTTGCGCAATGTGGTGTTTGCGATCGTCTTTTACGGCGTGTCGCTGCCGATCGTGCTGCTGGTGCCGTTTTCGGCGTTGTTCGGGCAACGCGCGCTGATCGCTTATGCCATGGCCTGGACGCGCTTCCATCGCTGGTGCGTGCGCTGGCTGCTTGGCATTAGCGTCCGTTACGAAGGGCCGCGGCCGTCGGGGCAGGTCTTCTATGCGGGCAAGCACCAGTCGCTGATGGAGCCGCTCGAGCTGGTGGCCGAAATCGGCGCCCCGGCGACGATCATGCGGCGCGAATTCGCGCGCATCCCGATCTGGGGTTGGGCGGCGAAGCGCTATGGCGTGATCCTGGTCGATCGCGCCGCCTCGTCCAAGGCGCTCAGGCAGTTGATGCGCGAGGCGGAGGTGGCGCGCGCGAGCGGGCGATCGGTGATGATCTTCCCCGAAGGCACGCGGGTGATACCGGGCGAGCAGCCTGCGTTGAAATCGGGATTTGCCGGGCTCTACAAGATGCTGGGCCTGCCGGTGGTACCGATCGCGACCGATGTCGGGAAACTGTGGCCGAAGGGTGGGTTGAAGCGTGCCGGGCTTGCCACCTTCCGGTTCGGCGAAGCGATCCCGCCGGGGCTGCCTCGCGCCGAGATCGAGAAGCGCGTGCATGCGGCAATCAATGCGCTGGACCAAAATCCTCCCCGCTAGCGGGGAGGGGGACCATCGCGTAGCGATGGTGGAGGGGGCGGGCCGCAATGGAATCGCGTGCGGCGATCCCCCTCCACCACGCGACTACGTCGCGCGTGTTCGGACGAGATCGTGTCCCCCGGACACGATCTTGGCATGCCGGGGGCATGCCAAAGTCCGAACACCCTCCCCGTAAACGGGGAGGATTTACCTAGGTCTGAACTCATAAATTGAAAAGACTGGGTTGGTCGCCGTCATCGAATGGACAGGCGTGCGCTTCCTGCGCAAAGTGATGACATGAAAAAGCTGGCTGCAATCTATGAACGGAAGGGGAGGCTGTTTGTGACAGCGTCTCACCAGACGAAAGCTGGGTTTTGGATCGACGATGAGCACGTTGCCTGCCTCAGCCAGCCTACGCATGATGAGCTGGGCCGCGCCATCGAAATGGCTTTGGATCGCTCGCAGAATGGCGTCCCAACGCCACCGCCCGATGCGCGCATCGACAAGCCGCTATTGGCGGCCGCCGGAGTTGGTTCGTGGGCCACATTCATGAAATTATCCCAACATGTCAGCGTTGTTAGCGATGGGATTTCGCTTAAAGTCACGCCTCATCGTAATCTGGGTAGCAAAGGGGGCTTTGAGCCGGAGGCAGATTTGGCAGTTCCCTCTGCTGGTTCCCCATCGGATTTGGGGCAGATAGTTTCGGATTTGCTCAGCCGCGCGGCATAGCTGAAAGCGCCGTTCGAGCTTGGGCTTTCGTATGCCGTCGAAATCTGATTCAGACTCGGCATGAGCAGATACGACCTGACCGCATTCGTGAGCTCATCGAGGAGCAAGGAGCCACGCCGAACATCCCGGCCAAATCCAATCGGAAGTGGAAACCCTGCTTCAGCAAGCGGCTCTATCGCGAGCGTAATCTCATCGAGCGCTTCTTCTCCAAATTGAAGCTCTTCCGCCGCGTCGCCACGCGACACGAGAAGCTCGCCGAAAACTTCCTCGCCATGGTCCAGCTCGCCTCAATGCGGCTGTGGCTTCGCACTTATGAGTCTGCGGCCTAATCGTGCTGCCGCCCGAAATCGGGCGCCGCGTCGTCCTGGCCCTGGTCGATGATCGAGCGGCGGATCGCGCGGGTGCGGGTGAACAGGTCGAACAATTCATCGCCCTTGCCCCAGCGGATCGCGCGCTGGAGCGAGGTCAGATCCTCGGTGAAGCGCTGCAGCATGTCGAGCACCGCCTCGCGGTTGCTCAGGAACACGTCGCGCCACATCGTCGGGTCGGATGCGGCGATGCGCGTGAAGTCGCGAAAGCCACCGGCCGAATATTTGATCACTTCGGAGCGGGTGACTTCTTCCATGTCCGATGCGGTGCCGACGATCGTATAGGCGATCAAATGCGGCAAATGGCTGGTGATCGCGAGCACACGGTCATGATGCTGCGGGTCCATCGTGTCGATTTCGGCCCCCAGCCGCCGCCAGAATTCGGCGACACGCTCGACCGCGACCGGATCGGCGCCCTCGGGCGGGGTCAGGATGCACCAGCGGCCGTGGAACAAGGTCGCGAAGCCAGCCTCAGGTCCCGAGCGCTCGGTGCCCGCGACGGGGTGCGCGGGGACGATCGTCGCGCCCGGCAACTTTTCGCTCAGCGCGGCGAGCACGGCCGCCTTGGATGATCCCACGTCGCTGACGATCGCGTCGGCAGGCAGATCGTCCGCGATCGCTTCGGCCGCGGCGGCCATCGCGCCGACGGGAACGCAGAAGATTACCAGATCGGCATCGGTCACCGCGGCACCCGCGGTATCGGCGACATCGTCGCAAAAGCCGAGCGCGCGCGATGTTTCGCGTACTTCCGCGTCCGCATCATGCCCGGTGACGCGGACGGTCGGCATGTCGGCCTTGACCGCGCGCGCGATCGACGAGCCGATCAGGCCCAATCCGATGATCGTGACGCGCGCAAACGGGAGCATCAGCCCGCCTTCTCGACCAAATCGCGCAGCGACGCCGCAACGCCGCGCGTTTCGTCCTCGGTACCCACCGTGATGCGCAGACCATGCGGCAGGCCCTGACCCGGCAGCCAGCGGACGATATAGCCCGCGTCCATCAGGCCCTTGTACGCCGCCTCGGCGGTCAATTTGCCCTCGAACAGCACCAGCACGAAATTGGCCTGGCTCGGTACCGCGCGCAGACCGGCATTGCCCAGCTTGGCGATCTCAGCCGAGAACCAGGCGCGCCATTCGGCATTGTGCGCACGGGTATGGTCGACGAACTCGGTATCGCCCAGCGCCGCGATCGCCGCCGCGGTGCCGGCGATGGTGATCGAGAAGGGCAAGCGGATGCGGTGCATCGCCTCGATGATCGCCGGTGAGGCATAGCCCCAGCCGATGCGCTCGGCGGCGAGACCGTACATCTTGGAGAAGGTGCGCGTGACCAGCACGTTGGGCGCGGTCTCGGCCAGCGCCATGCCGCCATCCTCGGCATCGCCCTCGATATATTCGGCGTAAGCATGGTCGAGGACGAGCAGGATGTCGGAACGCAAGCCGGCATGCAGCCGCGCGATCTCTTCCTTGGTCGCATAGGTGCCGGTCGGGTTGTTGGGGTTGGCGATGTAGACGATCTTGGTGCGCTCGGTGACGCAGGCCAGGATCGCGTCGACATCGGTGGCATAGTCGGTGTCGGGCGCGATGACCGGGACCGCACCGACGCGCCGCGCGGCGATTTCGTACACCGCGAAGCCGTAATGCACGAAGATCACTTCGTCGCCCGGCCCGGCGAAGGCGCCGGCGGCGAGATGGAGTATTTCGTCCGACCCGTTGCCGTAGATGATCCGCGCCGGATCGAGCCCGTATTTGTCGGCGAGCACGTCGCGCAGTTCCGTCCCGCTGGCATCGGGATAGCGTTCGAGGCGGCTCGCTGCCGACAAAAACGCTTCACGCGCCTTGGGCGAGGTGCCCAACGGATTCTCGTTCGACGAGAGCTTGGCGACCTTGCGGCCGTCATCGGTGGTCGATCGCCCGGGGACGTACGGCGCGATCGCCATGATCCAGGGCTTGGGTTCAGGAGCGCTCATGATGACTGGCCTATGCGCAGGCGGCTGTCGCCTTGGCAAGATTGACCCGCTATGGACCGGCATCAAGGGGAAGGCAGATGCGGGGACCGACGGCATTCTGGCAAGCGCTCGAGGCGGCGCGGCGGGAGAATTTGCGCGACAGCGGGGCGGCGATGCCCGTACCCGGCGGCGACGGGCAGACGCGGCGGCAAGTGCTGATCGCGCTGGCCGCGACGGCGGCGACCGCTGCCTTGCCGCGGCCCGCACGCGCAGCGTCGAGCGGTGCACCGGTAGTGATCATCGGCGGCGGCATCGCCGGCCTGACCGCGCTCTGGCATTTGACCAAGGCCGGGGTCGATGCTCGCCTGTACGAAGCGCGCACCCGGCTCGGCGGGCGGATGTACACCGCAAAGGCCAAAGGCGTGCCGTCGATCGAGATCGGCGGGCAATTGGTCAATACCGACCATGCCGACATGCACGACCTCTGCCGCGAATTCGGCGTGCAGCTGATCGACCGCAAGGGCGGCCAGCATCGTACCATGGTGCTCGACGGCGGACGCGAAGTGCCCGAGGGCAAGTTGGTCGCCGGGTTGCGCGGTATTGCCGGCCAGATCGATGCGGATTCGGTGCGGCTCGACCAGAGTTACGCCAAGGTCGCGGCCGAGCTCGATCGCATGTCGTTCACCGGCTATCTCGACAAATATGCCAAGCTGATCCCCGAACCCTGGGTGCGCCGCCTGATGGAAGCGACCGCGCGCACCGAATATGGCTGCGAGCCCGGTCAGGCCTCGGCGATCGAACTGGTGTTCAACCTGCCGTCGATCGACGGGCGCCGCATCGACGTGCTGAGCCGCAGCGACGAACGCTATCTGATGGCGAATGGCAGCTCGTCGCTGGTCGAGGCGATGGCGGCGCGGCTAGCGAACCGCATCACCACCTATCGCCGCGCGGTGCGGATCGACCCGTCGGCAAGCGGCGCGCGCGTAGTCTTCTCCAATGGCGAGAAGATCGACGCATCGGCAGTGATCGTCACCACCCCCGCCTCGATCATGAGCCGGATCGGCTATGGCGTGCCGCTGCCGCCCTTGTGGCGCCAGTTCATCGGCGAGGTCGGGCTGGGCAAGAACGGCAAGGTCCAGGCGGTGACGACTGCGCGGCCATGGGAAAAGCCGATCGGGCGCGGCGGCGAGATCTGGCAGAGCGATCCCGATGCCGGAGCGTCGCTCGGCTGGGATGGCGGCGTGCGTCCGGCGACGGGGCCGGGCAGCGTGTGGACCTGGTTCACCGGCGGCGACGAAGTGCTCGCCGCCGACCAGGCCGATCCGCGCGCGCTGGCGCTCAAGTTCGCGCGATTGGCGGAAAGCGGCGTGAAGGGCATGACCGCGGCGACCGGCACGACCGTCCGCCGCACCAACTGGCACCTCGATCCCTTCTCGATGGGCGCGTACGTCAATTTCCGCCCGGGTCAGTTGACCAAGTTCGCTGGCCTGATCTGGACCGAAACCGACGGCGTGGCGTCGAACCCGCTCGGCGCGGGACCGGTGCATTTCGCGGGCGAGCATCTGTCGGATGCCTATCCGGGTTACATGAACGGCGGCGCGCAGACCGGGCGGCTGGCGGCGCAATCGGTGATCGCCGCCAGGGCGCCGGCGCGGAGGATGGGCTGACCAAATCCTCCCCATCGCAGATGGGGAGGGGGACCGCCCGCGTTAGCGGGTGGTGGAGGGGAAAATCCCTCGCTCACCGCATTTCCCCTCCACCACCGGGCTTCGCCCGGCGGTCCCCCTCCCCACGCTTCGCGTAGGGAGGATTATTGACGGCGCGGCTTTTCTCTCTAACCGCATCTCCATGACCGACGATCAGCGCTTCGGCCTGTCGCGCCACGTGACCTTGCCGGGGCCGCTCCGCCTCGACGGGGGGGTGCTGCTGTCGCCGGTCGACATCGCTTATGAGACCTACGGCACGCTGGCGGCCGACGGATCGAACGCGATTCTGATCTGCCACGCGCTGACCGGCGACCAATATGTCGCGAGCGACCATCCGATCACCGGCAAGCCGGGCTGGTGGACGCGGATGGTCGGCCCCGGCAAGCCGATCGACCCGGCGCGCCACTTCGTCGTCTGCGCCAATGTGCTCGGCAGCTGCATGGGCTCGTCGGGTCCGGCGACGGTCAACCCGGCGACCGGCCAGCCCTGGGCGATGAGCTTCCCCGTCATCACCGTCCGCGACATGGTCCGCGCGCAGGCGATGCTGCTCGATCACCTCGGCGTCGGCACCGTGACCTTGGTCGGCGGGTCGATGGGCGGGATGCAGGCGTTGAGCTGGGCAGCGACCTTCCCCGATCGCGTGACCAAAGCGGTAGTGATCGCCTCGACCGCGCGCCACACCGCGCAGAATATCGCGTTCCACGAAGTCGGGCGCCAGGCGATCATGGCCGATCCGAACTGGCGCGGCGGTGCTTATTACGGCGCGGGCGACCCGCCCGCCGCGGGGCTCGCGGTGGCGCGGATGGCGGCGCACATCACCTATCTGTCGGAAGCCGGGCTGACCGAGAAGTTCGGCCGCCGACTTCAGGCGCGCGAAGCCAAGTCGTTCGGCTTCGACGCCGATTTCCAGGTCGAAAGCTATCTCCGCCACCAGGGGCTGAGCTTCACCGACCGGTTCGACGCGAACAGCTATCTCTATATCACCCGAGCGATGGACTATTTCGACCTGGCGGAGGAGCATGGCGGGCTGCTGGCGAACGCGTTCAAGGGCAGCAAGGCGCGGTTCGCGTTGGTCAGCTTCGACACCGACTGGCTCTATCCGACTCCCGAATCGCGGGCGATCGTCCATGCGCTCAACGCGGCGGGTGCGGCGGTCAGCTTCGTCGAATTGAGCAGCCCGTTCGGGCACGACGCCTTTCTGCTCGACTCGCCCGAGCTCAACCGCGTGGTCGACGGCTTCCTGAGAGCGGCGCTGTGATCGAGCTCGACGACGACAAGACGCGGCTCGATGTGGCGCGGGTGCATGGCTGGCTCGCGTCGAGCTATTGGTCGCCGGGGATCGAGCGCGCGCTGGTCGAACGGGCGATCGCCGGGTCGCATTGTCTGGGCGCCTATGCCCAAGGCGGGCAGGTCGGCTACGCCCGGATGATCACCGACCACGCGACCTTCGCCTGGCTGGCCGATGTCTGGGTCGACGACAGCGCGCGCGGCCAGGGTGTCGGGCGCGCGATGGTGGGCTGGTTCGTCGATCACCCCGACTTTGCCGGCATCCGGCGGATGGCGCTGGTCACCGCCGACGCGCATGGCGTGTACGAGGCGCTCGGCTTTCACGCCTTGATCCGGCCGAGCCGCTATATGGAGCGACTGGCGCCGGGATTCGCCGATGCGCTGCGGGCGACGCCCGAATGAGCCTGCGTCCCGACCTCGCGGTGATCGCCGCCAATGTCGCGCCAGGCAGCCGCGTGCTCGATATCGGCTGCGGCGACGGCGAGCTGATGGCGGCGCTGCGTGACGGGAAGCAGGTCGATGCGCGCGGGCTC
>Ga0307517_10012425_pt1 | contig 11686 bp, 7 predicted proteins | sample 23_EM_MG_FD_194515 | JGI IMG/M metagenome (GOLD analysis project Ga0307517, IMG submission 194515) | Populus trichocarpa ectomycorrhiza microbial communities from riparian zone in the Pacific Northwest, United States - 23_EM | ecosystem: Host-associated > Plants > Roots > Unclassified | place... | reverse complement strand
CCCTTGGTATAATACGAGTCATCTATCTAGTTAACAAAATACTAAACAATATGACTAAATTACAGTAACTACATGAATAATGTTTCATGTTTTTTCTTATTCAATTTCACCCCTTTTTTAATTTAGTTTTTTTTTTATCATTCAATATTAGGTTGTGTTTGTGAATTGTGGTTCAAATTTTTTTTGATTTCTTTTCTTTTGGGTTATATATCAATCTCATGGATCCATTTTTTTTCTTGATTTCAATCTTCAACATTAAATCTATTGGAGGTGGAGCTTCGTAATTTTTTTATTCATTTTCTATAAATTTATCTCAATTTTATAACCTAGGCTGTGGGTTTAGCATGTTAATTAGGGTTAACTCGGATTATTTTTTTACTACTTTTTCTAATTGTTTTTTTTATTTCATCATTCAACATTAGGTTGGTTAGAAATTGAGCTTCAAGTTTTTTTTATTTACTTTCTATGAGATTATCTTTATCTCATGACTTAGGTCACGGGTTTTGTAGGTTTACATAGGTTGATTTTATTCATTTTTTTTCCTTTTTAATTAAATATTTTCTAATTTGGCTGCATAATTTTTTCCGATTTGTTCTCTATAAGGTTATCTCAATTTAATGACATGGATTACGAGTTTGATAGGTTAATTCGGGTTGATTTGATTCTCTTTTTAGATCCTTTTGTAATTGAATATTGTTTTTTCAATTTCACCCTCCAACAAATCAATCTTATTTTTTATATATTTAATTGCTTTTTTTAATTTTATATTTCAATATTAAGTTGTTTGAGAATTGGATTTCGTATTTTTTAATTTGTTTTTTGTAAAGTTATCTCAATATCATTAATTTAGTTTTTTTTCTCTTCTCGATTTCAACCTTCAACATTGAATATGTTGGAAATGGAGATTCATAATTTTTTTATTTGATTTTTATAAAGTTATTCAATCTCATGAACCAAGTTGTGAGTAAGGGAGGTTACCCAGGTTTTCTCGGGTAGGACTTTTTTGTCATTTTTTTAATCTAATTTTTTTTTTAATTTTAGCTTTCAACATTGGAATTATTAGGAATTGACCTTCATAATTTATTTTTATTTGCTTTCTATAAAGCTATCACAATCTCATGACTTAAATTGTAAATTTGACAAGGTAACCCAAGTCAATTCAATGTTTTATCGTTATAATATTTGAAAAAAATATCATCAAATATATTACCTTATCAATATTTTAAAAAAAATATCTTCCAATATACATTATATTTTAAGTTCATAATTAACAAAATTTTCTTATTAAAAAACATGTTAGTGAAGTTTGAATTTTTTTCTTTACATTAAAAAAATGACCCGACTGACCATATCTGGTGAGAGTAATAATTAAAATGATTCGGTAATAATTATTGCCTCATTTATTTTTACATTTAAAAAATACTCTTACAAAAATTTAAATATTTTTTTTTCTTCAAGTTAATTATTGTTTTTGGTTTTTTGGATTACAGCACCTAATAACAATATCTGGTGAGAGTTCTGAGGTTACACAATTAGAGTTGAGCCCGAAACACACAAGCAGTGGCCCAGCCCAAAGCAGAAAAGAAGGCCTCTACTCTCCTCTCCTGTTCAGAAATCATAAAAACACACACAAAATCGATCGAGTGGAATCATCAGCGCCACCACTCCCTTCTTCAATCCTCATTTCCATTTGATTCGACCGCACTTTTTAGTTTCAGGTTAGTTTTTCTGTCTTTTATATATATACACACACTAAGAAGAAGAAGAAAAGTCTCTTCAAACTCCATATCCTCGATCTCCTTTTATTTATTTATTAATATATATGTTAAACCCTACTCATTTTGTGGGCAGGTTTTTGGGCTATTCTAATATTTTCTGTTCTTGAAATTGAAATAGTTTTTCTCTTTTGAATTTTCATGTTATTAAGACTGTATAGGTTTTTGTAGAAATGGCTCTATGTAGAAATGCTAAGGGTCCTCTTTCAAGAATGCTAACTACCAGGCCGGGTGTTGGCTATGGACAAAGTTATTCTACAGCAGCCACCGCCACTCCCATTTATCAGTCTGCAGATGACAAAACTGCATTTAGATATGCATTTGGAGTGCTTTCACGGCGATTTTGCTCTCAAACACCTCCTGCTGCAGCAGTCCAAATGAGTCTCATTAAGCAATTGAGAGAACGGACTAGCGCTCCTATCAAAGATGTCAAGGCTTCTCTTGTCCAATGCAATTGGGATATTGGTAAGAGAATGGATGAAAGAGAAGTTGGAATTATTTTTTTTTATTTCGTAATTTTTATGGTTTTGAATTTGGGATGTGGTGGATTAATTTATCTGTACATGTAGAGGCGGCACAGACGGATTTGAGGAAAAGAGGGAAAGTTTTGGCAATGAAAAAGGCGGGTAGAGTTGCCACTGAAGGATTGCTTGCATTGGCTCAGAATGAGGGGAAGGCTGCTGTTATTGAACTTAATTGTGAAACTGACTTTGTTGCCAGAAATGAAATTTTCCAATACTTGGTTAGTTTGTAGTTTTTTTCACTTTTCGTTGTACTAGCCTTCTTTGGGGATTTAAAGTTGCCTCCAAGTTCTCCATGGTTAATGTTCCGAACCTTATTCTGTTATTGTGATAATGCAGGCTTTAACTTTAGCAAAGCAGGCTTTGCTGGTTGAAAATGCTTCTCAGCTGGTTTCGGGGGTCCATCCTGTAGGTCTCGAGTCTCTGGAGGTGAGATGATACTTTTTTGTTTACAATTACTTTTCCTGGGATAATTTTCAGTAGCTCATACTGTGGTATCTGACTTCAATTAGGTTTTGAGTTCCCCAACATATTAGGATCTGTTAGTGAAATTGGGTTTCTTGGATGTTATGAGTGAATAATTTTATCCTAATCAGGAGTTGAAGTTAAATCTTGAACATCCAAAAATAAGTGGAGATACAACTGTTCAAAATGCAATTACAGAAGTGGCTGCAATGATGGGTGAGAATGTAAGACTCAGAAGGGGCTTTGTGATGTCTGCACCTTCACCCGGTGTTCTTTCCACTTACCTTCATACTAGTCCTCAACCAGGTACAGTATTTTGGAAGTGCCTTCCTTTCTTTTCAAAGAAGATTTTATTCTTGCATGCACACACAGCACAAACACCCTTGGCTCATACTCATAGAATGCTCAACAGAACATGCCATGATTTCTAAAATTTCATATGAGCTAGAGGGTCTGGGATACCGAAGGATCTCATTTGGCTTGTGCCACCTTATGTGCATGGATGTAGGTTTGGGCCGTATTGTGGGACTTTTATCTCTTGAGATAGAAGATGGAAATTCTCCGTTGGAGGCTCTCCAGCGTGTTGGATCAGAATTGGCTGTGCATCTGGTAGCAGCAAAACCATTATTCTTGACTAAGGAAGGTGTTTCCTCTGATGCATTAGAGAGTGAACGTGAAATTCTTAAGTCTCAGGTAAATTGTTACTTGTGAATCCATGCTAGCTCTGTCGGTAGATCTTAGAAGTCCATCTTGATTTGTTCTATTTCTCTGTTGTCGGTTAACCATGATGTTAGATCTGAGAAGCCCATCTTACTTTGTTCTATTTTTCATACCTGCTTTTAGTCATTTGTTTTGAAATTTCAAAGATCTCTTTCTGAAGTATTTTCTTGTTATATCGTAGTTCCGACCTTTTTCTTTTGGGCTACATCTAAGACATTTATAACCTAATTTAGCTTTGTGGATGCATCTTTGCTTTGATGATTGTACCTTTTCCATTTGAAGGGTTAGTTTGTGGTTTTAGATGTTGCATATGTGATGCTATCCACCAAACTGAAGCAACAGGGTGCTGCAAGATATTATGCTATTGGATCCTAGGCAGATGATGAAATATAAAATCCAATGAGAAATTGATAAAATCAAGATGATGACATGGGCAGTATCAAATCTTTTGGTATGATGCATTTCTTAGGAGTTAAGTGTTATTGCATGAATATTGGTTATGTTATGACAAAAATATGGGTTGAGGTTTTCTAACAAAAAAGGATAGATTTGGGCTGTGAAAAGTATTGATTTCACTGATGATTGGACATTAAAGGAACTACAAATACAAAGGAATTGGTGCTGCTGATTCCAAGGTTCATCTCAGTTGGGTTTGCATCAGAAAACGTTCATTTTGGAACTTCCTGTGGGAGATGCATATTTTTCTTGTTATGTTTAAGCCATCATTGACCAATGCTATTTGCATTACTATTTTTCTTTGGTCATATTTCTGCATCATTATATTATTGTGTAAAAAAGATGCATGTCAGTCAATGTTAGATTAAATATGACATAGGCAAACTACATGCAGTAACCTGTACAATATAGATTGATTGAGGCATGTTAACATGTAGATCCTTCTGTTGTGAAGGATGTTCTAATGGTTATGCTGAAAAGTTCTCTACTTTTTTTGTTCATTTTTTGGTAGGTTAATGTACTTTACAACTGTTTTCTAATTGATTTATTTTTCCATGTAAAGATTTTAATTATTAATAATGGGTTTTTATATGTCAGGCAGAAAGTACAGGGAAGTCTCAAATGGCCATAGAGAAAATGGTGGAAGGCCGTTTGCGTAAATACTACGAGGAAGTTGTTTTGATGGAGCAAAAATTTGTTATGAATGATACAATGAACGTAAAGGTATTCCAGGCCACCATCTTTCTCTCCATCACACACACACACACACTCTGCACAAGCGTGTGAATGTGTCTTGTTTGTGTGTGCATCATATGATTTATACAATGCAATTGTAAAAAAAGTGTCTTACATGCTGCATCACAGACACTGCTCAGCAATCTATCGAAGGAAGTGGGCTCGCCTGTGAAGATAGGTAACTTTTTCAGAATGGAAGTTGGAGAGGGAATTCAAAGGTATAGAATGCTTTTCACCTGGAAGAAAACATAGATCTAGTGACTAGGGAATAAGGATTTTTTTAACAATTATGTCTTCTCCTCTCTTTGCAACTTATTTGGTATTTCAATATTCCAAAGGCAAGGAATAACCATCTTTGTACCCATAAATTTACTCAGCCTTGATTACCACGGGAAACTATCCCTGTCCTGGTACGAACCTTTGATGCCATTTTCAGAAAGCCTGGTGGCATTCTGCATGTAACAATGTTACACTGTAACAGATATGGTGTGGTATCTGAATAGCAGCAAATAAATGTGACTTCACAGTTAATACTGGTTTGTTAACACTGCTGTACAGCTGTTTTCTTGTACCTTGGCTCATTATGTTTGATGGCAGTTAAGGAATTAATACCTGCTAGTTATGAGAAAAATCATAAAGCCTGCAGAAAAGACCTAATTTCCCCCCTTTATGTTTGGTATTCTAACTGGTGTAGTTTTCAGGGAGGAGGCGTTGGGTGCAGATGAACCAGTGGCTCAGGCAGCTTGATTTTAGGAGATGCTCTTCCTTGATCTGTGTAGCTCATGAAGATAGGCGATAACAAGTTAAAGATGTGATTCTGAAGTTGAGGGCCATCTTGCTTTTGTAACATTTTAATGGCCAGTGTGTTCTGCTAGCAGATGCTATTTTTAATGCAATGCCGAGATGAATTTGTAATGATAATTTTGTTATTGGCCACGAGTATGAAATGCTGCTTCCTTTCTCATACACAGGATTTTGAGCTTCTATACACATACTGGGAAAAATTATATGTTGAACTGTTGACCATTTGTTCTCTATTTGAAGCTGGCCCAGGGTAGGGTGATGGACTTTTCTTTTGTGGGTATAGTTGAACTTGCCGAGAGACAGAAAAGCCTCGCATACAGTATATTTTTACCCTAGGTGGAAGGGGAAACTAGAAGCGAAAAAGTTAACCCGAATGTTTGATATTTTGAAAAAGTTAACCAGAAAGTTAACACATTTATCTTTACCTTCCCCTGCAGATGTTCTCAAGAACGGTGCATCTATTTGCTTGTGGACAATTCGTTACAATCAAACCTTTAGCCACAAAAGGTACAAAATATTAGTTTATGTTGTTCTATCTACGTTTAATCCTGCACATAAGCTCCCATGTATTAGAGCTGTTCGAATTTGAACTTGTTACTAACCCTTTAATATAAAAGCATGGGTGCTTGTACAGAAGTTAGATGACCTCAATGTATAAATGCAATAGTCTATAGTTTTAAACTAGATAGGCAATCTGTGCCGCACCAGCCAACCAAAAGAATTTTAACATAGAAAAGGGATCCTTAGGCAATGATAGGAATTTTAAAGAAGTAAAAAACACTCGATGCTCGAGTCATTAACTTGACTGAATTTAATAAAATTAAGTAATGTAATAATCTGATTTAAATTATAGATAATGATAACAGACAAAACTTACAGAAAACATTTGGCAACAATTAGCTAAAACAAATGAGTCACTGATATCATACCCGAAAGGAAAAAAAAAAAAAATCATTGAAGACTCATCATCATTCTACTGCGGACATCACCCACCAACAAAAAACTTGATAAGACGGTTTAAACCTCACTACAAAAGGCTACACAACGACATCAAAAGAAGTTGCATGAGTCATTAGAGCAACACCCTAGAAAAGAAAACTGAAAAAAACAAAAGGAAGTGAGTATCCGTTTATATTCATTCAATCAATCAATTCTATTTAATTCAAGAATAAAATTCATTCTAAAAAATAAATTTAACAAAGAACAATAAATAAAAAGACCCGAGATAACTCAATTAAATAAATAAATAAACAAGCAAACAAAAGGTGTGGCAAGTTGAAAAAAAATAGAGTCCAACCTCGAATTAAATAAATGTTGAAAGATGAAACTGAACAAACATCATCTTAAAAACAAGATTAAAAAAACAAAGCAATTTCGAGTGAATCTCATAAAGTTAGGTTAATTTCCAAAACTTTCAACCTATGAAATTTTAGATAATATTTTAACCAAGAAGTTTAAATCCAAACTAATTAAATGTTAAAGGATGAAATAAGGCAAAAGAAAATATCAATCTAAAAAATCTTGCAAGGGAAAAAAATAATAATCAAAAGAATAAGGATAAAATCCAATAGGAAAAAAAAAATAATAGAGGATGAAATCACAAAAAAAATATTCATTCTAAAAATTATCTCAAATTCTATAAATAATAATTAAAAGAATGAGGATCAAATTTGATAAAGCAAAAGATTGAATGAGGATGAAATCAAAATAAAATTTTAAATTCAGAAATTATTTCAAATAAAACAAATAACAACTGACAAAATAAGGACTAGAAAAAAAGAAAGAGAAGTTTAGTAATTGATTTAAAAAAGCACAAACAACAAGGAAAAGAGGAAAGAAAAAAAAAATAGTCATTAACTCTAAACCAAAAATCATTTCTAATACGGCACCAAATCATAAAGAAAATGTTGCGATGAACTAGAAGCCACCCTGAAATAATAATTTTGGCCACTATAATCATTTACACGCATCGTTTGAATGCAGCAAAGCGACGCGCAAATCAATGTTTTTTAAATTACTTTTGATTTATGAAAAGACCAAATTGCCACCACCCCAACCCAACCCATTATATATATATATATATAGCTTAACGTAAAAATACCCTCTGACCAAAGGGTAAAAATTTAAACTTCAGGGTAGCTAGGTTTTTTTAATATACAAGAAAGATACAAAAAAGCCCTCCACTTTTAGTTAATTTTTTTATTATTATAAGGGTAAATAGATTATTTAACTCTCTAGTCTCTACACATTCTGTAACCCTCAATTTATTTATTTTAAGAGCAGTGATATAAACTTATTGTGCCATCAAAAAAACAAAATACCAATCCTATCCCAATCAGTTTAAAAATACAAAAATATTCCTATTATTATAAAAATGATTCTACCCATTAGATTTTTTTAAAGGGGCAAAGAAGGTGAAAGCTTCCCGTCGACGGTTTTTATTTATTTTATTTTTTTCAATTTTGTGAGTTGGTTCGATTCTCTAGCTTCATCACAGGTGCCATCGCTGCTGTGTACCCGAGCACATACCTGTTATGGCCATTAAGCTGCTTCATTATCACAAGAGAAACAAGAGAGGGAGATTTTCTTACAGAGAATTACAAAAGAGCTTTTCACACCAATGGTTACAATGAGTAGGAGAGGACTGGAAAGGGGTTCAGAGGGGGGTCTATTCCTATCCCCAAACAGGCAAGAATGAGCCCTAATGAAATTTAAGGCTGGTCAAGATATTGTTGTGGACAGGATCGGCCAGGTGATCCAGGAGGTTTTGGTATGGTCCGACTCCGGTCACGAGACCTTGCACAAAGTAACCCAAGATGGCCAACATAGCCAACCTGCCATTCTTCACCTCCTTCAACTTCAAGTCTTTCAACGACTTCTCGTCTTTCCCAAATCCAAGGGGGTTAAACAAGGGTCCGCCAGGGTAGGCTGGTTCTCCGGACCCACCCAAATACTTCTCGAATCCCAGGAAATACTGCTTGCCCATGGAACCTGGTTTTGCCCAGTCCTGTAACCTCCTGTGCTCTGCGAATCCCATGAGTGCCATCTCGAAAACAAACAGCGTGTATGGATCTGCCCAGTAGCTGTATGTCCCGGCCGGTGGGATGACACCAGTCCTGAACCAAGGGAGGGCGGTCTCCGGAGGTATGAGGCCAGCCTTTCCAAGAATTTCTGGTGCAATGGCACCAACCGCCCCCAACATGGCATATCGTCCGTTAATGATCTCACCGTAGGCTAACCATTTTGGCTCAATGAAACCTCCTGTGCCTTCAGGGTCTGAAAGTCCGAGTGGGTCGAATCCGAAGTCACCTGGAAGGCTATAGAGTAGAAATTTCGAAGAGGAAAAGCGAATTAGATGCCGACTTAATTAATTTACTCAATGATCATTTCTGTGTGTGTATATGTATATCCATGCATGATTTACCTGCCATCCAAGTAAGACAGGCTTTGTTTCGATGCGAACCACAGCTGCCTGTTTCCTTGCTGAAGAATTGAGAATTGCGACGTGAGCAGCACTAGCCTCTACTGAATATTTGTAAATGAAATCAGGGAAAGAAGCAGATCGATATCATACCTTAACAGGGGGAGTAGAAGCTGCTCTAACAACAAAAGAGCTTTTCCTTGAGGACACGAATGGTGACTGGGTTGGTCTTGCTCCTAGCACTTTCCTAGCAGTCTCCACTGAAGAGGTAAGAGATGATGACACGAGTGCTTGTGCTGCCATTTCTCCCCCTTTCCCTTGTCCTTCTTCTTCTTCTTCTTCTTTTTCTTTCTGTGTTTTTGTGTGTGCGTGCCCCTGCTACCACACAAGTATGACTCTGATAGACTGCAGCTCTCGCCTAGAATAAACAAAAACTAGGGAGGGAATAAGGGCCAAATTAAGGTAAACCACAACTTGTGGGCTTGAAATCATGGCTGACAGGAGATGTGGCCCAACTTTTAGATTAGGTTAGGATCTGGTTGTCCAACAGGGAACTCACACGTGGATTGATTACTTGGATAATGGATATTGTCATCAGTAATGAGTGGGTGGTGTGGAAGCTCCTTTGCCACATGGCTGCCTCTTAACCATTGCCCTTTCTTTTGGTCCCCCTCGGGATCCTCAAAAATCTTAGATTATCAGATGGGCAATATCTTGTCAGTTTTTTTTTTCTTTTTTATTTAATAAACTGAAAAAAGTCTTGTTCAGAATCATGGGCCGGGAAAACCGGGTTATTGCTTGCCTCAAGTCATGAAGCTAGGCCCATTTACAATTTTAGGCTGGTTTCATGTTGCTTTTTCACTTTTCAGTTTCAACAAAGATTGTGTTTTTTTTGGGACAGAATAACCGGTATATCTTGTATTATTTTAATAAATAGAATAACCTGGAATAAATTTCAATTCCCTTTGATTCCCAGTATATTACAGATTTCTTGGCCAAATTTCAGCTGAGATGTTTCAGTTTCATTACATCTGTTTCATTTCGTGAATAATTTTTTTTTGTTTTTTTATGTATTTTGTTCATTTTTTATTCTATGTTTTTTTTTCTACTTTCATTATTCAACACTTGGGTTTATTGGATATTGGACTTCATAATTTATCACGGTTTGCTTTGTTTTTTTTGTAGTTGTCTCAATCTCGTGATCTATATCCGGGTTTAGCGAATTAAATCAGTTGACTCAAGTTATTTTTGTCTATTTTTTAAGATATTTTCAGTTTTATCATTCAATATTTGATTGATTATGAATTAGGTTTTGTCATTTGTTTCGATTTATTTTCTATAAAGTTATTTTAATCTCACGACTCAGGTCATAAGTTTTGTGAATTAATTTAGGAAGACTTAGGTTATTTTATCGTTTCCATTTTTAGATTGATTTTTTCATAATTTCATCATTCAACAATAGGTTTATTGAGAATTGAGATTTATAATTTGTTTTGATTTTTTTTATTTGAAATTATCATGATCTCATAACTTGGGTCGATCCAATATTGTTGTCTTTGTATTTTTAAAAATAATGTTGTCTTGAATTTTTCAGAAAAATTATATTTTTATCAATTAGCCAGGTTATTTTTTGACCTGTCGAGTTGATCAAGTCATATTAAATCAACTTCCACTTTTTTGTTCTACTAGAAAAATTTTAGCCACGTCTGAATGTTTCTTTTCATATTAAAAAAATTAATTTGATCCGTAGAGTATTGCAAGCCAACAATCTAGTAGTTATTAAATAGAAATGTTTAAATTTTGAAATTATATTTAGATACTTGCATTGCTAATTGAATGGCATAATTTCAAATTAATTTATTTTTATGTTTGAATTGAAATTATATATATTGAATTAATATTTAAATTATACACACACACTAGTTTAAATGTAAAAAAAATATTAAGAGTGTGGAGAATTTTGTAACAGTGTTATTAAACTTGACAAGATCGGTCAATTTTGAAACTTCCTGACTCGGCTATTTGTCTAACTTGAGTTTCCAATTAAACTGCATAGGAGCTAGCTCGACTTAAATTGATCGATTTCAGGAGCCCAAATGCAACCTTGATGACTAGTAAAAACATGACTTATCTTTTTTTTGAAGAAAAAAAAATCAAGATAACAACTTTTAAAAAATATTAAAACAATGACAGATTTGATCAATCTCAGTCCCCTCACGACTTAGGTCATAGACTTTATTGGGTTTAATAACTTTTTTTTATAAACTTTTTTTATTTAATTAAATGATAAAAATAGATGTTAAGCACCAACCTAAAAACATACACTTCTTTGAGACAATTATCCCTATAGAAAGCAAACAAAAATTAATACAATTTATTTCTCAATTAATCCAATATTAAAGGACGGAATAAAAAAAATTAAAAGACCTAAAACAAAAAAAAAATCATATCTGGTCGATGAGTAAACTTGTCAAACTCGTGATTGGGTTACTTGGGCTAGAATGTCAAACATGTGAACTAGGTTATGGACTCCATTGAGATTCTAATTTTTTTTTTTTCAAAACAATTTTTTATTTAACTATATAATGACAAAAATAGACAATTGCGAAATCAAACACCAACCTAATATCAATATTTTTTTTTGAGACTGAGATAACCTCACAAAAGGCGAAACTAAACCAGTTATAAAACTGAATTCTCAATTAACTCAATATCTAAGGATGAAATTGAAAAAGGAATAATTAAAAATAATTAAATTTGTTAAAACTGCAAACCAAATTAACCACCCA
>Ga0307517_10012424_pt1 | contig 11687 bp, 5 predicted proteins | sample 23_EM_MG_FD_194515 | JGI IMG/M metagenome (GOLD analysis project Ga0307517, IMG submission 194515) | Populus trichocarpa ectomycorrhiza microbial communities from riparian zone in the Pacific Northwest, United States - 23_EM | ecosystem: Host-associated > Plants > Roots > Unclassified | place... | reverse complement strand
AAACATTATTGTTTGAGATTTTAAGGCTTGTCATGTTACGACAATCTCCCCATTTTGAAGAAAGCTCACCATAAAAATTATTGTAACTCAAATCAATATAATCCAGATGTGGATAGACACCAAAAACGTCAGAAATATTTCCTATTAATTGATTCCAATCAAGTCTTACTCGGTATAAACTAGTACAGTTTTTCAAGCTTTTCGGGATTGAACCTGAGAAATAGTTGTGGGAAGCCGTAAAGTTTTCCAATCCTCCTCCATGGCATAAATCTAGTGGCAAATGACCCGTGAATTCGTTGATATCCAAAGACAAAAACTTCAAATGGGTGAGATTGTTCATCTCTAAGGGCAATGGGCCCTGAAGTTTGTTCTCAAGTAATCTCAAGTCCTCAAGCGATTTAAGTTGTCCTATTTCTGAAGGAACACATCCAGATAAATTATTTTGACTTAGATAAAGTATAGTGAGCATTGTCATGTTACCAACAGAGGAAGGAATTCCACCAGTTAAAGTATTGCTTGACAAGCTAAGTTTACTTAGAGACTTTAGTAATCCAATTTCTTGAGGAATGAAACCAGAAAGTTTATTACTCCAAAGATAGAGTAGGGATAGGTTTGTTAAATTTCCAACAGAGGAGGGAATCAAACCATTGAGATTATTTTGATACAGTAATACTTCAATGAGTATGGTCAAGTTCCCAATAGAAGAAGGGATGGGACCAGAAAGATGGTTCTCATAAAGGGTAAGGGAAGATAAGTTTTTTAATTTTCCAATGGAATAAGGGATTTCACCGGTTAAAACATTAATTGACAAGTCAAGTTTATTCAGAGACTCCAGCAATCCAATTTCTTGAGGAATGGAACCAAAGAATTTATTACCCCAAAGATAAAGTATGGATAGATTTGTCAAGTTTCCAATAGAACAAGGAATTCTACCTGTTAAAATATTATTTGACAAGTCAAGTTCATTGAGTGACTTGAGTAACCCAATTTCTTGAGGAATAGAACCAGAAAGTTTATTTCTCCAAAGATAGAGTATGAACAGATTTGTGAAGTTTCCAATAGAAGAGGGGATCAAACCAGTGAGATTATTTATTGCCAGTGAAAGAAGGGAAAGGGACTTCAACTTTTCAATTTCATGTGGGATGGTTCCAGTTAGAGAATTGTTAGCAAGGTCAAGAAACAAAAGATTGGGGAAGGATGAGAAGTTTAAATCATAAAGCGTACCTCTCAAACCAAAACTTTCAAGTGTCAAATTGGTGACGCTTCCAGAATTGTCACAAGTGATTCCAATCCAGTTAATGCATGGGCTGATGCCGGCCCAAGAAGAAAGGAGAGATTGGCTTCGGTTGTCAAGACTGGCTTTCCATTCGAGAAGAGCCTCAGCTTCTGTATTATTACCGGATACTGAAGTTGTGGAGGAAGCGTGTTCAGCAAAAGCGAAGAAAGAAGAAAAGCTGAATATGTGAGGGAGCAAAAATAGGATGTGGAGAAACATTGAGAAGAATGGTTTGTGTAGTAAGGACGTCATGGTGTGTTTTCAAGCGAAATAGGATATGGCTTGCTATGGTAGATTAGGTTCTTCCATGGAGAGGTATTTATAGGAAGGAAAACATGATTGGAATTTTTTTTTTTTTAATTTCATTGAATATTACATCTCTTCTCTAATTAAGTTGAAATTAACTAGGCTAGTGATAGTGCATAAGATTTTAAAATAAATTTATTATTATTTTTAAACACGTACGCGCTCTTGACAATTTTATTAAAAAAAATTATATTATTTTTTCCTCTTATATTTACTAATTTATGTATCATAGACTTCCATTTCAATAAAAAAAAAATAGCTTTTCAAGAACAACTTCAAGCTCATCATTCAACCAGTCCAGTACACAACCATGAAAAATTATGTTTGCCTAGGACACAGCTTACCAGTTACTGCTAATACATAAGGGTTGTGCCATTTTTTTCAAAAACTGAAACGAGAAATCTTTATTTTTTTATGCGACTGATCAATTATTTTAGAAAAATTAAATTTATTTGTCTTTATATTGTTGATTCAATCTTTAATATGTATTTCTTAGTCTAATTGATCCCAATTAATTTGTTCTTAGAGTAAATTATAAATTAATCCCTCTATTTTTTGCAAAATGAATTAAATATTCCCCTAGCTTTAAAAATAATTAATTAATCTCTTGACCAATGTTTACTATGCTTGATTAAATATTTTTTGTTCTAGAAGATATCCTCCTTTTCTCATTAATTTTTCCATCTTATCTTTTTTTTTCCCTTTTACTATTTCATAGAAAGAATTAAATTAAATAAATTGAAAAAGACCATGAAATGGAGAAAAAGGATCAAATTACAAATAGATTTTTAAATATCATAGGGATTAATTATTTATTTTCAAAGCTAAAGAGACTATTTAATACATTTTGCAAACTATAGAAACTAATTTATACTTTTCTCTTATATTTTATATAAATTTTCATTCTATCCTATATAGATAGATATTCTCATCTAAACCCATGAAAAATACTCTAATATGAGAAGCTTAAATCTGACTAAGTTTAATGTATAACATAATTTTAAAAAGAATGAATTGTCATGTTGTATGAAAGTTCAACTTTTTTCCATATCTATTTTCTTCTAATAAATCATTTAGGATTTTGAGTCTCTTAAGTAACAACAGTTTGGATGAAAAATTATAACAAAATAATAAATTGGAGAATGATCATAAATTTAGAGAAAAATTGAGAAGAAGTATACTTTTTTTCCCTTTGTTTTAGATTGAGTGCTAAATATATTAATTTTAGGTTAAAATTAATATTAGGAACTTAATTTTTAAAATAAAGCCACACAGCTGTTATTATTATGTTGTGTCTTCTGAGGTTCTACTGAATTTGATAGCAAAAATATAATAAATTATATGTTAAATAGGATGAGAAATCATGCTATTACAGTTTTCTACGAGGTTGACGAGAAAGTTACCAAATTTTCCACTGGATAGATAATGGAGGGCCGACGTTCTAAAATTCAAGCAATTGAGAAGACTATTGATTACCCTTAACGACCACGGGAACACGTAAAACAAGGATGGTCCTTGATATCACACTTCTCTTCATTAATTCAAAGGAATTTTAAGGTGCGATCATGCATACTTTTTTGTTTAGCAGATTTGATATAGATGGAGGCAGGGCCGGTACTTAGTGAAAGAGATTGGGATTCACCTCTAGAGAGGAAGTAATTAAATTTTAAGCAGATTTTTTCATTGGGAATGAGAGAAACGATATATCCCAATTAGCTGTGAATATTAATGGGGGAGCAATCAGCAGTCTATTCATGTTTTTCACCTGTTGAATCTATATTCCGTAAAAAACAAATGTCACAAACAGTCGCATCGTGGGACATCGGCTCTCCCTCTCACTGTATATACTTTCTTTACTCCCTATGATTAGATATTATTCTCTCTGAAATTACATGGATTTACATGTTTCTTCAATGAAAGTTTCACCAACCAATAGCCTGTTGCCTTGTTCATTGGGGTTGAATTTTCTAATGAAATGATGGATGCATCATGAAGTTGGAAATTCAGTGGTTAGCATAGTCAAATGGCATGTGGTGGGTCTTTGTTTCCAGCTTCTTACGGTTGATTATCTTGTAGGTCTATCCCAAAACATAAAAATTAATTTATCACACACACATTTTAATTTTTTAAAATACTTATAGGAATGTACTTATTAATCTAGAAAAATCGATATTTATATGTATGTGTCCCTTCGTATCTTTTTCTCTATCTGCGTGCTCATCACGGCTGAAGTTGTATATGGTCAGAAACAGCTTTTATTGATGGTCTTCGTTTTCCATTTATTGGGAATGAGAGCATTTACATATCACAATTAGCTGTGAATATTATGGGTGGAGCAATCAGTTGCAAGGTCAAGACGACGGAAGGACGAGAAGTTGAAATCACAAAGCGTACCTCTCAAGTCAAAGTCTGCAAGGCTCAAATTGGTGACGCTTCCAGAATTGTCGCAAGTGATTCCAATCCAGTTAATGCATGGGCTGATGCCGGCCCAAGAAGAAAGGAGAGATTGGCTTCAGTTGTCAAGACTGGCTTTCCATTCGAGAAGAGCCTCAGCTTCTGTATTATTACCAAACAGTGAAGTTGTGGAGGAAGTTTGTTCAGCCAAAGCAAAGAAAGAAGAAAAGTTGAATATGCGAGGGAGCGATGTGGAGAAAGAACGAGAAGAATGGTTTGTGTAGTAAGGACGTCATGGTGTGTTTTCAAGAGACATAGGATATGGCTTGCTATGGTAGATTAGGCTCTTCCATGGAGAGGTATTTATACGAAGGAAAACATGATTGGAATTTTATTTTTATTTTTTAAATTTCAATTAGTATAACAAATCTGAAATTTCCAATTCATCAATTATTTCTTCTCCCTTTCCATATCATAGCATTGTGGGCTTTCAATAATTTCCAATTCATCAACTCATGAACTTGATTTGCTGTTAAGAAATAAAGCTTGCTTGCTTAAGTGATTTCAAGTCACTTGTAACCTCATTTTTCGTTAAGAAAAAAAAAGTTAGTAAAACACTCTTGGTACATAACTCGGTTACAGAAAATGAAAATTTTTAGTCCAAATCATGTAATTTAACGAGGGAAAAAAATCGTACCATGTTTGAAAAGAATCACAAAGTACCTATCTATATTTCTTGATTTACCCAAAGAAAATATACTTGGCTCATTTTCGAGGCAACCATCATGGTGGAATTTCATAGGAAAAAAGTTCTACTATCATAAAATTAATAAATATAAACAAAAATACTGATAGGATATTTTTATTGGTAGAATTTTACTAACAGAATATTCTCTCATGATATTCACCGGTAAACATCGACAGAAATATTCCATCAGTATATACCAAGTGAATTACAATGAAAAAAAAAATTAAAAAAAATCAAAAAATACAATGACGTATCGTTTATACAAACAACATTATCGAAGATATTAATCCGTCGATAAAATCCGCCCATAAACCCATTGGTAAATTGTTTCTTTCTCCTTGACACTGTTCATTATGTTAATAACAAAGGGTATCACCGACAGATTAATTCCATCAGTATATTTTAGAGAGCTTTAGAACTGTTCACTTCTCAGCTGCACTACTCATGTTGTCAATTACATACGGGATCACTGACGAATTAATTCCGTTGGCATTTTTTAAAGAGCTCTAGAACAATTCACTTCTCAATTACACTGTTAATTATTATTCTTTACAGACAAAATCACCGACGTATTGAAAAGTTATCGATGATATTTGGAGGGTTTCTGAAAAAAATTTATTAAATCAAAATTTTAAATTAAATATTATAGACAGAATCACCAACATAATGGTTAAAAATATTAATATTTAATTATCCGTCGATAAAATGTCCTAATAAACAAACCAAAATCCCTCATTTCATAACAAACACGCCTCTTCTTCTTCTTCTTCTTCTTCTCTCTTTCCCTTCTGTAAAAAACATTATCGTCCCTTTCTTTCTTTCTCTTCTCTCCTCAACTCCTTCTCTTCTCTTCGTTTTCCCTCCATGCGCAAGTATGTTTTCTCCTTTCCTCTTCTTTTCTCTTCTTAGTTTTTTCTAATTAACATACTTTATGAATTTATTTTTCTTTTCTTTTCTCAACTTCACTCGCAATTAAATTAGGGTAAAATTTTTCCTTTTTCTTCTTTTTTTTGTGTTTTTTTTCATTATATTTGTTTTTTTATTTTATTTTTAAATTTTTATGTTCTTAATAATTGTATGAATGTTGTTATAGGATTTGTTTTTCAAATGAGATCAATTTTGTTAGATTTTAGTTGATTTTTTTTAATTTTGTTGTTCAATTTCAATTAAGTTAATTTATTTGTTGTTGGATTATGGTTTCTAGAATAGGTTTTCTAGGTTAGGTGGAACTTTTTTTAGTTGATTTATTTATTTATTTGTTGTTGTTGTTTATTTTTTTAGCATTATCGAGTATTATTATTTAGTATTACTATTGAGTATTGATTTATATTATATTATATTATTTTAATTATTTTCTAATTTTTTTAAATATATTTTTTAAAAATATATTTTTAAATAATTACTGACGGTATTACCAATAAATTAAGTCTGTTGGTATATTTCAAAGAGTTGAAAAACAATTACTGCAAATATCATTGTGCTACTGTTTAATCACTGATGAAATGACATATGATATTTCTGATGGTTATATGAAAACATTCCTGAGGAAAATGCTGACAAAATAAAGCGTGTAAATTTTTTTTGACGTGCTTTTGCCGTAACTAAATCTATCGGTAATTTTATTACTGAAAAATTCACCAACAAACCAAAAATTACTAATAAGAATTTTACCAACAAAGTATTTTTATACGTGAGTCCATCAATAAATTTATTATCAATGACCATCAATAATAAATTTATTGATCGATGAAATAAAAATATAAATATCGACATAAAATTCTTTCAATATGGTAGTATCTCTTCTAGCTCTTCATATGAAAAAGCAAATGATGACTAACTATGATGAGCTCAAGAAGCGCATGCAGAAGCTTTTAAAGTGAAGCAAAAACTTGAAGAGCCTGATTCATTAGCAAATCAAGAGGCATCTCGCGGCAAGATGTCAAGAGCATTGGATTTTGTTTTCAAGCCACTAAAACCCCTCATGATGGATCCGCTTTCTTGCAATAAGAATTATGGACTAGTGTTTATGGGCTTTTAAGGCCTAATAGGCCGGCTGGGTTAGTGCTTATGGGTCTCAATGCATTCTGGGCCGGGAGTAAGTCATCCTTTGGTAAATGTCAATATATTTGGGCTATGATTCTTGATAACTTGGGCTAATTTGTTTTGGATTATACACTTAAGTTTAATGAGTTTTGGTTAGTAAACATGTTAAAAAAATGATAAAAAAACACAATAAAAAAATAATATAAAAAAATAATATCAAATTTATGTGAGTAAATATTGTGTATTATGGCCAATTATTTCAAAAGAAAATCAATTTTTTCATATTTCATCATTGTAAAAAAAAAAATCGTACTTCTGGTGCATTTGTTTCCATAAAAAAAAAGAAAAAAAAAACAAAAATATTTTAGTTTTCTAAAAAAAATACTTGTCTGAAGTTTTTATTTTGCATTGGCATCTCAAAAAAATATACTTGTGTTAGTTTAAAGTAACTTATTAGACCTCGTAACCATATAAAAAACCGAGGTTGATCATAAAATCGATATAGATTAGTAAAAAGAATTCGTTTATGGCACATTATCGTATGTACGTGGTTTGTTGTTCCTCTGCTCCTACGTACTAAACTCTATTTTCTTGCCCTGTATAATTGGTGTTGTAATAGTATTTTATTTTTCTAAAATGTTTTATATTGATATATTGAAATAATATTTTTTTATTTTTGATATTAATATATCAAAATAATTTAAAAATATTAAAAATTATTAATTTGAAATAAATAAAAAATTTAATTTTTAAAAAATATTTTTAAAACACAAAAACATACAAATTTTAGTGTTGTTTATAAACCTTCGTTTATAAATAAAAAAAAGGGTTATAGCGAAGCTAAATTTGCCTCCCTTCTGTCTAGTCTTTGTTAAAGTTTGAGCCACCTCATTTTCTTCGCTTAAAACACGTGAGTAGGAAACTCGGTTTATGTGACTTAAAAACATTAATAGCCTAATATAAAACAATCCATTGAGCTTCATCTAATGGTATAAAATCTTGAATTGAGATAGTTCATCATTATGATTTCACAATATAGTACAAGTCTCAATTTCAAAAAAGTTTCATTTGAAATAATATAGTAGATAGTATCTATTCAACTTCACCAACCTACTCAAGTTTATGAGTTTGATATCAAAAATTTAAAGATTAAAATTATTATTGTTTCCGTTTTATGTTTACATAAATTTAGTTCCTTTAATTTCACTATTTCATGAGTCCATCTATAGACTTTAAGAATATCTAAAGGCTTCATTAAAATCATGTTTTTGCACCAACTATATATGCTATTCGTTTTCGTTCTCCACTTACAATATTATTATTCATCCAAATATTTGAGGTCTTCCTTCATGCGTGTGGTAGGAGTGAATTTAATTCCTTTTATGTCTTCTTGCACTGAATTGTCAAGTGCAGCTTATGTTAATTTGTCCTCCATCACGAACTCTAACATCGAAGCTGGGCTCCAGGCTTTTTGTTTGTGAAGATTTCCTCCCATCTAACGAGTAAAAAAAAAAGCACGAGTTTTCTGAATCTACCTCTTTTATTTTTATATTTGTTATTTTGAGAGTCTAATCTTTATCCTAAGATATCATATTCAGAATTCTTATATTTACTGACATAGTCATTATTTATACTATTATTATGTTGGCAATTAATTTATTAATGAGATTATAGACAAAAATGTTATGTCAGTAAAACTCTCATCGATAATTTTTGATTTGTCGGTGAGTCCGTCGGTAATAAAAAAATATTATTACCAATGGATTTACAAACAGAAAAAGCTCGCCAAAAAAAATTTACTCACTTCATTCTATCGGTATTTCCCTCGGGAAGCTTGTCATATAACCGACAGAAATATCGTAAGCAATTTCGTCGGTGATTATTTAAAAATATTATTTAAAATCTATTTAATAGAACTAAAAAATAATTAAATTAATATAAATCAACACTTCATAATACTCAGGAACTGAGTTGCTTGGAAAAAAGAAGAAGAAAATCAACTCAAATAAATTCGCAACAAATAAATAACACAAAAAAAAAATACTGAGAAGACCTATTTCAGAACCAATAATCTAGCAACAAATAAAATAATCTAATTGAAATTGAACAACAAAATTGAAAAACAAAATCCAACAAAATTGATCTGATATGAAAAAAAAAATCCTTCAATAACATTCATACAATTATTAAGAACAGAAAAATTTAAAAATAAAAAAAACAAATATAATGCAAAAAAAAATTACAAAAAAAAGAAAAAATAAAAATCTTACCTTAATGTAGTTGCGAGTGAAGTTGAGAAAACAAAAAACAAATTCATAAAGTATGTTAATTAAAAAAAACTAAGAAGAGAAAAGAAGAAAAGAGGGGAAGACATACCTGAGTGTGGAGGAGAAGAGAAGGAGTTGAGAGAGAAAGAAAGGGATGTTGGTGTTTTTTACATAAGGGGAAGAGAGAAGAAGAGGAAGAACATGCATGTCTGTTGTAAAAAGAGGGATTCTAGTCTTTTTATGAGGACATTTTACCGACGGTTTTACCCATGGAGAATTAAATATTAATATTTTCAACCATTTTCTTGGTGATTCCGTCTGTAATATTTAATTTAAATTTTCAATATAATCAAAAAAATTTAGAAACCCACCAAACAACACCGATAACTTTTCAATCCGTTAGTGATTTTGTCTGTAAAGAATAGTAATTAACAATGGTACCAAAGCTCTCTGAAAAATACCGACGGAATTAATCTTTCGATGATTCCATTTGTAATTGTGTCAGGGAGAAGTGAACAGTTTACCAACGAGTTTATTGATGGATTTTACCAATGATATTAATACCGTTGGTATAAATGACACGTCATCATACTTTTTGGTTTTATTTTAATTCCTTCTTTTCCCACTGTAATTCCCTCAGTATATATCAATGGAATATTTTCGTTGGTAAAATTCACTGCCATTTACCAACGAAAATATTCCGTCAGTGTTTCTATTTGTATTTGTTAATTTTTTGGTAGTGTCATAAGGTCTTAGGATTAATATTTCTTAATCATTTTTCTAGCCACCATACTATTAAAAACTTTTTTTTTTCCTTGTGTAGACTACTTTCTAGTCTATAAAAAGGCATTCATTTTGAAGCTTAGAATTCAAAACATATTTTCCCTTAAAAAATAGAATGAAATTCAAATAAGAAGTTCCTCCTATATAATGAGAAAAAAAAACCAATATGAAGGGAAGATAAAGCTATTATTTTTTTTTGTTAGAAAAGTAAAATAGTCAGTTACTCTTGCTTATTAGATACGATTAAAACATATAGGTTGTGCTATTTTTTTTTTCCAACAAATGAACCTAGAAATATTTATATTTTTATGCATTAGTTAGTTGAAGAACTTCTTAGCTCCAGGAGTTTCATTCACTTTTCCCGGTTGAAGTTGTAATTGTTTCTATAGTTTAGGGTTATAACCTTAGGGCTTGTGAACCCTAGTTTTTTTCTCTATAGTTTAGGGTTGTAAAGCTTTAGAGATTAAGGAAGCCTATCCATGTTATATGCTATGTCAATTGATACCAAAATAGGCTAGCCTCTTTGATGAACGGAGACAGTAACAACCCACCCCGCGATGTAGGAGTAAGGGTCATCTCGGGCACTATGAAAGCTCATGAAATAGCACAAAGAACCATACCATAAAATTTTTATCAATAAGAGCATTTCATAGAAAAATTGACTAAGTGGATAGATCACTTATGATGGGGGTGGCACAAACAAGAATCATGAAGAGAAGAGAAACATCCTTGGAGACTTACCTCAAGGTCAGCATAACCTCAAACCTATTCTTAAAAATTCACCTAAACAACCATTTGGCTATATGAAGGGTGTTGATGAAGACAAACATGATAGTGTGTCATAGAGCCTTAACAAACTAAGACAAACCACCGCAACCCAAGAGATATAAATTCATCATTGTTGCACGTGTGCGGCGTCGCGGCGAAAATATCCACCCTCAAATTCTGTATTATCTAAAAATGTGGAAAATGTGGGGAGACAAAGAATTCTTGTCTTTTATTAGTGAAAAAATGAAATGGGAGTCGCCACCTAGTATTTTGGTCACTCGGAACCCTAACTGGTCTCAGAGATCGGGTACGGGGATTGGTTGTGTAAAGGGAAGGTATCAGCACCCTAAATACGCCCTACCTAAGGTAAGCTGCATTGTTTTAATGTCTGATAAACTCTAAGGTCTTGTCGTGCTTTCTAGTAGTTGGTCCCTCTAGGGTTTAAGAAAAGTCCTCTTCAGTAAGGAGATCCTTACCTCATAGGGTAAAACCTAATCGGTCTAATGCCAAAAAAAAAATTTAATATCCGGAACACGTCTTATGTATAAGATCATAACCCTAGATATTAAAAGAAAACAAATAAATTTTTTTGAAGTTTTTGAAATATTGGCCTAGTTCTCGTGACTTTAATAAACTGGTTATTAAAGCCAAAATGCATGCTAATACATATTTTTTGAAATTTTCTTTGTAGTATGAAAATACAATATGATTTTTTTATTTTTGAGAGACTTGACCGTATGCATGAAAACAAAACTTTTTTTTTACCAAAACCAGGTATTTTGATACCGGATTTGTATCTTTACAGTATAAAAATACAAACCGATATTGATCAAAATGTAGTAAAAAAATACACGGGAAAATCACAAATTTTCTGAAAATATTTTTTTGAAATTTTTTTTTTGGGCTGGGCCGGACCCGTCCAGTAAACAAAAACAAACAATGGAGAACTCCCCACTGTTCACATGCAACTCCCCACTATATGCTAGAAATGATACAAAAATGTTAATGTAAATTGAGCTTGATCTTAGTTAGAAAAGTGTTTGATGTGTAAAGAAGGGACAGAGTCAGGTTTTATAGTTGTTGGCAGAGGATCAAGCTAGGT
>Ga0307517_10012423_pt1 | contig 11687 bp, 6 predicted proteins | sample 23_EM_MG_FD_194515 | JGI IMG/M metagenome (GOLD analysis project Ga0307517, IMG submission 194515) | Populus trichocarpa ectomycorrhiza microbial communities from riparian zone in the Pacific Northwest, United States - 23_EM | ecosystem: Host-associated > Plants > Roots > Unclassified | place... | reverse complement strand
TAATTTAAAATATGTTCAATATCTCTACATAAACATCAAAGTTAAAGATATATTCATGAAAAACTATCTAATAAGTGGCTCAGTGATAAAAATTTAGGATTAAGGGGTTTGATATCCCTGTGATCTCACGTTCGAGTCATGTAATTGCTAATATGATGATTATTGAAGGTTTACATGGTCGTTAACTTTAGGACCCGTGAGATTAGTCGAGATATGTACAAGCTGACCCGAACACCCACGTTAATAAAAAAAAAGATATATTCATGAAAAATGAGCATAGATTTGTCATTTTATCAAATAAATATTAACGGGTCTAAAACTCAAACACTTGAATCAAGTGAGTTTTTCTCCTTTTTTACACATTAATCAATCTAGGAATATTCAAAATTACATCCAATCACATTATTAAGATACTTTATATTAAAAATTATAATTTTTCAAACTATAAGGATTAATTAAAATTAGCTTTGTTTGTTTTTTTTTTTGTTAATCTTGGTCCTTGCAGTAGCAACTTTTAATTTAACATAGAAATAATCTCTAAATGCAAAGCGAAATAAATCTAAACACTTAAGAATATGCCAACAAAACTTAAGAGAACAGTACAAAAAATAAATAAAGTTGAACGTAGAAAGTTTTGAACATGTAAGAATATACCAATAAATTATTTAAAAAATAACTACTATCATAATATAAATATCATAAATATATATTATTAATCACATCCACTCCTCTCTCATTGCATTTCTTTTCAAATGCAGAAGAAATTATTTCCCTCCTCTCAACACTCAATGCCCTTACCCTACCCTCCAACTCTCCTGACTCAAAATACTCAGCAAGATTCCTTTCTCATCATTACAAATTTCTTCAACATTTCTCTAAATTCCTCTCTAAACTCCTCAAACACCCTTCTATCTTCCATGCTAATCTCAAATTCATCTTAAATACCCTTGTTGGATGCTCAATATTTTAGCATGCTCGTCATGCTCAAGGGCTTCAAATCACCAATCCAACATGTTTGGAGAAGGGATTTCTTCAACATTTCTTTGCTTCAAATTAATATTTTTTGATGTGCTGATGTTAAAAATAATTTTTTAAAAATAAAAAATATTATTTTCGTATTTTAAAATAAAAAGTACGTTCTAAAAACAAGATATAACAAAGGCATAGCAATATGTTCAATGCCTGAAGAAGGTTGGTGGGTATAAAAAAAAAAAAAACCGAGGTAGCAAATGGCCTTGAATCTGCCTGAAAAGAAAAAGGATATCTACAAGCCCATTAAAGTCTAGATTAAAAAAACTTAAGCCCGTAAAGGCCCATTTTCGAGGTCCAAATTTGACTTAGGCAATGTGGCCTTCTAGGCAGATTGAGAATGTTACAAATTACGGTTGTTTCGTTCTCTTTTTAACTTTTAGTTCGGCCTTGTAAAAAATCACAAGTCAATGGACTATAAAAATTAAAAATTAAAAATTAAGAATTAACTTGGTTGATTTATTAATTATATTTGACTGGGTACACACAACAAATATGCTTAAAACGCATAGAGATTTTGATATTATATTTACAATAGGAATTAAATTTATGACACTGACTAAATATTAAAATTTTAAAAATATATCGTAGTGTTTTATTTAATTGAAAATAAAAGTGAAGAAATATGAAAAACTCTTAAATTGTGTTTTACAAACCAGCATTTAGATGCTGCTTGGTAATATTTGACGTGGCAAGATATAGAGACAGCTAGGAAGAGAAGGAAGATTGACTCAGCAAACTGGGGCTGAATAATTATTATAGTCAATTGGGATCCTCCACCACAAAAAATTCATAGACCTACTTGCATTAAATTAAAATGTGGGTGAAATGAAACAGATAATAATAATAATAATAATAATAATAATAAAAATAAAGAAAGTGATTGTAAAGCTAAAAGAAAGTTAGGCTTTTTATTTCTGAGGTTTTCCTGTGGCTTGTGTGTTTGGGATCAAACGATAAAACAAACAAAACAGTAAGAAATCAAACTATACTTTATATTGCAGAACCCATTAAAAAATTAAATTTGAGATTTTATTTTTATGTAATAGTTTTTACATGTTTTTTTAACCGAGTTTCATAAAAATTCCTAAAACCCTATTTGTTTTTACGTTTCAAAAACGCTTCAGAAAAAAATTAATTTTTTTTATTTTTTTCTTTGCTTCAAATTAATATTTTTTTTGTGTTTTTGGATAATTTTAATTTTCTAATATCAAAAATAATTTTTTAAAAATAAAAAGATATTATTTTAATACATTTCTAAGTAAAAAACACTTTAAAAAACAACCGCAACTATATATGTTTTTTGATACACATAAATTTCAACCATAATTTTATCAAACACATATCTAAATACAACTAACTACAACTAATCAAATTTTTCAAAAACTTAGTTTTTTCAGACTATAATTTCAAAAACTACTTCAAAAATTAACGATCATTCGTTTACAGCAATCCCATCAGTCCGGCAGAAATCATGAAACTATCGAGTCAAGTGTCTGAAAAACTCAGTGCTATTATTCCCGGCCACAACTTGAAGGCTTGTCCTTCTTTTCAGACCAAAGAAAGTACTGAAAGACTAGTTTCAGCCATCAATTTCTCCTATCCAAGATAGAGTTACTGGGCTACATTCAGCACAGAAACAAGCAAAACCCAGAAACAAAATGAACATAAAAGGGCAAAAACAAGTGAAGAACACCAAGTATAAAACTGGGAAGCTAAGAGGTCTATTGATGGTGGAATTGGATTTCATAACATACAAGAATCTCTTTTAATCAAATGTCAAATAACATTCGACATTTGATTATCCAACCCATGAATGAACCCAAGAAAATCGAGCAAATGTCAATTATCCAGCAGAAAAAAAAACACGGGGCCATCTCCACATTGCATTCAATAGACTTCTTCATGGTCAAAAGAACTCAGAAGCCAGAACCTATGTTCTTCCACATAAGTTAATAATCTCCATGAACCCACAGTGGACCACAAACAAAACCCAGTTTGAATTTGTACCCTTCCTGTAGAAGTACAAATCCGATCCCATAATCTATCACTATCAAGTTCAATGCCCCCAGAATTTTTACCCCTTTACCACCGTCATAGTACTACAATCCCACAGCAAATTACTTTATACCATACACCAATGATGCATCATCCATCATGTACCTATTTGAGATGGACTCCTCCAAAACCCAGTATTGTTAAACTGGTCCCACATTTCCTTCTCCAAATCAACGGCATCAGTTTCACCATTAGGATCATGATTATGCTGATCACAACATTTCCCTTTCTCCATAATCTCTCTAGCCTCCTTCTCCCATCCCTCATCCCTGGACAGGCCACTGCTCGCGCGAGACAGCAGGGACCTTTCTTTCTGCTTTCTTCTCAAACGCTGTCGTTTCTTGGCTTTCCTACATAAGGAAACCGGCACCTTGTAGACGGCTAAAACAAGAAGGTTTATCACCGTGCATGGACAGCAGCAACACACCGCCGCACACCCCGCAGCCGTGCCACCTGCCACCTCACCAAAACTCTGCGTTTTCGCCCTTGCCAGATTCCTCTCCCTCCTCTCTCCTCCCGGCACCATCTTTGACCCTGTCTTTTCCTTCAACAAAGGCTGCAACCTTTGGCTCGAAGAAGGTGATCGCAGAAGAAGTCCCTGTCGAATCATACTGGGTCAACTCAGCCAGTCCAGAAATTTTAAAAAAAAATCCAAGACTCTCTTTTTCCTGGGTTCTTGAGGTGGGAAATTCCTGGGCATTAATGGGTCTCAGGAGTTATTTAAACAAAGTTTCAAGAAAGGGCACAACTTTCTTGAAAAAAGGCCATTTTTTGATAGCCAAGAAAAGGAAAGAAAGTAAGGGTTTTCTTTCTTTCTTTCTCCCTCCCTCTGTTTGGAGTCTTGAGAGAGATTAAACAGATCAAAGAGGAGGTACTAATAAGGGAATGATCAGGTTTAAATGGCTGAAGAAGCGGTGATAGGAAACGAGAGGCAAAGCGAGTAAAGGGGTGGGTTTTTTCCTTTTAAACGCGGACATGAAGAGTTTTCTTTGTAGAGCTTTGATTAGGTATTTATGTTAATTTGTTATCTGTTATTGATAAATGATTGGTCTCCTTTTGACCCCATAAAATTAAGAGGAAAAAAAAAAAGCCCGCGGAAAGGAATCCGCAATATTCATCTATTAACTTTGACGGTCTGATATATAATGTTCTCGAACTTTTTTATATATGAAAATTTACTGTAATATATTTTTATGTCTATAATATTTCTTTCTAAAATTTTAATTTTATTCAATATATAATATGAAAGATATGTTTAATATCATAAAATTTATCAATAAATATTTTAATATTAAATTTAAACTTGACTTAATTCATATTATCAATTTATTAAACTCATAAAATCAAACTCATATTACTAATTTAATATATAATTTGAAAAATATTGTTATGCCACGAACTGATCTGAATACTTATATTAATAAATAATAATAAAAAGAATCGATTAAATACCTATATTTAATAAATTAATTTTATTAAATAAATATTGAAGGATAAAAAAAAAACATTAGTTTATAAAAAAACTAAAACAATACTAGGCAAACCTCACGAAGTTAGGTTAATTTTCAAAGTTGGCAAGATGTGAAACCTTAAACACAGGCTTAACTAAACTCAAATTCAAACCAATTAAATGTTGAAGAATTAAATCGAGTTAAAAAAAACCACTCTTAAAATTTTGCAAAGCAAAAAATAAACAATCAAAACAATAAGAATGAAATCTATTAGGAAAAAAAATACGGAGAGTGGAATAAAAAAAAATACAACTCTAAAATTATCTTAGACTACAAAAAAAAATAGCAATAAAAAAAATAAAAGTCTAATTTGACAAATCAAAAAATTGAATAAGGATGAAATCAAAAGAAAAATCCAATTCAATGGATTGTTTAAAAAATATATAACAAAAAAATGACTAAATAAAAAAGAAACATAAGTTTAGAGGCTGACTTGAAAAATCAGGTGTTAGGGAGCAAACACCAAGGAAGAAAGAGGGGAAAAAAGAAATAGTTGTCGGTGACAAACCGTACCTCCAATCGATGCACTCTCCACGTATCCAGGAAGAAGACGTTGAGATGAAGTTGAAGCCACCTCGCAATGGCCTTTTGGCCACTAGAATTAGCGGCACGCACTATCCAAAGATGGCGGAGCAGATGACGCTTGTGCAATACGCGTTAACTTTTTTTTATTATTCTCTTTTAATTATTAAAATACTAAAATAACCCCACCCCAACCAATCAATAACAAAAAAAAAAAAACCCAACAACCAAATGACACAAATACTCCTTAACCTAAGAGTTAAATTATTTGATACCAAAGGCATCAAGGTACTTTTACTGTGCAATAATATTGAAAATGACAAAAAAAAAAAACCCTCCATTTGCGAGTTAGTTTTTTCTTTTTAAGGATAAAAACGTTATATTACTATATATTTTTAATTGAAAAATGCAAAACTAACCTTAAGTCGAATTTCAAAAATTAATTTCTTTTAAGGGTAGTGTTGTAAATTCACTATACAATCCAAACGCAAAATACTCATCCTGCCTCCAATCAATTTTAGAATACCAAAATTGTCCCGAGGCAAATACTATTTCACCCATAAACACATGGGAAAGAGCTTTTTTTTAAGGCCAAGAAGGAGAATACATTGTTCCCGTCCACAGTAAACTGTGTCTAATTGAACAGTGTTTTTTCCATTTCTTTTAGTTTTGTTTTTAATACTAGCTATTTGACCCGCAAGTTTGATAAATTTTTTCTGCAAAAAAAATTACATATACTGACCTTTTCAACATGTTTTTATACATAAAAAAATATGTAAATAAAATTTTTTATGCATATATATAATTAAATAAATCAAGAACTATGCGTGCTAAAAATCAATGAAAAATCATTAACGATAACTAAAAAAATTAAAAAAATCAAGAGACATGAACAGATCAAGATATTTAATCTCTCAATACGAGATATTTACATAGTTGTGCCCGCTGAATTTGTTTATTAAAACTAATTTTTTATTCATTCAAACGATAATAGAAATATATACATATATTAAATTGATTGAATAAAATAAAAAAAAATTATTATGTAAGGTTGCACATATTAGAAATATTATATGAAAAAATATTTTTTATTCTAAGAAATAAAGTTCATCTATATAAAAGATTAAAAAAATTATAGATAGATCAAAATAATCTTTTCAAAAACTAAATATACAAAACATCATTAAAAAAAATTCTCTATCTAAAAAAGGTTAAATAAGAAGGAAAAAAAAATCACAAAGAAGGGATATACATTGAAACACAAATTTAAAACTTATTTATATAAAAGACATTAAGAAAAGATATCAATTACAAAAGGCAATATTATATAAAAAAAATACCCTGAATATTGTGGTTCAACTTGTCAAATTTGTGCTCTGGGTCATACACTCAATCGAGTTCAATAATTTTTGTTTCTTAAATTTATATTCAAGTTTTTAAAAAAAAACCAAAAGAGGGCCAAGAAATAACTTATGACCCAACGTGTATGAGCCATTTCAAGGAAAAGCTCAGGCGCATGGGTAGGCCTTCATGCCCGAGCCTGTGTGTTTGGGCTTGATTTTTTTTTTTATATTTTAAAGGGGTGGACGACATTTTTTTGAAAAAAACACAAACGACATTTTGCTTGCAAGCCGAGATTCCACCGACCTAGTGGTGGTTGGAAAATCAAGGGAGTGTATCTTTTGTAAAAAAATAATAATCCAATTTTAAGTCATTTGAACCCAAAAGCATCTCACCAACATCCTTGGAACACTCATAAACCAATATATCAGCTCAAAATACCTGAAAATGAGTAAAAAAAAAACAAAATCAAAACGAGTTACATTTGTCTTCTTCCGCTTAGATATTTGTTTTAGAAAATACTGAAATTTTAAACAGCCACCATCAAACCCCTCTCATCTTATGAAACCCGTGGACACTAAAAAAATCCATTTTGGTAGTCGGAAATGGTTTGAACGACGATCTTCTCTCTCATAGCCAAAATACATCGACTCCTCTCTCTTCTCTCCATAACCAGGGACTGTAAAATACTATAAATAAACTTTTATACCAAAATTGATTTTTTTGAATTCTAAAGGGACCTAATTTGTGTTATTTTTTAAGTTGAGTATCTAAGTGTATTTTTAAAATAATTTTTGGCACGCTATCCATGTTTGGTGTCTTTTTCATTTTGGTTCCTCTTGTTTCAATTCCACCATTGCATAAGAATTCAAAAGCAACTGGTTTTCAATTATGATCAAATAATTCAAAATAAAATTTTGAATATCAAAATGAATTATTAAAAAATAAACAGTATGTCTATTGTTTTTTATGAGCACGTGAATAATGTCAGCTCAACAATATTTAGCCCAAGCATTTTAGATTTTTAGTTAATAATGGAAGGTAAAATTAGAAAGTTTGTTGCTTTATTTTGGGTAATTTGTTAGATTTTATTTATTTATTTTTGGTGCTATTTTGCATTTATAAAAAACGGTCAAGAAGAAATTATAGAAATTGGTGGCGAGGGTGGCAATGGATGGTCAGATCATTATATTTTGGGTATACCTTTTCTTTTAACATAATATATATATATATATATATATATATATATATATATATATATATATATATAAAAATAGAAAAATGTTAATTCATAAGAAGAAATATCAAGAATATGATAAATAGAAACAAAAGAATCATAAACCATTAGAACGGTGAAAGGCTGAAAGCCATCAATTCCAATAAAAAGAAAAGAGAAAGAACAAGAACCATCAATAACTCCCCACATTAACCACCTGACTGAATGATTCGTTGTGATCTATTCTTGGTTTTTTTTTTTGTTCTGTTCTTGCAAAATACAGATATTTGTTTAAATCTTTATAAATTGTTTTTTAATTTTCATCTCAAACTGTTTCAACTACGTAGATATAATGGTTCAATCTTGCCAAAATCTCAAAATGATTGAAACTAAGAACAATAATTATCGAGTCATTCAATCAGGTTAGATATGGAGATAGGTTAGGGTTTACCCCACCCACCGAACCCCACCTCACTAGATTTTCTTAAACCTTTATTTTTTTTTAATTTTGTGAAATTATAAATTTATTTTTCAATATAATATATAGATTTTTACCTTATATACGAAGGATTTTATGTAAAGATTTGAAATTGAGGTTATTTGTTGTTTTATAATTCATAAAGGAAGATATAATTTTTACCTTTCAAAGACCATGGGTAAAGAAAATCCTCGACTCGACCAAATATAATTGAGATTGTAATAATAATAATGATTTAAAATATTTTTTGTTTAAAAATACATTAAAATAATTTTTTTTATTTTTTTAAAATTATTTTTAATATTAACACATCAAAACAATTTAAAAACATAAAAAAATTTCATATTAAGCAAAAAATTTCAAAATTTAAAAAAACATGGTGCCCAAACACACCCTCAATGCGAAGACATGATGCGTTTTGATATTCTGGCTCAGATGCGAGTAAAACAGCCCTAATTGAAACCAAGTTTTTTTTCGAGTCAACGAGTCTTCTTCAGTGGATTGCTGACAACAAAGTTCATATCCTTGGGAATGAAATCTTGCACGTCTCGTTGTGCATATCACGCCATGCAAAGACACCAGTTCAATTACTTTGGATCTTCTCTTCCTACTAATGTAAATGCCAACAGCTCCGAGAAATCAAGTAACGAAAGCATTAATGCAGAATGACATGCAGAGCAAGTTATGGGTATCTGTCTTTCTTTACCCAATGAATACATGTACCCCTCGTTACCTCTCCATCCCTAGGGTTTTCCTTTTCTCATCTATATCCTCGTAATACTTTCCTGTCCTCGCATCAAGCACGCACATAATGTTTTGATGACACTACCCCCTATAAGTTGAGCATGTAGGGCATAGCAATGATGAATCAAAATTATTATTCCTGCTCTACCTCCCGATGAAGCCTAGCCGGTGGAGGATGATGGCTAAGATCAACATGCAAATGGCAAGGATCATACCAGGTCTTCCCAGTAACCAGTTCTTTGCCTTCTTTGCACCTTCAGCTCCTCTTTGGATCCTATCAGCCCATCGCATCTGCAGCAATTAATGGGAAAAATCATTATATATTCATAATGAAGCGGGGCAGTCATAAAAAAGAAGTCATAACTATGAAACTTATGAAACGTTATTTCAGAACAAACGTGTAATAAAAATAAAAGTTTACGTACAGAAGTAATACACGAGAGAGAAAATTCTTGTAGTAATATTTGACCCCACTTAATTTTATAGATAAAAGCTGGACCCAGGTTGGGGTATCTTGAAAGAAAAGCACACAATTTCATTGGAAGTAAGCATGGCAAAGAAGGTACCATTTTATCCAAGTCCTCTGGTGATAAAGATGCCATGGCCTGTTGAGCTTTAGCTGCATCTTCTTGAGAAAGTTTTATTCCAAACTGCTCACTCATGTTAGCCATCATCTCTGGGCTCATATTCTTCATCATTGACGTGAACATCTGCCAATTTGCAAGCAACCAGATATTATTACAACACAAACACAAACAGCCATGCATTTATATAGTATTCTTATATTGTTTATAAAATTTTTAAGCAAGAAGACAATAGTGTGATGTATATTACAAAAGTTCAAATTATCTCTAAGCCTTTCTTTACTGTAGCATGGAAATTTTCTGCAGGAAATTTATAAGAGTCAGAACAATCTCTAAAAGAGATATTTTGAATTGCAAATAATACATGTTTTGAAAACCTGAAAGTACATCCATGCACGGATCGGATCATTTCAAAATGACCAAAATAAATAAAGAGATTCTATGGTGTGCAAAGGGAAATCTTATTGGGGTAAGAATCCAATAACTCAGAAACACAAAGACAAGAAAAGCCCATACCTGCTGCATAGCAGGATCTTTCATTTGGTTTCTCATCTGTTCTTGCATATCAGAAGTTGAGGCAGGAAAGCTTGATGGAGGAGCATTTCTCGAACTTGAAAAGAAATCACGCGAGGAACTAGTTTCACTGATGCCATTATTACCATTAACTGCAAATTTTTCTCGAGTTTCTGTTGGTTTTGACCTAGCACCTAAACTTGATCTGTCAGTGTTTAAAGCTGAAGCAACAGCTGGAACTGAGCTATTTCCTCTTAAAGAAGATGCCATTTCAAACATTTTCTGAAGCTCTTCTGGTGACATCTTATTCATCGTATCACTTGCTGTTTTGAGCATGTCTGGTGTCACATTTGGAGGAACCACACCAGATTTGAAGCCATTAAAACTGCTATCTGAAGATCCACCTGCAGTAAAAGGAGTCGCCCCTTGGAATGAGGAAGCCATTTGAAGCATTCTTTGAAGCTCTTCGGGTGACATCTTGCCAATCATATTCGAGGCAGCCTTAACCATGTCAGGAGACACCTCTCCAGCTTTTGCCCCATTTAAAGCAGCCAAAGTTTCAGGATCAGCATTAGATATGAAATTTTGGAATGACCTACAATCAGACAGAAGGGAAAAACAGAAAATCAAAACAAATTGAAAACCAAGCTTCATATCTAATTTTCTGGTTGATTGACAGCAAAAGAAGGCTACACTGCTGCAAGAAAACAACCTCCAGCCTCAAAATGTTAGACAGAAAAATATTAGACATGCTGACCTTGTTTTGTTATTTCATTAATCAAAACAAATTGGGCATGTTTTCATAAGTTTGCCCTGACTCAATGTCAAACTTGCAAATAATTGCCATCACAGTAACACCACCAAAATCAGAGATATTTTGTGACAAATACAACCAAATATGGCAGCAATTATTTTGCAGGAGAGACTGCAATTAACATTCCATGTAATCCTTCATTGCAGAAATAAAATTCCGGTAACTTACACTAATGTAAAAGAAGGATCGATTAACATAAATTGATCCCTAGGGGGAATAAAAACTTAACATTCCATCTAATATCTCTGCTGTACAATCTCTAGAAAGGAGACAGGAGGATAGTTGAAAACATAATACCAGTGACAACATATAAATACATAAAATCAAGCAATTTTTAGATGTATTAAAAATAACCTCATAGCTTCAGGGTCATCTTTCAAAGCCTCCAAGGCCTCTGAATTAGTTGCTGAACTCCCATTGCGACCTCCCTTTCCACTTTTAGATATATCAGCACTTTCCCGTGGTTGCTTCACTTGATACTCTGTTGATGTACTCTTGAGGTTTTCAGAGGAGACAGTCTCAGCTTCATCAGTTATTTCTTCAACTATCACTCCTATCAAACAAATAGAAATCAATTGTCAATTGCGAATTTGAAAGTGGAACCTGCAACTTTTAGGTGTGTTTGAAGAAAGTCAAGCATCAAGAAAAAATAAAGGAAAATAACATACCCGTTGGTGCATGATGGCCACCTTCTCGAGCCAATGTTTCCTCAGCATTCCTGTATTAGCAATTAACGTTACAATCAACATATTGTATTAAATACTAGCACCATTATTTACTTTTTGTTGGAAATTCTAACACCTTATATACAACACAGAGGAAGGTCAGAAGATTTGGAAATTCCTAAACATCAATCAGAGGACAAGAAACTTAAAAG
>Ga0307517_10012422_pt1 | contig 11688 bp, 5 predicted proteins | sample 23_EM_MG_FD_194515 | JGI IMG/M metagenome (GOLD analysis project Ga0307517, IMG submission 194515) | Populus trichocarpa ectomycorrhiza microbial communities from riparian zone in the Pacific Northwest, United States - 23_EM | ecosystem: Host-associated > Plants > Roots > Unclassified | place... | reverse complement strand
CATCGCGATAATGCAAATAGCTGGAGCAACCGCCAACACATGGCTCAAAAAATACTTGGATAACATGTTGTTTATTTAGCTCGCTCTGATAAAATGTCAACACATGTGTTGGATTTATTTCAAATACTTTACTAGCATACCACCTAGAATTATAAATAAGTTAGTTTAATTATATTTTTTTAAAAGTTATAATTAGACAATATAAATATATATAATTGTAAAATAACTTTGCAATACATGAATTCTAGTGGGAGTTATAGTGTAACCCCTGGACAATAATAAACAACAATTTAAATATTTGATGCTAGAAATGTAAAAGCAAGCTATTTTATCAAAATTACATCTAATAAAAGTCACACTTTAGAAACATAACAATATGCAATTGTACTATTTTATATATAAAAAAAAATTCAAAAATATTATTTTATCAAAACTTTTAATTTACTTTGATAAATGTTTTTTAAAAAACTTAGCTTTAATGGCGTGGCATCTCCTTCCCACACGAGATCTGGTTTTGTGCCGAGGCAATACCAGGTGTGGTGGTGCCCATAACTAACATGACGTGGGGTCCTAATCGCAAATTTAGACGCCACATGGCAATGTAACCTTCCTTATAATTGATATAATTCTCTGCAAGAGTCGAGGATGTTCCAAAACTTGGTAGCGCAATTACAGAGTTGCGGCTAGTCGAGTTAGATCTGAGCTGAGCTCAGCTGAGCTGGGCAGGGCACGACTCTACTACCACATCTGCAGGATATGGCCGGCACGGTAGCATGGAGGATTTTGACTTAAAATTTGAAAAAAAAGAAAAACTTAATTTAGTACGTCACTTGTTTGTTTGCTATTTCAACATCAAAATCATCTATTTTAATTCTTTTCTCGATTTTCAATGTAAAAATCACTTTTCTCGCAAACTTTCTTATTGCTCTATTTTAATTCTTCGTACATTGCCGACGGCATGAAAAGAAATATGAGATATAAACTCATCATTTCATTCTTTATATATATATATATATATATAAATAATAATTCAAATAATAAATTTTACAAATTAAATCAAAAAAATTTAATCAATTTAATATGTCATTATCTTAAAATTAAAAAAAATCATATTAATTTTTTTAAAAAAATAAAATTATATATTTTTACTAATCGTTTGAGTTATCTTAAAAATTATCAAGATTATATAAATATAACTTTTACATAATTTTATTTTAAATTCAAATTAAATAAAATGTCTAGTTAAGAGTTTTTAAAATTAACTTATTGAATCGAGTTTAATAGTAATACTAAACAATCTTCTTTAATATTTTTTTCATGTTAATATATTTCACCATTATGTAAACTAGTAATGAAGTACTATGTTTAAATTATGTTTAAATTGATTTTTTTTATTATTATTATAACAACACAATTCTACTAAGTAAAAGATTTAAATTGGATTTTTTTTTATTATAATAACACAATTCTACTTTGTAAATTATTATTATTATAAATGATTATTTATTTGTGAAATTGGGGCACCCGAGCGCAGATTATTTATAGAGAAATGGAATGCTGGGAGTCCATTTTTGTTCGTTTCTTTTTCCAACGGCTTCAAACTCAACCGTTATTGCTCCACCATCAATAACAAGAACACACGCTCTTTAATAAATCATTCTCGAATCCGAATCCAAATCTAGCGGCCACGATGACCTCATCACCGCCGGCTACCCTTTCTTCAAATCGCAACCGTTCATTTGGAACTGAAACTACAATAATGAGTTGTGACAACGATCAAACGGACGCCAAACCGCTGCTTTCTCAGGGTTCTAGTGTTAGTAGCGGTAGCTTTAATCAAATGCAGCGGCGACGAGTTTCCGGTAAGCTGGGTAAGCCGGGGAGGCAACAGTCGTTTAGTCGAGATATCGGTCACGCCGCCGCCGAGACCTACTTGCTCACTCGGCTTACCATCACTCTGCTCCGATATCTAGGGTAAAATATCTTCTCTGATTATCATGGTATAGTAATCGTAACTGTGTAGAAATACCTGTGTAAGTATTTGTATGATACATAAACAGTTTTTTCCCGACGTTCCTTTAAACAGAAATGCCTTTAAATTTTTTTGTTATTTTTCCGACGTTCCTTTAGACAGTTTTTTTTTTAAAAAATTATATTCCCTTAACTGTGTAGCTTTGATAATTAAATTTTGTTTTATATATATATGTATTAAGCATTTATGTTATGAATTTTGAGAGCTGTAATTACTGATGTTATACATGTTAGAGCAATAACGGCCTGGTGGTCCAGGCTTGTTGTTATTTAGCTGCTGCAATGATTGCTTTGGTTAAAATTGTTAGTATTTCAAGGAGCAGATGGTGGAGAAAGAAGATTTATTTATTTATTTATTAATGTTATTTCTTTTCATTTGCATTATGTCATTTTTAATCATATATTTTCATTCAGGGTAGGCTACCGGTGGATCACAAGATTAGCTGCTCTTGGCATTTATGCTGCTCTACTTATGCCGGGTTTTCTTCAAGGTGTGTATTTTTGTTGCATGAGTATTAGTTAATGATTATGAGCTTGTGGTTATGAAATGTAAGTAAATTGTTTTCTGTTGTTTTAATTCAAATGTAATGCAAGTAAATTTAGAGAACTGAGAATTCTGTATGGAAGAAGAAATTGTTTTCTGTTGTTTTAATATAAATGAGTTAAACCAGTTCAGTTCATGCACTGTAAATGGCAACTGCCCAGCTTTTCATATCTAGCTCTATTTTTCGATCTTTTTCACTTGGAAACCCTATTATTTAACTACCAATTGTATTTATCTTGACCTTCACATTTCTTTCAATAATATGTCCAACATGTATCTGACCATAAGTTGGAGATCATGCATTCAATGGGCGGGGAAATCTTAAATATTGTGTTTTTCAAGAAATTGCAGGAAAAGTTGACTTTCAGATTCAGTGAAATCATTAGATTGATGGAAAATAACTTGCCTTTTGATCTCTGCAGTTGCATATTATTATTTCTTCTCAAGTCAGGTTCGACGAAGTATTGTTTATGGTGATCAACCCAGAAACAGGTACTTGACCCTGTGATTTATCATTTTTTTCATATCTGTGAACTTGAGCTTGTCACATATCACAGACTCAAAGCTATATTTTTCCTAATGCAATGGTGATTTTTCAGGTTGGATTTGTATTTTCCAAAAAATTTAGATGGACCAAAGCCAGTCGTGGCATTTGTCACAGGAGGTGCCTGGATTATTGGGTGAGCCATTTAAAGTTGCTGGTAGACTTTCCTTTAGAGTTCATGATGAATTTGCATATTTTGAATTCTTCATCGTTTGTTGTGGATTTTGTGATGATTTCAGTTTATTCATTTGTAAGTTGCCAGGTCACAGTTTGTAAATACCATATATGAATCATTTTACTATGAGTATAGCTACCTGGTACAAAACAGCCTCAAGCAAGCAGGATTTGAGCCAGAGAATATGATACGGCCATATATTTTCTTGCATTTCATCTCACATCACATTGCTGTGCGTTAATGCTGATCTAGGTATAAAGCATGGGGAAGTCTTCTAGGACAACAGTTGGCAGAAAGGGACATCATAGTGGCATGTATTGATTACAGGTATGTGGTTTCAATTTAAGCAGAACATATTTTAGTTAATGGTTTTTGTTCTCATAAACCCATTATCGGGGGATGGAAAATACATTTCAACTTTCAAGTGACGTATTTATCTATGACAGCTTGAAGAACGTGAGTCTTTTATATTTTTGAAATATTACTTATCCTGAACTTACAGTTACTTGCTTACATATTGCTCACTTGTCGTCTACCTCCATCAACAATACTTGTTCGGCATGCTTATGCAGAAATTTTCCCCAGGGAACCATTGGTGATATGGTAACAGATGCTTCTGAGGGGATCTCATTTATTTGCAACAACATTGCTGAATATGGAGGTGACCCTAACAGGTGATATAATAGTTTCTTTTGTTCTTCCATGTTCCTTCTTATCTTAAAACTATTTCCTTGATTTCTTCTTGCTTATTATTGAGTAGGATCTATCTAATGGGACAATCAGCTGGTGCACACATTTCTGCTTGTGCCCTCTTGGACCAAGCGATCAGAGAAGCTAAGGGAGAGGAGAGCATCTCCTGGAGTGTCTCCCAGATAAAAGCATATTTTGGTTTATCTGGAGGGTAAGCTTTCATCTCTATCTATTTCATGAATCTCGTGGAAGTTTACTAAAATCGAGGAAAGCAGCCATTTACAAGTAGAATGTTTTATTGAGAATGAGTAAAGAGTCACTGATCTAATCTCTGTTTCTTTCAACCAAATTTACTATCTACTGGTTGGTTTTCCTATAATGAGAAAAAAATATTTGTTTATGATATTACCAGATTGTGGGAATCAGTGATAGTGTTTAAACACCTTCTCAGCTCTATCAGCTATTTTTGGAACTTCTTTGGCTCTGTAGATATTTCAACATTCTCATGATGATGAGCGTAGTTATTAGCTCTGCCAGTTCCAATAGTTATTAAGCATCTGTGCGCTGCTCTGGACAATAATGTACATAAACCAGCATGAGGATATCAATCTACCAAATTTCCTTTGCAGACTTTGTTCTCTGCTGTGTTATCATCTTGTTTCCTTCTTCTTTTTGAACTTTGGTGATCTTATTTTATATACTATTAATCAAAATAAGATGGAAAATAAAGTGGAATGTCTTAGAGAAAACATCATCTAGTTTTGTACAAATTACTCACGTATAGTTTGCAGTTTCGATGATTGATAGGATTTTATGATTTGACAGTTATAATTTGTTTTTTTCAGCACCCTTTTTTTTATCTGCTTGTAATGGGCATTATGGTGTATAATCCACACATAGATCAATTGGAAACACTGAACAGGTACAATTTATGCAAATTAGTCGATCATTTCAACAACCGAGGCCTGTACCGTTCTCTTTTTCTAAGGTACCCTCAGGATATTAGCTCACTGGATGCTGATCAGTATTTACTCATGAATTATACTAGTATGCATTTATTGCCTAAAGTTCATTATCCAGAATAAGTTTTTTCTGACTTGTGGTTACAGCATAATGGAAGGTGAAGAATCCCTTAAACGTTTTTCTCCTGGAGTTAGAATAGAGGACCCAAGCAATAGAAATGCTGTTTCTCTTCTGCCTCCTGTTATTCTCTTTCACGGAACAGCAGATTATTCAATACCATCATTTGCCAGGTTAGAATATCCTGTTTTTGACATCAATGATGTGCTTCAAATTAAAAAGATATGTAAATGGTTTAGTCTAGTGCTCTGGAATCTCAGTATATAACGTATATCAAGTTCGATACAATTCGTCCCCTTCAAAGTTCCTTGATGTGTCAGATATTCATACAATTTCAATTTTGAAAATTATGAAGAAATGAAATTAGAGTTGAAATTAGCTCATAGTCTGTTTGGATTTAAATAATCTAGTGAGAAACTTTGCATTAATCTCAAGTTCTTGGACAATTCACCGCATTGTATTTACATATAAGCTTCTTCTTTTTTCCAGTAAAGATTTTGCAGCTGCTCTTCAAAGGTTAGGAGCACAAACTGAGCTGATTCTGTTTGATGGGAAAACCCATTCAGACTTGTTTCTTCAAGTAAGTGCTGAGTTGGATGTCTTGTTTTATAGTTGTTATGATTGGTTTACTTATTGCCAGCCAAATTGTGAATTTTAGTCAATCAAAATCCCACTACCACATCAGTAGATGAACAGATACTCTGTTTTTGTTTTTTAATCACCCTCAATAAGAAGCTGGCCAGTCAGAGTAAGGATTAAACTGAATTTCATACAAATTGCTTAATTTATTTAGAACTGGCCGTCAGAACTCATTTTTAGACACCGAGAATGCAACACACCCTAATGATTGGGTCGTCACCTTATTCAGGATCCTCTAAGAGGTGGTAAAGATGACATGTTTGACCATCTGGTCGCTGTGATACATGCTGGTGATGAGGAAGCTCTTGCCAAGGATGCTATGGCACCTCCAAGAAGGCGCCTAGTTCCTGAGGTTTTGTTAAGAATGGCCAGTTATATCAGCCCATTCTAAGTCTGAACTTCTATGCTCTCAACACCACTAGGTTTTTTTTTTCCCTCTTAAATCAGAAACGGCCATTTCTGTTGTTGCACATCCTCTTATTTATTATCGTCGTTGGGGGTGTATATATATGCATTCTTCGCAGGGCCTCTCACTGGGGTGCTCGTATACTCCCTTCAACTGCCTGTAATTTATTATTTTTAATTAGAACACTTGAATATTTTTAATTATATGTTTGAGAGGAATCATGGAAGAACTATGGCATCCACAGACTTTCTTATAACAGGTATTTCACCGTATTGCATACATACGGTTTAGCAGCAGGGAATCACATCAACTTAGGATGATTACACAGATTCAATGTAGATACCATTCTTTTATTGACCAGGAGTCAACAAGCATAGACAAGCCAGTTGAGGAAGGATCCAACAACAAGTGCAAAAGAAAATAGAAAAGGAAAAAAACTTAGAATTACGAGGTCTACTACGTGTCTAGAACAGGAAACGCTAGCATTTAATGTTGCTGGTAATTTCTATTATTTTATTTTTTATGATTGCATACTTCTTTAAACCTATTTAATAAAAAATAAAATCACCCGTATCCTATCCAAAAAATAATGTTATTTTTACTATATGTGTTTTGTTAAATTTATTTTACACATGCTACTAATTATTTAAAATATTTTCTAAATTTATTCAAAGACTATTTATTGTTGGCCAATACTTGTCGAGTTAGTGTTAAACCTTAAATTAGAAGTCTCAGAACTCGATAATTTTTTTTTGTTTATTTATTTATAAATATCTCTTTATCTTTTTATCATTGTTATTTGTTTATTGTTTTACAAAAAAAAAAAAGTTGAATAGAATACCACGCTTGTCCCATGATGGTCCAACTTGGAGGAGACTTGTGGACTTATTATTAACCTTATTTTTTATTATTTTAATACGTCGCCCTATATGTATGTTAGTTCCTAAAACTAGATAATATGTTGACCTAATCGTTAAAATCAAAATCAAAACTTGATGCTAACTTGATGAAAATGTGTCAACTCATTATTGAACTCATTTTAAGGTTAAAAAAAGTTATGTTAGGCTTATTGTTAATCTAAAAAACTAGAAGATATGTCAACATATCTATTAAAACTCAAGCTTAAACAAAAACATGACACTAACTTGACAATAACTTGTCAATGTTTTTATTATTTTTCAAAAATAAATATTTACATACACATACATGTGTAAAAAGACAAAAATATAGTTTTATAAAATGAAAATAACATAAACATGAAGAAAATAAAAAAAAAATACATGGGTGAATAGTAGCCTACTTTCAAAAATAAATTTTTACATGTACATGCCTGCATGAAAAGGTGAGAGTGCTTTTTATTTTATAAAATGAAGCTAACGTGAATGCGAAGTTATAAAAATAAAATAACAATGATTGAATGAATAATGTTCATGCATGAATAGTAAAATGTTAATTATTTCTATATTTGAATAGTAACTCATTGTAAAGCCTACTGTAAAAGAAGAAAAAGAAGAAGGAAGAAGGATCTGGTTTATATTAGAGTTGGTTCCAGATGAGGGAGGAGTTGTTGTGTTAGAGATAATAGTGTATTTGAATAGTAACTCATTACAAAACCTCTTTTTGATGTGTTTATTTATAAAATCCCTCTTTTATTAAAAAAAATTCAACCTCAAATCATTACTAGAGAAAGATTAGAAACATTAAATATAGCAACAACATTAAACTTTCCTGAAAGTTCCAACTTATATGCATTATCAGTAATTCATTCAATGACTTGGAAATGATCATCCCTTCTATGTTGTAACTTAGATCATATATTGGCTATAAATATTTCTTTTCTTATATGTACTCAAACTCAATAACCAGGTTCAAAGATAACATGTCTACGGTCTTTGTTAGCTTTAGATACATATTGTTCATTTTTCTTTTTTATTTGTCTCTCATAAAGTTTCTTCACCATTTCAATATCTTTTTAGCTAACAACATAACCAAGAAAAACAACTTTAACCATGCAAAAAGTACACTTCTTTAACTTGGTATACAATTTTTCATTCCTCAAAACATAAAGCACACAACACAAATGATTCATATACTCCTCTAAGCTTTCATTGTACACCAAGATATCATCAAAATAGATTATACTAAATGCGCCTATAAATACATGCAATACATGATTCATCATTCTAATGAATAAGTTCAATGCATTAGTAAGATCAAAAGGCATAACCAACCACTCATATAAGTCAAATTTAGTCTTAAAGGTATTTTTTCATTCATCTCCTTCTTTCATCATAATTTGACGATATCCACTTTTCAAATCAACTTTTATAAAGATACATGATCTATGTAACTCATCCAACATGTCATCTAGCCTACAAATTGGATGTCTATACTTTTACCATAATATTGTTGATAACTCAACAATTAACACATATCCTCCAAGACCTATTATTCTTAGACACAAGTAGTACTGGAACTGCACACAAATTCATGCTCTCCCTCAAGTACCCCTTATCCATAAGCTCCTCAAATTGCATTTGAAGCTCCTTTTTCTCCTCAAGATTTTTTCTATAGGTTGGTTTGTTGAAAATTATGACTCAAATTTTCACTCATTAACTAAGATAATTTTCCGTATCCTACAAGTAAAATTATGAATCAAAATAATATACAATAATATAATGCTTTCAAATAATATATGATCAGTGTTGTGGATGCAAAATACCTCGTCGAAGTTTGTATCATCTTATTTGTCATTTATTTTCTTGAAGATGTAAAAATAAAATATCTAAGTCTTTTCATCAATAATTATAGAAGACTTGTTCAAAGGGGATATAGTTTCTAGAAGACCTTTTGAATTCTTGCTGAACTTTCTACAATAGACTCACCTTGTTGTCTTATTTAACGTATCATATAAAATATCACTAAAATGCCCCCATAGTAACTAAGTTTTGCGAGTTTCTTAGTATTGCCTTAAAAAATCTTGATTTTTTAACATTAAATTAAAAGAAACATAAAATGCCTCTAGCTTTCACTGTATACCATGAAAAAAAGTATTGCAGAATCGCACAATGCTTTTTTTTTTTATCCTTTAATTTATTTCAGTTACTTAACTTTTTTTTTTATTTTGATTCTTTAACATTGAGTTGATCTGAGATTAAAATTTATTATTTGTTTTTATTAACTTGATATGGGATTCTTGAGATGTTGGAAAAACTTTATGATATTGAGTTAATGATCGATTTGACAAAATAAAATTCAATTATATTTATTACAAATAATTGAAACTTTGGAGATTGAATTTGTTAATAAACAAAAATGAAGTCTCGTTTTCTTCTCTTTTTTTTTTCATTGTACATGAGGTGTCTTTTTAAGTATTTTTGTCTCTCATGTTTTTTGTTTTTTTATTGTCTTTAGTCTTTTTTTTCTCGAGAATTTTACATTTTAATCCAAAATTTTATTTTCTTGAAGTTCTAGTCCCTGAGTTTAAGAAATGAAAGACAAAATAAATGAAAAACGAGGGAGAAGAGAGAAAGGGTGGTTGGTTGGCCAATCTAGCTATGAAAAAATCTGGTTTAATTTTTGAACCAATCTAGTGGTATTTGTATTCATAAATTGGTTTATTGATATATTAGATCAACTCTCACATGGTTTTTTTTACTAAGAATAGTCCAATAGCCATGTCAACAGATCACCATATTGACACATGAAACTTGACCGAGTTTAATAACATTACAAAAAAAAATTCTTTATAGCAACATACGGGCAACTTACTATAATAAATATTTGGTAGAAAAGATAGGCTTTATTCATAAAACAATTGCTCAGAAAACCCCTCGCCCCACACACACACACAAATAAAAAGCTAATTGGTGAGGGATTTTCATTGTAGCTTATGAGTGAACTCGTTGTTCATTAAATAGTGATTTCACGGTTTTGCCCCTCCATAAAAAAAAATAACTTTGGCTTCTTAGGGTATTTTAGTTTTCAACAACATCTATTAGTCATTACCAAATTCATTGGAGACAAATAAGTCTTTTTTCATTTCAAATATACACTGAAAAGACCAAAATATCATTGGAAGCAAAAAAATTTAAGACTAAAGTCAAGGGGCAATTTTGTATTTATAATTTTTTTTTGATCAATTCAACTGAGGGGTGATTTGGTATTTGACCAAATATAAAAATAAAACAAAAATAAAAAGTATAATGAAACAAACAAAATTTATTTAAAACAAGAAATTTTAAAATTGATGTAAAAGGGCATTTTTATCTTTTCACAATGGTTTTCCATTACTATTAGGTCAACTTAGAGGCAATTTAGTGTTAGACCAAATAAAAAAAAAACAAAAAAGTTGGGGTGCCTATGGCACACTCTCGTTGTGTTATTAGAATTGTCGCAATGTTCTCTAGATGGTGATGCGACGCGTCAGCGCTGGTTGTCTAGTTTATTGACAATGGGCCTTACTTTTTTTTCTTTCTTCTATTCTCTCTCAACCCCTAAAAATTACAGGTTAGCCCTCTTTGTTGTTGGTATTTTAACTTCAGTCGTTATTCTTTTGATAACTCTCTATTTTTTCTCTTCTAGCTTCTTATATACTAATAAAAAAAACTAAAAAATAATAAATGAGTTCTAATCTAACTTGAAAAAAAATCTTAAGTCAACTAGGTAAATAAAGAAAGTCCTAGACAATAACCTTTTTACCTTATCTTAAAACCTTTGCAATCTCCAAAGACTATGGAATTTAAACCCTACAAGTAACAAGGACTTAAAAATCTATGTCAAAATTTCAACTTCATCTAATAATTAGATTAAAAGTTATGCTTATTTTACTAGACTACGTACTGAACTCTCCAAAACACCTTAAAACCTAAAAAGTCTTAACAATTAAGGAAATAATACAATAAAAATAATTATACCAAAAAAAAAATTAAAGTTCCCCACATTGGTCCCTTCTACTTATAAAAAACTCGCCTTCGAGTTAATTGTCAGAAATTAAACTCGATTATGCAAGAGGAATATGTACTTTAAATGTAGCATTGTCACCAATTTATCCACGAAGCAGCTTGCTTCAAATATTTGAAATCCAATTTCAACAAAGATATATTCATGTAGAATTTCACACTCTAGAAAAAACTTCTGGAGACTTAAAAAGTTAAGTCCATATGAAACCATCTTTTGAGATGATGAAAGCTTCATTTGATATGTTTGATCATTCCTAACAACAAAGTCATGACCACCAATTCAATTGATAATTTTAGAAGATTGATCCAATATAGATATGTTTGGTTTGGACAATATATCCACACTTAAGTCATCTTTGATATCAATTTTATTCTCTGGAGTAATTCCAACAACTTGTTATGACTTTTCTTTATTTAATTTAATCTCAACTTATTCACTAACTTCATATTATCCTTCGAATTTCACATATATTTCATATACTTCATGTTCCTCTGACATTTTTTTGTCATTTCTCTCTTCTTCCCTGAAAATTACATACTAGCCCTCTTTATTGTTGATATTTCAATTTCAAACTTTATTTTTTTTTAATTTTTGTTCTTTGTCTTTTTGTAGAAGTT
>Ga0307517_10012421_pt1 | contig 11688 bp, 19 predicted proteins | sample 23_EM_MG_FD_194515 | JGI IMG/M metagenome (GOLD analysis project Ga0307517, IMG submission 194515) | Populus trichocarpa ectomycorrhiza microbial communities from riparian zone in the Pacific Northwest, United States - 23_EM | ecosystem: Host-associated > Plants > Roots > Unclassified | place... | reverse complement strand
GCAATTTCGTGGAGTCCCCGGCCATCTAGAACGATGTGGAAACCATTGGACCTCTCTAGAACCACACCGTAGGATCCGTCCTGAACGCGCAAATGGGATTGGATCCAAATCCGTCAACGCCAGGATGGCGCTAGTGGCGCCCCCATGATGACGACAAGCGCAGAAGACATGGCTCAGGGGAAGGTTCCAGAGGCTCCTGGCTCGGCCCGGAGACAGTCCCCACTGTCAGTGTTTGGAATCCACAGAAACGGGCGGGAATCCCGAGATCAATCGGGACGCGACGATGCTATTCGCTTCCAATGTGCGCCCCTGATCCGATGTGTATCTTCAATTGGATGGTAGAATTCACGAGTTTCGAATCACTCGATGTCGAAGAGGAACATTCATAAGTGCTTTGTCGGGTTCCAGTAACGCAAAAACCCATTCGCTTCGTCTACGATCCATCACCAAGCCCTGTTCGCGGCTCGTGCGGAGGATTTAGCCAGCCCAATCGATGATCCCTATTCAGGACGTGTTCTCGAAGCCGGGTACCAGTCTGGCCACCGTGGAATTCATCACATCTGCAGCTGTGTTACTACAGTGTAATCACGACTGCACCGGATCGAACTGGAGCAAAATCTTCTTCCCCCCATAGCCACTCGTGAGCTTGTCCATCACTCCCCTCACGATCTTCGTGGCTTCCTCATCATTTATCCCCCCATCAATCTTGATGATTTCATGGTTTGGCTCCCTGAACTGCTCAGTTATTAGCACATGGAACCACAGTGCGGGAGAGGCTACGATACACACCTTTCCTGTAGCCATATATTTGACAAGCTCTTCAGTTACCCGCGCCCGCTCCCCCGGATTCTTTTTCTTGTACCATTCGGATTGCCAGAGCCCATGAGCGGTGAGGCTATTAAATATGAACACCGAGGGAGGAATGACGAGCGCCTCCTTAGCCATCCCGCCGTATGTAACAAAGTGGGCATTCTTCCCGGCAAGCCGGAGCATTCGTGTCGTGGACTTCCCTCCAACGCAATTCAGCAGCAGTCGGATATCCTACAAGGCCATCAATAGATGAAATAACAGAACGATGTCGATGCGAACCTTGCCACCGGTCCACTCCTTCACTCGTCCGAAGAATGTCTTGTCTTCGAGGACATCGTAAGCAACGACATGGGTTGCACCCAGGCTCTTGAGGTATTGTTCAACACCGGAGAAGTCCTCCCTGCGGAAGTTTGGGTCGGAAAGGGTTTGTTGGATCAAAGATGTGAAACCCACCTATTCCGGATGAAGTTGATCGTGTTCAATCCCCATAACTTGGCCAGCGTGATAACAGCTTGTCCCACCTGTGACAGTTGAGTCTGAGCGATCGCTACCTGCTATGAGCTTCCGTACCGCACTGTTAGCACCGTTCTGCACAACCCAGTCTCCTGGTTGCAGATCCACGAAACCGGTTAACATGTTGTACGCGGTGGCTGGATTGACCTACATCGTCTGGAAATTAATAGGCGTTTGAAACAAGAGGAGTATTTCTAAATAGAACGTACCACCAGAGTTGCCGCATTCACGGGAGATATCCCACTCTCCCTATCAACTTTGGTTACATCCCCTCCCTCGAGTATCTGACCGCTTGACCACGTTCCGGCCATGGGCTTCCCAAAGACGACCCAGTCGCCTTTCTTGAGGCCCTTCACATCTTCCCCGACGTCCGTGATCTCGCCAAGGCCTTCACCGCCAGGGATGTGCAATGTTCGCTCCTGCCCGCCAACATTCAGCTGCCTCGCTCTGGGCTGGTAGGGGTATACGCCTTCGACGGAGTTTATGTCCGAGTGATGAATAGGAGACAAAATATGTTTGATGGCGATTGAAGAACCAGTAGGTTTCGTAGGGGAAGAGTAGGTCACCACAGACAGGACTGAAGCGGGATTTCCGTTCGATTCGTAGACGACGGCTCTGGTAGCCACGGTGGTGAGTGCCCTCTTCCAGGCGAACGTCCCGGGTCTTGGGAGTCGCAACATTCCGCTGCCCGGGTTTTGTACCGAGGTTGAGGTTTTCGTGTTGCACGCGGCGCGGACAGGTTGTGATTCAGATCATAGTTGGACGTCAACTCCTATCCCACGATCGCTTGTTGTGTGCCTCACCGCGTCCGACGGACTCCCGTTTCGTGCTCGGCTTCCTCAGTCGGAAACTGCTCTTCCTGAGCGCACTAAGGCCCCGATAAGATGCCATACCCACCGCGCAGCCGTATCCTTGCGTACTTTCTGCGATGGAGTTGTGTTTTTGATCCCTCCGCTGCGCTGATGTGGGCTCGAGCGTTTTCATCCATCCCTGCAACCCCGGCTGATCCCTTCGTCGCGATCCACGTTGAAACCAGAGTGTTCGGTGTGATGGATCACGATGTACAGTACGTTCGGCTGAGATAAAAACCCCAATCTGAATGGTATTTAAGAGAGAAGAATGATGGAGGTCGTCTTTCCCCCAGACGCCTCGCGTACCATTCTCCCAAAGAAGTTCTCCAAAATCCCCGCAGTAAATCGGACGTTCAGCGCTCAATGCTCCTCTTCGGCCCTATTCGTCGGGTCTCGAGTGCGACCAACGTTCGAGGCTCTTGAAGGTGCCATTGGACTTTAGTGTCCTGTAAGCGGTTTTCCTGGCTGTTCAGTAGAGCGCAGTATGATTTCACTTGTGCAATAACCAGTATGCACGTCCGAATTTTGTAGCTTGGAATTCCAGAGAACCAAAGTTATCGCCGGTGGATCTGTCCTCATCCCATCGTCGATCACGTGCCGTGCTGAAGCCCTGATGGACGCCACGACCTCTGAGTCCGAGAGTGGTACGAGTTTAGCCCCACCTTGGTCGATCCTTTTTCTCAACTCCAACACTTTAGCCTGTAGACGGTTGATCGGACGCGAATTCGCCCCGCACGAGTTCCCCTCCCTGATCGAGGCGGTCTTCGCAGGTGGGGGTGACACGACCCGCCGTTTCCTTGGGGACGATGCACAGACCTTTATTGATGTAATAGACGAAGTATGTTCTACGTTTGCGCGAACTCGTTGGTCGGAGTTAACATCAACACCCTTCCGTCGACCAGGCATTGAACTGGGCCTACCTTGCACCATCGACCCAAAAGAAATGTCTCAAATTGCTGTACAGGACATGTGGCCGCCACGCACTTCTTCCGAGATCCTTGGAGATCTCTGTTTGTTATGACCGAACCGGCGCCGCGGTGTACAGGGGTGGGTTTGCGGACGTGCGAAAGGGGGAACATTACGGTCGAGACGTCGCTATCAAGGTCATTAGGACATACACGAACGTTGACTTGCAGAAGATAATCGGTGTGAGTTGCTGGTTGTACTCTCTCTCTCTGCGTGCCTGAACAGTGAGAATACTCTGTGTAGAGGTTCTGCAAGGAGGCTGTGATATGGAAGACCCTCCAACACCCGAACGTCCTACCGCTGATAGGAGTGACGGTGTCCGAGAACCAGCTCGCAATGGTATCGGACTGGATGGCGAACGGAAACATCAACGAATTCATGAGGGCGCACCCGGATGCCAACCGGTTGGGACTGGTGGGCTCTACGTTCAAAGTCTCAGTACCTTCTCTAATGGTCGGACTACCCACCTAGCTGGGAGATGTCACTAGGGGGTTGATCTACATCCATAACCGGGGAATGGTTCACGGCGACATCAAGGGGGTGCGTTGTTGGTGGCCGGAACCATTCACCTATCTTACCGAATTTACCTGTATAGCGCAACATACTAATCGACCAAACTGGCCGTGCCCGTCTAGCAGACTTTGGTCTACTTACGATCATCTCCGAGCCTGTGAATCCCTTGTCCTCGAACTCATATACAGAGGGTGGCACGGCCCGATGGATGAGCCCGGAGCTCATTGCTCCGCGGGATTTCGGGTTCGATAATAGGCGCCCAACGAAGCCTTCAGATTGTTACGCTCTTGGAATGGTGATATACGAAACCATCAGCGGGAACCTCCCCTTCCATGAACACGCAGACCTAGAGGTTCTCCTGAATGTACCGAGGGGTGGGCGTCCTTCTCGAGGGGTGAGGTTCACACATAGTCTGTGGAAGATGTTGGAACAATGTTGGGCGCCTCGGCCGAACAACCGCCCAAGCATCGAAGATGTTCGACTACGTTTGGAGGCGTTCTCAAATTCGTCAGAGCAACCTTACCCCGGGGTGGATGAAGAAATGGATGAGGGTGATGGTGGTCGGGACTCAACAAACAGTTTTTCCGATTTTCAAAACAGGCGAGTGGCATGGCGGTGACTGAAAGGAGCACTACCACGTCTTCTGGTTTGGGTTACCTTACTAATTTCCACTTAGCGAGATATATCCCGGCGGCCTGGCTCGTGAGGCAACAGATCCGAATCTTTTAATTCCTTGGATCGACTCAAACAACAGGGGCACCTATCAGGTAACTGCAGCCCAGTCTCCCACCCCTGTCCCCCCATCTAACATATCCTCCTTGAACCTTGTCTTCCTGCGGGGAACCACTCCCGAACAATACTCCTACAACGACTCCCCTACGCTGTCTTTCATCTCTCTCCTATTCCCGAAGGCCTCTACAGCACCTCATGTATCGCTCTCGATCCTGGGGGAACCAAACCTGCAAGTTTCCCACGCAACTCCAGGAGAGTTGGACTTGTCATTGTGGGTGTTGATTTAACTTCCGAGAATCGTAATTGGTATTGATCCTCTGGCGCAGCCGGCTGGCGATATCGATTCGGATGAAAAAGATGGGTATTCACTTTACGCCTCTGAGACATGGAGCGTTGGTGGGCGGGGACATGTCAAATGACGTCCTACATCCATTCTTCGTATACAAGGTCCAGTCGCTCGGGATGCACTATTCCATGATCCTCGAATATTCTCCTCCTATTGTCCAACTCCAGGCGAAGTATCTCCAAAGGTTCTGGGAGGAACTAGCAAACATTCAACGGGGGAGCAATCTCGACCTCAAGGTCCAGTCCATGTTCTTCCTAACTTCGGGGTTTATTCTTGTCAGACTGATCCAGTTGGCTCACCTGTATTTTTGGAAGACGTGCAAGATGCTCAATGGGGCGGGTATGCGGTTCATACCGAAGTATGGGCATCCGCCAGAATTCTCAGACGAAGTACATGAGAAGTCCACGGTCTTATCACAGATTATCTGGATGGAGAATTATTTGTTTTTGACTCTTGGTGGGGGGAGGCCAAAGTTGACGACGAGGATCGAGGAGGAGTTCAGGAACGAATTGCCGGTAAGCTTTTCCAGGTTGTTATGACACTCTTTCGCCGTATGTTGAGGCTCCATTCCAGGCAGCATATCCCATGTTGTTCCGAATATGCCCGCTGACGATGCGTACGCAAGGGATTCTGCTTGTCAGGGATGCGGTGTTCCTGCTTGAACTATCTCGTGATCCAAGTAAGTGCTCCCAGTACATCACGGAGTTCGGGCTGACGTTTTGTGTGGTATAGGGGAGAGGCCGAATGACTGGCGGCAATTGTGCGATAACCTGGCTTCCTCTCTGGACGAGTACTCTGATACCCTGATGATCCACCTCGGAGAATTCGATGGGATTGACGATATAGAAGGGGCTCCGATTATACGGGGTAGTTGTATCTCTTCCCTCGCTCACCTTGCTGCTTTGTACCACTTTGTTGGTGAGATGCAACCCAGTGCCAGGGACATGATGAATGGCCTTTGTGATGCCGCATTGGACAACTTGAGCAGCCTGACTAAAGACTTGAGGCTCGAAGAGGTCACATACTTCGACCTGTTACTCAAGGTATCTAACCCCCTCGTCCTCCACACACAAGAACAAATCAGCTGACGTTTCGTAATCTGTAGTATTCCTGGACGAAGGCTATCGAAGTCTTCGATTCGCGCATCAGTGGCCTCTCGCTTGTAGAGGGTGCACAGTTGTGGTATTGGAAGGAGATCGTTGTGGAGGCGTGTGCGGATTTCGAGAGGAGGATACCGGCGTGCGAGCCGCCGATGCTTATTTCGCTGGCGTTGTTGGAGGATGGGACATCTGAGGGGTCGGAGTATCCGAATTTGATTGTGCATGAGGCTAGGGAAGGTTATGGGATATGAGTAACGTTTCTTTTTCCCTCCAAGTCCTTCGCGTTCTCTCTCCCTCTATTCCTTTTGACGCGCGCTCTCGTGATGCCCACGAACAGTAGGAATCTCTTCCCTTTTGCTTCCTTGCATCGGATCTGCTCTCTTTGTATTGTTCCACCCATGCTGGTTTTTAACGCTAATAACGCTAACATCACTTACTTATCGGTTCCTAATGCGCTTCTCTACCTAATAGATGTATGTAGATAAAATCAAACACTAAACATTAAATGGATTTCTCTGTCGCGTCAACATCATATATATTCTTGTTCGCTGACAGATTTTAGGGTCACTAACGAACGAGGACCGCGATACAAATAAGCACCTGAACCACACTTTCACTCCGTTCCCATAAGCTACAGTATCAGCCCCCCTCACGTGTTCGCCTCGGTAGCGTGGGCCACCCACACGACTTGCGAATCGTCACTGCGGACGTGGAATTGAAATTTGACCACACCAACACCGTTGACCATGTTCAACGCCGCACTTACGCGATGGAGATATCCACCTATGTATAGCCCAGGGTCGGCGCCAAGAGGTTCGACGTATTCATCCGTAAGGACTCGAATACAAAATACAGTGCCCCTCGTCCCTGGTCGCGCCGCACCCGCAGACACCCAGAATTTAGGTTCCAGATCGAGATCGAGGCAGGCACCCCGGGTGATAACGTCGCTTCCCTCGAATTAGCTTGTCCTTCAAATCGTACATCCCAAAACCTAGCTTCCACTCTCGGGCTTGTCTTCCAGCACGGACTCCGGACTTCAGAGTGTGCTTGATATTCGTCAATCGGGCAAGGTTGATGTTCAGTGCATTTCTGAAGTAAACGGAGTGGCCGGAAGACCTGACTTCTACACACAGCACCCAGATATTACCCCCGGGATGAATGCCGTTTGCTTAAGACATGGAGTAGTGATAGAAGTCGTCTTTCCTCGGGCACCTCATACGCCATCCCCCCCAGAAATCCTTATAAATCGGATGCACTTTGGATTCCGGGAAGCTTCTTCATCCCGTCGTCGATCACGTGCGGTGCTTGTATTCTGATGGTCACCGCCACAACTCCCGAATCATTCAATCAGAAAGTGGTAGGACTCTGGCGCTTCGACTCCAAACCTACATACTAGATATTGAGTTCACGAAGTGACCTACGCTGGGCCGTCTACAAAGTCTCAGACGGAACCCGCCGAATACGTTATGCCACCAATCCTCATGACAACCGTGAGTGTCTTCGGGACCCGTATGTCGCAATGTCCCCCCAGACCAAGGTTTTGATTGGCGAAGTTTACGTGTCCCAACTATCTCGAAACCAAGCACACAGCCATCATTTGCACCCATTGTTGGCACGACGGTGTCTTGCATTGATGGATAGCCTCAGACTTACGCTATAAACCACACCCACTGCCATCCGGATGTTCACCGGTTTTTCGTTTCCCCCTTCGACCCTCAGGGACTCACCATGACTTCCAGTCAACCGGGGTGGATGATATACAAACAGTGTGTCTTCCCGTGTACTACGGAGTCCGAGATACTCATGACCGGTTCCTAGGCAGATGGCCTTGTTTCACCGCGGAGATGCTTTATGGTGCCCTTTCCCCTTATTTTGACACACTTCATCCTTTGAAATGACAAACACGCCAGGGAACCGGGACCGATTTATAGCTATAAGCGCATCAAGCTCGGCGATGTGGGGTATACCCGTCGCGGTCGCTTCCATTTGCTATTCTCCGCAACCCGCCCATTAGAATCGTGTCAACCGGGCGTCGATGTTCCCGAAGACTTCGAACCCTTGGATACGGGTCCTACCGTATTTGGCCAACTTCGGTCACCTGGTTACCTTTGTACGAGTACCGTCAAGGAAACTGGGGCTGGCTTAGATGCATCAGCTTCCACAGCTCCGTAAGGCTCATCGGACCTTATCTCCACTGAATTTCTCACCATATCCCCAGACTCCCGGAATCCGGCGTCAGCTTCTCATTTGAACTCACTGAGAAACAAGGAGCAGCCCTAGTCACAAAGTACCCCATTTATCGGGAAGACATCGAACTCGAATCCGCTTTTGCAGAATACACGAAACGCTATTATGATTCCTGGGTGGCTTTCGCTCGCGACAAGAGACATGGAAATGATATCAAACCAATCCTCGTCAGTGGTGTCGACATGACGAAGGATTTCGCAATGATAGCATATTCGAACCACAGTGCCCATCTCGGGTCCAGAATCACCATTTCGGTTCCTGTCTTGGCTTCCGCTTCCGCATCTGCTTGGGGAACACGGAGCACTCAAGGGTTGGTTCACACCAACTGGGGACCTCAGCCACACAATCCTTCATCGTCCCCCGAAGTGCTTGAACCAGATTTTCCCAATGCCACCCAAGTAGCTGCCACTCCTACCGATCATAACCAATGCGTGTTTATCCGGTATTATACCTTGCGCAGGAGGGTATTGATGTTCCCCAAGGTCATCAAAGCGGCTGCTGATCCGGACGATCTTGGTCCAGGGGGAAACCACGACGAGAGCCTCCCGGAACTGACGATACAACCAAGTTTGGATCCCGATGCTGGGTTCGATAGTAGGCCCACGACATACCATTCCAGCTCTCACTCTGAGCTTGAACTACTTCACAATGTCCCTTCAGTATGTCAGTCTTCGCCACCCCAGCGACCAGCTCTCACTTCTCCGCTTAGGAAGAAGAGGACGCTTTTGATATCGTTGCAAAATACATATTTCAAGTGAGCATTCGCTGATATTTTTGATTGCTGGGACAGCCCAACATCCTCATCGGTAGAACTCCGAAGCTCACACTGCGTTAATCCACCATGGCGACATTGCTCGGGTACCACCCACGGTTATCCCACAAACTACATGCACTCATTCACAAACAGGGAATACCCGGGACCAAAATGTCACAGACCCCGGCTGTCGTGGTGGATGGCCGTGGAGGTTAGTTTTTACCATTTCCGTATTGCCTGGAGAACTCACATCTATTCTGGCAGTGGGAAGGCTGTCATACCGAAGCCATCAACAACCGAAAATAACCTCCAGCTTACAGGGCAACACCACTGGACGCTTGTCGGGTTCCAAGGATGTGTGTGGTTGGTGATGTGCGGTGTTCCTTTCGGTGCTGACCGTTTGTTCATAGGAACTCCCCCATGACACCCCCCCTCTGAGTCCCCTCTCCCACTACCAGGGAACTGGGATCGGGGATGCGCTTCAACAACACTCGGATGAGAAAATCACCACGTACTTCCCGCCCCCTAGGGCCGTGCGTAGTTGACATTGTGCGATGTTTCATTCGAGTCTGATCATTTATTAGCAGGAACCCCGCCGCATCCCCCAGCGATCCTACCGCCAAGGATCCGCAATCCCGGACGGCGCGCCCGGCAAGATGGTCATGTTTGGGACAACCGATGGCGGGTACTTTCCAGCAGAACTTGCACTTGCCGGACAGTACAACCTATTGGTGGATGGGAATGGCGCAGTTTTTACTGAGCAGAATCATACCATCAACTTACGAATCGAGGTACAAGGTCTTTTTGGTATCCTCGAACTATCGCTCATCAAAATTCTGCATCCAGTGGCCGGGGTACAACGGATGGGGAGCACAGGTGGGTACCATGTTTCCTAAGGGAGCACGTCGATTAAACCAATTCACAGATCAGAACTGTGAACTACCAGGAGGAACCAAAGAGAATTACTCGTGCGAAGTTAGTGAAGGAAATTGCTAAACAGTTGGAGAGGTTTATCGAGGTCTGTGTCCCTTCTCGCTCGGGCTCCGTGCGACTTACAAACTATTCCCCCAGAGAATGAAATCTTCCGAGATTGATCCTATCTGCGCGGAGTACAAGGTCGGACCTGGAGGTATCGAACTACGTCACATCCGCATTGCTTCATTGGAACAAGTGTCGCGTGGATCATGGCAGCCCCACTTCTTCTATAGCGGGTGACTTGAAAGTGCTCACCCCACATCCTCATTACACGGCGTTACGCAGTCAGATTGTTCATGTATGAGTATAGTCAAGTCCGAATCGATTTTTCCTGCCCCGATGGCGTATGGCACTGCATGGATGGGATGTACTCCAAGGATCTGAGAATAAGCTGACATCTAGAGTGCGCAGGTATACGGTCAAGCCTACATCTCAGTGGTCTTGCTTCCATTCGGGTGACCAGGGCGGGAGCAACAGAGGAACCACTCAGATGTTTGTGAGAGCTGTGCGACTAACCACGGACAACAGGTAAAGGCTGCTTGGCGCAACAGAACCAAACGTTCCGAAGTCGAAAACCTTGTGTCTTCACGAGATATTTTGACTTTCGGCCCCTGCGATCATACTAATAAGAGTACATGGAAAGTTTCTGCATCCTACCATACGACTCCTGCGTGATGCTAGGCTGTATTAAGATCTGCTGGCCTCCGCTTCGCGTAGGATCTCCTCACGGAGCTGACAGACAAGATCTACGACACACTCCCTAAAACTTCGATACGTCACTCCCAAATCCCTCGTCACAAGAGTCCCGTCCAATGAGATATTCATGAACGGAGGTATTTCCTCTTTTGGAGGGAGGACTTGCTCAGCCCACTCCGGGAACTCCTCCCTAATGATCTCCCCCACCATGTGATAATTGAACTTTTTTGGGGAACAAATCGTGTATCTCCCGTTCGATAATGCGCCGTGGGCGGAACCTAGTCGGAGAGCGGCTTCGACGTGGGCTAGCGCCGCGTCTCTAACGTCTACCCAGAGCGGAGCGAGAGGTCGGGGAAGTCGAGAATCACGGTATTCGCCACGGACGATGCCTCTGATTTGACTATTGGAGTAATTCAGAGAGGCGAGTCCGGATGGGCCGAGAGGGTGGACCCAGGGTCCCAACACCAACGGGGGACAGATCACGGTCAGGTCGAAGGTGGGGACGTTGTTCAGCTTCGGGGTAGTGGTGGGTGAAGGTGTAGCAGAGAATGGAGGCGTGACCTGCTCTGTCGGGGCACTCGGATCTGGAGTCGTTGTAGTGTTCAACTTCCTTCCGAGATAGCTGGGATCTCTAGAAAATCGATCGGGAACAAGTATGAGCGGCCACCACCTCGGTATCGGTACAATGATAATCGCAAGGTACTCACAGTTCCAACTGCCGTAAATGCTTAGATGTAGGATCGACAGCTGCCCAAGCTTCCAACTCAGCAAACTTCTTTCCAGCTCTATACGCAAACGGAGGATGATCGCTTCTTGAACCTTCTTCGTACGTTACTGGATTCCAGTCGTCCGCGGTGTAGGAATCCCCGACCGGTCCAGGGGCGGGTTCTTTCGTGATATCAAGCACCGCTCCAACGGTGGATGTGAGGACGAGGCGTTTAAGGGTGGGATTCTTTCCATCAGCAAACTTGTCCGAACTGGATCTGACCGGATGGAAATTTCCGGCGCGATCAGGCCAGACGTTATCTGACATTTCGTTCGTCCGCCAGACATTGTCTGACATTGTGCTTGTCCACCAGATATTGTCAGAGAGGGGTGGATACTACCGGTCTATACGTTATTTGTATATTACCACATGATAATACTCGACTCAACCTCCGACTCTCACATCTAGCGACGAAGACT
>Ga0307517_10012420_pt1 | contig 11688 bp, 5 predicted proteins | sample 23_EM_MG_FD_194515 | JGI IMG/M metagenome (GOLD analysis project Ga0307517, IMG submission 194515) | Populus trichocarpa ectomycorrhiza microbial communities from riparian zone in the Pacific Northwest, United States - 23_EM | ecosystem: Host-associated > Plants > Roots > Unclassified | place... | reverse complement strand
TCAGGATTTATAGTGTCTACGACACTATTTTGTGTGGATCGCGTCGCTCGTTCATAGAGCCTCGCTCCGCTGGTGTGTGTGTTTTGTGTTTGTGGTTTCTCTGCTCAGGTTCACGCCGCACCTCTCATCTGGAGCCCACCGCGAGGGGTGGTTTACAATCAAATTTAAAGGAACAGTCAACGGAGAAATCTTAGACAAGGTTACTTTTGGTCCAGACAAGACTTTGACAATCATAAAAGCGAAAGCTGGACACATCTAGAAAACCTATAAAATTCTATAAAAATATTCGAAAACCATCCGGTGTAACAACCGAACAAAACCCAGATAAAAACAATTAGAACGAGAAGACTCTCAAGGAGTAGTACAGAGAGCAAGTTACAGACAAAATTCCGAGAACAACGAACAATTCATTGTCGGCGGGAGTAAGCACAGGATTACCCCCGGCTTCGAGAAAGAAGAAACAGACAGCTCAGAGCCCTCTGTTCCAGGTAGCTGAAGAATCTTCGACTACCCAGTTACTAGAGAAACTCAAGGAGAATATATCTGTTAGTCCAGAGAAAGTTAAAACCGAGCCAGAAGACGAAGTACTCTCACCTATATCAGAGGAACCGTGGAATTGGCCTCAAGGAGACGACTTTGATCTTTTCGGAGTAGGCGTATCAGGTTTAGGATTCGATCCTTTTGGGACCGGCAATACAGAAAGTGCTATCCCGTCATCGCAGACAAGTCCGACAGTAAAATTATCAGACCTAGGACTTGGAAGTGTTCCAGAATTTGAAGGGATCAGAGACCGAGACATTCGACCACAGTTTGCAAAGTTAGTAATAGACCTAGTCAAACGAAAGAAAATGGCAGACGTAAAATGGCCAGTTAGAGGATCGAAGGAAGCGCCCAAGTTCAATCCAGAAGAACCGGCGGAGCTCCTGAGATATATTGCTCAAGTGGAGGAGATCTACGAGGGGAAAACCCCTGAGAAAGCAGCAAAGAAGAAGGGACTATGTAAATATGTCCCCTCTGTAACAGAACAGGAGTGGATGGCGTTTGACACATTCGACGACGAGTTCTCTTATGAGAAATTCAAGGAAGAAGTGATAAACAGCTACCCAGAAGCGGCGATGCTAGAGAAAGGATCTCTAGCGCGCTTAGAACAGATTTGCCGAGAGAATCAGCGCATCGGACCGAAGGACTTAAAAACCCTTCTCGGTTTTAAGCGCGCGTTCACAATGGAGGCGAAGAAATTGCAGAAACCACCGACCGTCATTGAAAATCATGCACTAGTAACGAAGTTTGCTAGCTGTCTAACAGACGGTTTTAGAGAACATGTATTCGCTAGACTAGACATGATCGCGAATCAACAGGATGGGTTGAAGGGTGTATTAGAGAAATTAGGAGTACAGATGGGTGCGCCTCCGGTACAACCAGCTGGTGGTGGACAAGCCCCTCCGACTCCGGCACCACAACCAGATCCGGCTCCTAGGAGACCTGAGGACAGGTATCAGTGGAAGGAAGTCATAGAAGCGGCTGAGACAATGGCCAGAACTATGAATCCGGGATCTGAGCGATGGGAAGAATTAGCCAGGTCGTCCAGACCAGGAGCAATGACTTCACCAACCGTTACGGTTAAGACGGAGCCTTCCTACCTGACGCCTGTAAAGGAAGAAATAGAGACGTTGAAGCAGGACATAAGCCATGTGAAAGACGGCATGGTAACTCAGAGTAAAATGCAGAGAGAGCTTCTCGAAGTTTTCAAGAGCCTCCAGCAGAAATTAACTCAACCAGCGCCGGCTCCTCCACAGATGCAGCCTATGTACCAGCCGCAACAAGTGATTCCGAGTATGCAATATCAACAACCTCCGGCAATGCAACAACAGCCGTATATGGGACAACAGAGACCCTACGCGCCGCAGCCGCCGAGGTACCAGAATCAAGAAAGGACGAACTCAGGAGTGTGCCATTATTGTCACCAGACAGGACACTTCATTAATATGTGTCCAGCCAGACAGGTACATCTGGAAAGTGGAAAGGTTATCTTAGAAAATGGGAGGACTCGGTTCCCCGATGGAAAACCCATTCCATGGGAACCTACAGACAAGACTCCGAGAGAAAAGGTCGAGGAGCACCACGCCATAAAGGAGACCAATGCACAATTTTATCATTGTGATTCGGAGATTCCAGGGATGATGCACGTACCGTACAAGGATATGCGATTCTCCCAATACACGAATAAACCCCGGGATACGAGAGATGAGTTGATAGAGAAAATGAGGAATGAGGTGGGAGCTCAGGCGGTCCTTAACCATAATGTGGTGCAGCCCCCAGTCCAGCAGCCGGTAGCGAACGCTACGGCGGCGACTATAGTAGGAGTGGGTGCGGGAACCGAAGATGAGAAAATCCAGTGGATGAAAATGTACGAGGAAAAATTAGAGGAGGAAAGGACCAAGACGGTTAAAGAGTTACTCGAACAGCTCCTGACCCGATCTGGGGAACCTAGCCATGCAGCAGAATCGCAGCAGGGTTTCCTCTAAGTTTGATGAAGGCCAAAGCTGGTGGGACTAGAAAAGTAGCGACGAGGTCCGCACCGAAAGCACCGGAGAACTTAAAATCAAAACCTAGTCGTATTGAAGAAGAATCAGAGTCGGAAGAAGAGTCAGACCGAGAGGAGGAGACCCAGGACAAGCGCAGGGCGACTCAATCTAAGAATAGAACGAGTGAGGTCCCGGTGCTAATTGCGCCACACAAGCCGAAGATGATGCCATATGTAATGGTACCACCAATGACGAACCCGATTAAGATAAAGCCGAAGTCGCGGGAAGAGTACATCCCGATGATCGAGAGGCGAGGGCCAGCCTATAGGCACAGGGCCCCAATCGAAGAAAAAGGCGATGTGAAAGAATTGATGGAGCGTCTCTTAGGAGGATCAAACACATTCACTACTGAGGAAATCCTTAGGTTAGCACCGGAACTCAGAGAGGAAATGAAAAAGGTCATCTCGAAGAAAAGAGTGCCTACTGAAGAAATCAAGGAAGTGAAATATGTGGACGAGCAGATTTATGAGGAAGAGGAAGTGGAGTACTTGTCGAACTTTAACCAGGCGACAGTACAAGTTTTGACACAGGCTTGCGGAGCGATGCCGAAGGGAGCGCTGGTAGTCAGTGACCCGGTAGTCCAGTACCTGGAAGAGTTAGCGGAGGGGGAAGTCCCTAAGAAAATAGTAGTGGCTACAGAGTCTAGCGCCCTGAGAGCGCTACACCCGTTAATCAATGGGAATGGAACGGAAGAAGCTCTCTTAGATGGGGGATCACAGATAGTTTCCATGGCTAAGGATGTAGCTGTGAGACTGAAGATTCCGTGGAACCCAGAGATAGTTATTCACATGCAGAGCGCTAACAGACAACTAGAGAAAACGTTGGGGCTAGCACGGAATGTACCATTTCTATTCGGAGAGATAACTGTGTACTTGCAGGTACACATAATCAGTAATCCAGCGTATAAAGTATTATTGGGGAGACCCTTCGACGCTGTCTGCGAAAGCGAAATCAAGAACTGTAGAGATGGGGACCAGTTAATTACTATTACGGACCCCAACTCTAACCAAAGATGTACTCTACCGACCTATATACGAGGGCAGAAGCCCGAGATATTAAAGAAACCTGTGGAGTCGACTTTTCAGAACTCGATGAATTGATGGAGCATCAAGGAGAGGTCGCTTTCTTATTCGAAGTTGAAATGGTGAATGGTGAACCAGAAGTAAAAATTGTGGGCTATACCCAGCCCTTAGATGGAAAAGCCTTCTCGAAAAAGGAACTTAGAAACGCGTATTTATCGCAAGGAGTGCACATCGCGGACGTCGAAGATGATGAGAGACTTAAGGTCGACAAATTCTTCTACGAGACTGCGAATATGCAAGGAACAACGGAAAGTAAAGTACAACCTAGAGGAATCTTCGAGCAGAATGTTTCTAAGATTAATGATCCGATCGAAGAAATGAGGACGGTACTTGCGGGAAAGAAATATAAGCCGGTAGCACTGAAAGTGAAACCGCTTTACCAAGAGTTACCTGAAAAATTTAGGGTGAAAAGGAATATAACTGGAGATCCACTGAAGGATATGCCCGTCTTAGATCCTAATCCCCCGGACTTCGAACCCACTGGACGTTATACTACGGAACGTAAAGAGGCTATGGAGAAGGTACACGGCTCGGACTTCTTATGGCCAGAAGAAATGAAATCAGTGCATCACTTGATAATGCAGCAAAATGAAGCATTCGCTTGGGATGACACTGAGAAAGGAAAATTCAAGGAAGAATTCTTCCCGCCAGTAGAAATGCCGACCGTAGAACATAAACCATGGGTGTTGAAGAATATACCCATTCCCCCAGGCATGTACCCGAGAGTATGTGAGGCATTAAAAGTAAAAATGGACGCAGGAACTTATGAATCCTCCAGTTCATCATACAGATCTAAATGGTTTACTGTGATGAAGAAAGATGGAGTGAATTTCAGAATTGTACACAGCTTAGAAGCATTGAACGCAGTGACTATCGCGCACTCAGGGTTACCGCCGGCGTCGGATGCATTAGCGGAACACTTCTCAGGGCGATCATGCGGAGGCATCTTAGATCTGTACGTAGGCTATGATGAGCGCCTATTAGCAGAATCTTCACGAGACTACACCACGTTTCAGACCCCGTTTGGTGCTCTAAGATTGACAACGCTGCCGATGGGATGGACAAATTCGGTACCAATTTTTCACGAGGATGTTACATACATTCTAAGAGATGAAATACCTGAGTACACGGAGCCGTACATCGACGACGTACCGATCAGGGGACCTAAGACGAGATATGAACTGCCAGATGGAAAATATGAGACTATTCCAGAGAACCCGGGAATAAGGAGATTTGTATGGGAACAGTTGACAGCGACTAACCGAATATTGCAAAGAATGAAGTACGCAGGAGGAACGTTCTCCGGAACAAAATCCTTGCTATGCTCAGCGGAAATCGTTGTAGTAGGACATCTTTGCACTTATGAAGGAAGGAAGCCAGGACCTGATAAAGTACATGTCATCTTAAACTGGGGACCTTGTAAAACGATCTCAGATCTAAGATCGTTTATGGGAACAGTGGGATTGTTGAGAATATACATTACCGACTATGCGACCAGAGCTGAGCACATACAGAAGTTAATGAGAGGAAAAGAGACTTATTATTGGGGAGAAGACCAAGAACGGTCTATGGAACTACTGAAAGATGGAGTAAAGACGGCGCAGTGTATAAAGCCGCTAGACTACTCGTTACCAGGACCAATTGTGTTGGCAGTGGATACCTCATGGAGAGCCATTGGATTTTATATCTATCAGGAGGATCTGGAAGACAAAAAGAAGAAAGCGTACGCTAGATTCGGCTCAATTCTCCTCTCAGACAGAGAACAGCGATTCTCTCAACCGAAACGAGAATTGTTCGGATTACTAAGGGCGCTAGATGCGTGTTATTACTGGTTAATAGGCGCTAGGAATCTAATTGTCGAGACAGATGCCAAGTATATAAAAGGAATGCTGGATAATCCAGGGATTGGACCTAATGCAACCATAAACCGGTGGATAGATCAAATTTCGATGTTCCACTTTGAGTTAAGGCATGTAGCTGGAAAAACCTTCGGACCAGATGGACTATCTAGAAGAGAGGGTCAGCCAGGCGATGAGGAATTTGATAATCCAGAGAAGGACTTAGACGAAGGTCATGGGCCGCCGATTTTCTCGAAGAAATTCCCAGATGATCCAGAACCATTGAACTTTGAAGAGTACAAAGGGGATATTGACACTAGAGGTGGATATATTCAGGATCAGGTTTTCTTAGACAAAGTAAAGAGGCAAGTGACCATCGAAGAGATCTTCGAAGATATCAAGCAGGACGAGGAAGAGATAATTGAGGAAAATCCGGAAGAGCCGTATAGTCCTTGGGCAAAGTCCATAGACGACTTCCAAGATGAATTAGACGAAGCTAGACGACAGAGTAGAACAGAAAGAGAGATGGTGGAGCAAGTAGTGCAAGAAGGAAATCTGCCGAAGGAACAGGTAGAATTCTTAGAACAATTCATCCTAGGACAAATAATTCCGGATAACAGTCTAAGAGACGACCCAGATAAAAGAAAACCATATGATGAGACGAACCGATCAAGCTACGGCAAGTGGTATGACAGCCGTATTCCTAAGATTAAGGAGTGGTTAAAGAATCCATTGGTTAGACCTGCGGGAGTACCTCAGAAGGAATATTTGAATTTTGTACGCATAGCGAAGAACTTCTTCTTAGATGAGGAAGGACGCTTGTACAAACGGGATGCCAATGAGAAACATAAATTAGTAGTGGAGAAGGAACACAGAATGTACATGTTGGAAGCGGCGCACGATAGCCTAGGGCATCGAGGAACCTATGCGACTAAGGAACTGTTACTACAAAGATTCTGGTGGCCAGAACTGGAACGCGATGTACATTGGTATGTCAAGACCTGTCACCTGTGCCAAGAAAGACAGAAAAGATTAGTACAAATTCCCAGAATTGAGACGCACACACCCTCGATATTCCAGCAACTGCACGCAGATACGATGCACATGGATAAATCCGGAAGATTTAAGTATATTGTTCATGGAAGATGCGCGTTGACATCTTGGCCAGAAGCCAGAGCGTTAGCGGCGGAGAATTCAAAAGCTATAGCGGAATGGTTATTCCAGGATATTATTTGTAGATGGGGTTGCCTTAGGGAAATCATCACAGACAATGGGAAACCATTTATTGCAGCGCTAAAGTACCTAGAAGAAAAATATGGGATTAAAGGAATTAGAATCTCGGCATATAATTCTAAGGCGAACGGAAAAGTGGAAAGGCCGCACTGGGATCTTAGACAAATGCTATACAAAGCCTGCGGAGGCGATGTTAAGAAATGGAAAGACTTCTTGTACCACGTCTTATGGGCAGATAGAATTACTGTTCGCAAGGGAATGGGGTGCTCGCCGTTTTTCCTAGTCACAGGGGCACATCCAATACTGCCTCTAGACATACAGGAGGCGACCTGGTTAGTAAAATTACCGGGAAGAATTCTGACCACGGAAGAGTTAATTGGATACCGAGCTCAGGCCTTAGCTAAACACAAAGTTCACGTAGATGAAATGCGAGAGCGTGTATCAAGGAAAAAGCGGGAAGCGCTATTAAAATTCGAAGAACAGCATAAAGCTAAGATTAAGGACTACAGATTCCAGAAGGGAGATCTAGTACTAGTCAGAAATACAGCGATCGAGAAAGCGTTGAACAAGAAAATGAAGGCCAGATACTTAGGACCAATGGTTGTGATTCGGAGAAATGACGGAGGATCGTATATCGTCGCAGAAATGGATGGCTCGGTCATGCAAGATAAAATTGCGGCCTTCAGAGTAATTCCTTACTTCGCGAGAAGACATATCGACCTACCCGATGACCTCCAGGAAATCTTAGATCAGTCCGAAGAAGCCATCAATGACTTAATTAAACGTGTAGAAAAAGACGCTGAGGAAGACTTGGAAATCGAAGACTTAACAGTCGACGACAAGGTCGAAGATTTCGACGAGGAAGATCTACTCGAGGATGAAGTAGATATGTTTTGAATAATCTAAGACGACGGGATCCAAATTTAGATAAAGTTTGATCCGGCGTTGATGCGTACTACCAAATTCGGAAAACGCGGGAACTTAGAACAGAAAAAGTGTAAACCACAAGGCAATATCACAGATAAAATTGTCCACGCTAAGCAATACGCTCTACAAGTACACAGGGCAGTTTTTTTTACGCTTAAACAAATTTTCGTTGGAAAAACAAAATGAAAAACGGGAGGAGAGGAGATAGTTAGTATAACTATCTAAATGTTGAACGGGTAGAGGGCGTGATGTAGCGAAAAAGAAAACTACTTGGAGGCAAAACCGTCGAGCTTCTTGTGAATGGCAACCAACTCGGATTGATTGTATTGCCAGCGGGAGTAGAGCGATGCCATCCTGTGAATATCGTGCACCATCTCGGCCTGAAGCTCACCAATGCGGGCGCGAAGAGAGAGTTCACTGCTAGCGCAGGAATCCTTGGAGAAGCCGCTGGTCAACGCCTCAACCTTGTTGATAATGTCGGAAGCGTAAGGGTTGTGTACAAGGAGATCGTTGGCTGAAACGGAGAATCTTAGAAACGGATAATTAGAGAGAAAAGGTTACACACCTTCAAGTAAGAAGCAGGAGTCAGGATGGACGAGAGAGGAGCCAGTAGTGGTAGCCTCAGCGTCTCCAGTAGCCTTACCAGCAGCCTGAGGGGTGCATAATACAAAAAGAATAATGATTAGTACCCCAAAGCAGAAAATGAAAGGTAGAAAATACGAACGATCGCAGCACGAGAAGCGCGAGACTTCAGAAATAGAGAAATTAGAAAATTAGGACTGAAAGACCAAGATATAATTACCTTGGCAGGAGAAGGACACGGCGTAAATTGATGAGTGGCAGAAGTGGAGCAGGGCTCGCAGCGAGGAACAGTAACCGGAGATGCGCCGGATTTATTGGAGACGTCCTCAGCGGCAGATTTAGCGGCGGCTTGGAGAGCGCGCGAGGCCTTGAGATAAGCAGAGCTGTTAATATCCATGCCGGGAACTAAGGCGTAGGGAATACATACGACCGTCGCCCTGGTGGCTACGTACTAACTCGGAGAAATCTGGTTAGAATTTATTAAATCAGATTGATTAGAGAAAAGTACCTTGGCCGAGGGTTCAGCATAGGAGGTAGACGAACGGCGCTTCTTTGAAGAATTCGAGGATGTATCGGATCCTTCATTAGAAGCCCCTGGTTCGGTCTGCGTCTCCGCGAGGACGAAGTCGGAACCACACTCCTGAAACCGAAGGAGGTGATTAACTAGATCGACGAGCTCGGGGATACTTAGAGAAACTGGAATTTACCTGGTCAACATCAACATCCATGGCGGTAGCAGAAGAAGCATCACCGGAAGAAGGAGAGATTTCGACAATCTCCGGCGTAGCTTTGGACTTGCCCCCACGAGCAGAACGAGACTAGAAAAGAAATCAGAATTTGAGATAGAAAAGAAAAGAAAAACGAACGGAATGAGGAAGGCTCTTAGTCTTACGGCCCTCCACAATTCCCTTGCAAATATTGGAAACACCCCAGTAGGCATCGGGGAAGGTGTAGGATGGTACAGAAGATTTGTGAGCACTATACAGCTTCTTGACGCCAAAGAGCGTCTCGCGAGCGACATCGTCGGTGCTAAGAAGCTCGATGTGCGGAGCCCAAGCGCCCTAAGAAAGAAATTTGAGATAAAAGCGAAGAATATAGAGATAATCATCAGACATACGGCCAAAATAGCGACCTCATCGAGGGCAGCAAGCCAGATGGCAGCAGAGTACAGCGGATTAGACCGCAGAGACTCGACAGCCTTGAACTTGTCCGCAACTTCGACAGCGTTAGCAATCGAGGTGGGGCGAGTAGGAGCGCAAGCTGGTGCCATAAAATGAGATTGAAAAGCCTGTAGTAGACTGAAGAAAAATCGAAGAAAAGACCAGGCTTTTATAGACGAGGAACAGCCCAAAAGAGGCGTCTTAGAAAATATTAGAAACGGGTATTCTCTTAGAAAAATATTTCTTGGGGAAAATCTTAGAAATGAGGCGTAAATGCCGATCTTAGACTAAAGAAAAGACCGACGAAGGGTCAGACATGAGGATGAAGGGTCATAAATATTAAGTGAATAGACCATAAGGAAAGGACAAACGACTATCTACTACGACCGGAAAGGTGACAAGTAGAAAGAAACGGCTACATAACACTTTCTAAGATGGAGCGCGCTAAATATGAAGACACCGTCCTAGTAACTTAGAATGGCCAAAGTATAAGCTATAATCTAGGAAAAGAAAGTCAGAACGCGAGGCGAATCGTGAAGCGGCGCACTTCGGCGGAAAAAGAAACGCGAAAGCGCGCGGCATGATCTAAGTAAGCGCAATGCACGGCGAAGTGATCGGTACCTTCTAGAACGGCCTATTAAGCCACCAGGGAAGTACTGAGGAGGCGTCCAAAGACCTGAATTAGAATCCTAAAACAGTCATTGGAGGCGGCCTGACGAAGTATGAATGAGTGGAGGCGACGATAGGTCCTGAGAAAGTCAAGGGACCGATTAGGAAATGAACAACCCGAAAAAGGAAAGATCTCACCAAGCGCACGGAAAGCTGGAACACGAGATTAAGGCACATATACGGGACTAATCACGCTATCTCAAGGCAATCTCAAAGAGATATGAGTCGAAGCACTTGAATGTGCTAGACCTATGTCTTAGAGAATGCTAAGAGTGGATTGAGATCAGATTGAAGAAAAGAGAATAAAACTTGGGTTAGAAAAACGGGGACGGACGCCATGAGGCGTCAAGATCTGAGAAAATTCAAATTGATCGTGAATCTCAGACCCTGAACTCAGAACTTAAGTCCACTTCTCAAAGAGGAATGCGTAACGCGAGACGAGCGGGACCGACGATCTTTGACGACCGAAACTTCGAATCTTAGAAACTTCTCTGGGGTGCACAAAAGAAAAACGTGCATTTCACAACAGATAGGGTCTACGAAATATGAAGTACACGATTTTAAAGAGGATTTCCCCGCCCCAGATCACGAACACCTAATCGAGGGGCTGACCACTTAACAAGCGGTCAGCGCGGATAAGATTCTCCTCGGTAAACTATAAACCAAGAATCAGAAAATAAGAAATAGTTAGACAGAGAAAATGTTACCGGAAGGTGCATAGATTGGCAGATCTCCTCCATACAGGAAAGAAGGCGAGCGTCGAGAGCCCGAATGCGGAGATTAGCGCCAAAAGGAAAGGTGTTGGCGACCTGGAAATCGAGGGCATCTGCATGGCAGATGTGGTACGCCGAGGTTAAACGACGAACGACGAAGTACCATTCGCGGGCATGGCGGAGGACACCGTCCGGGAGGTCGAGATACATCTAAGCAAGAAAAATGAGAAAGATATTAACAGAAATAAAGGAAAAAGACATACGAGGGAAGAGGCGAGATAGGAAATGGACTTGTAAAGCTCGTCGACTTCGGCGGCGGTACGATTATCATTGGAGAAAAAGCCGGGGTGAGTGTGAAAACCCATGATGATCTCGTCGTAGGAACGGAAGAGAGCATCTTGCTGAGAAGCAGTAAGGATAGCGAAGGGACTACCACCCCGAGCAGCGAAAGCAGCCTTGAAAGAAGGAGTAAGGAAGACCTCCATAGAAAATTGGGGAATCTAAGAGAAACTCCACCGCTCTATATACCTATTGAGACGGCGGAAGCCGGACCTAGGAACAACTGAGGACAGTTGATTTCTTAGAAGGGGGGAGAGGGTGTGACGATCTTAGAAACTCGGAACGATAAACCAGGGTGCATTTACAAACGAGGAAATTTACGCAAAAATTTTACAAAAATTTAGTGAATACGCCTATACGAATGAGACTACTGGGAATCGACCAGATACCCACATAAGAAGTCATTAGAGCGCTTGAGGTTAGCCTCAGTGGGCTAAAAACCGAAAATGGAGACATAGAAATAAATAGAGAAGAAATAAACGAACCTCAAGGTTCAGACGGGCGCAGCACTCGTACATGACGATGCGAAGGTGCTCTTCAAGCTCTAAAACGCGGAGTAG
>Ga0307517_10012419_pt1 | contig 11689 bp, 8 predicted proteins | sample 23_EM_MG_FD_194515 | JGI IMG/M metagenome (GOLD analysis project Ga0307517, IMG submission 194515) | Populus trichocarpa ectomycorrhiza microbial communities from riparian zone in the Pacific Northwest, United States - 23_EM | ecosystem: Host-associated > Plants > Roots > Unclassified | place... | reverse complement strand
GAGAGTGTTGATGGAAAATCCAAAAGGTGGCGCGTGGCTTGGAGATGTCATGGTCTCCGCGAACGTGGCGTTCTTATCCTCAGTGTCAGGCATGCATGCCACCTTCCCACTTGCAAGGGTTCACATAGACTTTTGCCAATAAAACCAAAAAAACCAGCACAGCAGCGGATAGAAAAAGAAATTCCTCACCAATTGACATTCCCGACGTCTGCTAATGAGACTTCAGGGTGTTTGAAATTGTTTTTTAAATGTTTTTATATAGTTTTATGTAAATATATCAACATACTTTTTCAAAAATACGTGACCCGTTGGTTACCAAGGGCCATTTTCCCTCCAGCTGTTGAAGTTTTTGTATCTATCGATAGACACCGGTGTATAATCTGGGGTTCAAATTGGTATTACATGAACCCAGAAAGTTTCAAGTCTGGAATTTCAATTATTATCCTTTTCTTCTTCATCATGGTAACCAGAAACGATAGCCATAAATTTCAAGCCGAAGAAAGGATATTAAAATTCAAAATAGGGATTCTGGGACCATTTGCCACTGTACAACAACATATCATAAGCCCCTAAGAACTGCGATGCTGGGGGACCATGCATTGCCACTGAGAAAAAGCTAAAGAGAGCAACATGCCTGTATAAGAACAAACAAAACCTAAAATCATGATGAAATACAGGCAATATCTCTAAGATTCTGATTTGTGGGCTCGTCAGTGAAGGCAATTTGGATTAGATTTAAGCCTGCTTTCCATCGCTAAATGATAGTGGTTCTTTTAAATTCAAAGCATATAATCATGAACCGCCCAGCTTTCCAATCACTGCATGGCATCTTTTAGTACAAGTTGTAAAGGACGAAGCACATGTTGAATCATATCAAGATGCCGCGCAAATCAACATAGACGATCCATTATAAAGAGTTAAAAGGAAAAAGCTCAACAAGTAGACGCATTATTCCTTTAATCAGTGGCTAACTTTTGTTACCGCCAACCAAAATGGTTAAAAAAAACAAAAAAAAAACACAGGCTTTATAGACAGTTTCTCTAAAAATGTTTCAGAGACAATGTAGCCTTCGATATTGTTTGGCATCCATAATTTATGTGTGCGAGTTCAATCGATTCTCCAAGTGTCCGTCCATCCACTAAATATAGAGGACAGAGAAATGAAACTCTATGGTGGCTGTCAAGCTTTAACTGAATGAATCAAGTTTGCAGCAGCAGTACTTTGAACAACCCCAATGAAACATTTTCTGCCTTTTAATTACATTAAGATTGAAAGTTTGGGCGGAGAGCCATGGCAAAATATGGTGCACGATTGATCGTTCCCATAGATGTTAAAAAGAAGCCATGGGAGCAGAAACTTCCACTTCACAACCGGTGGCACCCAGACATACCACCAGTCGCAGAGGTAACAGTGGGAGAGCTTTCCGGGGTTGAGATGGTGGATTTCAGTGGAGGTGGAATCACGATGGAATACGCCGCAGAGGACATCAAGAACGCTGATCCCTCTACCGTGAGTTGTAGCTACCTTCTTACTATTTCCGTAGTTTTCAATTTCTCTACTCTACATGTAACCATATCATTTCGTGGTTTCTGTCTAGGAATTGCTTGAAAGGCATTTCATTAAAAAAAAAAAATCTAAGAGCGAACGAAGATGCGGATATATAAAGCCTAAGTCCGAACTTCAAAAGTAGAAGTAGTAGGAGTCAGAAATCCAAGACAACAAAGGTACAACTGGGTCTTCAAATTCAAAATTTATTACCATGATCATTATCTTCTGCTAGTTTTCTTATCTTAAATCATTTTGCAGATACAGAACCTGAATCATGTACTCCTACTAATTATACAAGTTAACTCCTCTTCCAACGATGTTGTTTGGTTAACCTAATAATTTTACAACAAAAGATCACATTCTCAAGCTCTCTGCATCTCCACTGGTGTATTTATGGCTCCTTCAACCGCAAGACTAGTACTGCCAACAGACTTGAAGAAGCAGCCTTGGGAGCAAAAACTCCCTATCCACAACCGTTGGTCCCGAAATACCACCGGTTGCAGAGGTTAAAGCTGGAGAGGTCTTTCCAGTAGAGATGGTAGACTGGACCGGAGGTATGATCGATCGAGGATGATGATTCTGCAGTTGATGTAAAAACCATTGACCTATCAACTGTAAGTACGAATATTATTTTTCAGTTTGTTGAAAACAAAACCCTTCCGAACTGGTAGATTGCAGGTATATGTTCAACACAAACTAATTTCTCATGCAGACATGCAAAAAAATATACGAGGAAGTAGGAGAACAAAGTAGTACCTGGTAGCGAAACATGAGTAGAAGTTTAGGAACTGCTAATAATTAACTTCATCAGAAGAACCTACAAAATTATTTTAATCAAATCACTATGTGAACTAGATCTATTTGAATGATTGTTAACCATGGCTTCTTTGGAAACTGGTTAGGTTCATTATCTCAGTTTCCCAATCAGAGTTTTGGACAAGGATGAGAACCCAGCAAAGCCAGGTGATCTTCTTGCTGTTGAAATATGCAACTTGGGTCCTCTCCCTCGAGATGAATGGGGTTTTGCAGCATATCATTTGACACAGAAAATGGAGGTGGTTCCTTGACCGGCCATTTTCCTTGTGCAACCAAAGCTATTTGGTCTAATTTTGAAGGAATATATGCCTATTCGCCTCAAATACCATCAACAAAGGGATAAAGTTTATTTGATAACTGATATAGAGAATACAATGGTGTTTCTCACAGATGTATCTTTTGCTATCATGCTGTCCATGTGTAGGAAGGATTTCTGGAATAGTCGATTCTCCTAATGCTGGTGCGACCTTTGCAGTCCCAATTAACAGCTATCTGTGATCAGGTAGTTAATTCACATCCTATCTCCAGATTAACATACATTCTCAAATAGAATGTATGAAGTTCTATTATCTGGTACCCAAGGGAGAATTGAACTGAAGAGCTATGCTATTCCTTACCGTAATCCCAGACACTCTACTGATGCGAACCCCAGTTGACTGGATTGCTCACCTATTCAAACAATCACAGCATATAAGAGTTTACTTGTAACCTGCATGAACCTTTGTATATCTTCACAGCAAACAAGAATCCTCATAATGGAAAAGCAAGGAATAGTAGTTATCAGCAGCGAAGATTTGAAGACAGGAAAATGTCATGACTTTGCGTCCTTTGTGATTGATCTCCTGGGTTTTGAAATGGTGTTGGATGAGTGCACTGTGCAGGATATTCGATCAAGTGAAAGGATAATGTGTTGATAACTTGATATATATAAAAAAGTGAAAAAAAATAAATTTAAGACTTTTTAAAATATTTAAAAATAAAGTAACAAGGGGATGTTAGCTCCTTTGAACCTTTTGTATTAAATCTTATGTTTTAGTAAACATGCCACTACAAGCATGCTGAACAATAACAGACTGTCACAACGTATATATATCGCACTGAATTTTAGAGTCAAACAAAAATATAATTTATTCGATTATCTCAAACATCAACTAGAAAGAAACTATCTCGAACATCAACTAGAAAGAACATTAGTTGCTTTATAAACTCATTAGAAAGCACAATTGCAGCAACCAGCCCTTCAATTTTGCAAGGGCAAAGGTTCCACCAGAACTTGTAGGCAGAGGAACACAATCTCCCATGTATAAAATATAGTTCAATAACTGACGAAAATTTCCCACAGTTCAAGAAATTTCATGTGTTCACATAAACGGCAATAAGAATAATGCCCACGCAAGAGATAACATTTCTTGGAGTACGAACGTCAAATGACTGAAACAGAGTTGTTTGTCTTCAAAAACAGGTTTAGCCCTTCACAAAGGAGAGCGAAGGATGTATGGATTAGTTCTTGTATGTTTATAAGAATAACCTCAAAACTTTAACAGGTAAAATGTATCCTCCTCCCACAGAATTATTAAAGCTCCTCTAGCGTAGCATCTGTTCAATAATATATCGAGAGTGTCCGATGGTATGGAAGAGATGGATTTTGAACACCGTAAGCCCAGAGCCATAGGTCCAACTCCACACTCAGCACCTGAAAAAAAGGAGTCTTCACTGTTAGAACAAATAGAATTCAAACAGCAGAAAATTGAGAATCAGCAAAAGAAAGAGGATTTATTTTAGCAAAAAAGCCAGTTTTTTCTCTTGACAGAAGAAAACAAAAACTTCGTATGTTTACTGATCAGAAAAAAATGACTGATAATTAAAAGGGTTAGATCTACAGAAGCATCATCTCTGAATATATATATATATATATATATATATATAATGGCAGAAGCAGTAAACTTGAAGTATAAATTTATTTATTTTTCAAAATTTGCTTGGATTAACTATCAAATATGATAACGTCACGAGATTCTGACACCCAAGATGAAATTGTTAGGAAAGCAGATTGAGAATATTTGATAAACCATCACTAATGTGCAGGATTTTTTTTCCAAATACCAATAAATGGGTGCTGCCATTCTTCTCCTCTGTATTTTAAAAGAAAATGCCTATCATGATGGTGTAGTCAAAAGTGATTATATGAAGATTGTTGCCAGAAGAGTTACATAAATTTAAAATATTTATAGAAATTACATTGGTCAATATATACATTTACAAAATATGGCATCACAGTCAGATTTCTTCCCCAAGAGATCACAAGTTCAAATTCCAGCAGGAAGTAGAGCAATCATTCTCCATTTATGTGTAACCAATATAAAAACTCTACAGTATGCAGACAGAAAAATATTTTTTTAAAAAAAAAAAAAAGCTGTCAGTTCCACCATACCTGTTTTCCTAATTTTACACTAATCAGGTCCCTCATTTTCTCCACAGCATATATGGAACAGGCTCGTAATTCAACTTCCTCCTCACTTCCTGAAACTATTTCTTTATTAGACTCAATTATGCTGGCAAGGGTTGAACTATATTTTAGCACACCAAGCTTCCGCAGCATAGCTGGGACAATATAGTCTGCAAATATAGTGATGGAGCTAATGTCATCGAATTCTCCATATCCTTGGCCTTTGAAAGCACCATATAGATCAGCAGCAAATATCTGAGCTCTTTTATACAAGAATATCTGGTGGCCTTTGTAAACAGAGTGGTCTCGAAAGCCTGAAACATCCCAATTGTGTACAATCATGGTTTAAGCATCCTTGCAAGTTAACTGTAGTATCTTCACATACAACCATGTCAAGATACATATCTATTGAATTGGAGTTGATGAAAAACTGTAAAAAATTACCAGGAAAGTGACTGGCTATAGTGGCAACAAGCTTTGCAGCTGATCTCCCACAGGACTCCACTAGATTTGATGCTTTACCCCCAAAACTTCTTTCCAGCTCAAAACCAACCTATATCAAGTCAAATGATATCAAACGACTTATTAGATCACAAGACTAAGAAATTGAATGAAATTAGATGCAGATTGATACCAATCAACTCAAAGACTAAGATATTTGCATAATAATCCTCAAAAATATTAAAACGGAAACAATGTTAATTGGCAAATAATTCTAAGTGAAAAGGTAACCTCATGCAGCAGACGAACTCGTTCGTCCTCCAGAGGAAGTGGTCGGGGCCACTTTAACAAGTTGCGTAATTGAAGACCTGGCAACAAGAATTGTGGTCTTTCAATATTTATCAAAAAAACTTATACCCTATACTGCAAAAAGTGTAGACATTGTATCCAGAAATGCGTTTCAAGAAACATTAAATTTTAAAAAAGAAAAAAAGGGAAATAGAAAAGGTCAATGATTAAAACTTAAAAATTAATTCCCTCATCTAGAAATTAGAATTAAATACTTTCAGGGCACTTTGAGAAGGAACAGGAATGAGTGTTGAAAGGTCGATTCCTTCATGTGGACATCAGATTAAACCCTAGTTCCAGTATAGTGCTTGTTGCTCAACTGAATTTAAATTTCATGCAATGCCGAAGACAAATACCACATTTAGAATGTTAAAACTATATGCATCATATATTCAGCTTTAATACCCTTGAATAGCAACTTCTACACTAAGAATTTAGGCTGCCATGAATAGAGAGACAATCAACAAGTTAAAGGCACCGGTGAAATTCAATTTGCTTGTGAGTCTTCAATACTTCCTCCAATCTTTTTATGGAAGTCTCAATCCCTTTTTTCTTTTTGCTTCAATCCAAATAATTTTTGAAATCTGAGAAGTAGCTCGTTATATATACATAAGTGTAAATGTAGCACTATGTGCTTGCAATCATTTAAACAGCAGTGTATATATAAAATGATTCAATCCAACATTTCAAAAGAAGTGTAATTACCGGTGATTTTTTGCAGATGATCAGCATCAAATACAGATTTGTCATTTTCCAAAGCCTCCTTTAACCCCGAAGCCAAATCATCATAATTTAAGTTCTTGTCTATAAAAAAATCACAAAACATATGATCAAATCGAAAGAAGAGAAAGATTAGCCAAGCAAACCACACAAACTTTGTATCAAATATCTCACAAAAAAAAAAAAAACTGTCCAGGGGATTCTAGATGACATTCAAATAAGTTGGCTACAATGGATAATTTTAAAAAGCGAAAATCTTTAATAACATTTTAAGTTAAAACTAAAGAATAAAGATAGAAAAAAAAATTTGAATTCGCTGGCTGCCTTGCCTTTCCATCAATTAAAAGGACAATTAAGCATCTTGAAGCAATGTTTTTACCATAGGAACCAATCAATCTCCTGAACAATGAAGTAACAAAAGCCAAAATACAGACATGCAGAGCAATGAAGTAACAAATTTACAGGGTTCCCAAGCAAAGAAGAAAGAAATACCAGGCCAAAAGCAAAAATTGAGCGTGTCCAAAACAAAGAGGTACTGAACGGTGAGAGGTCCGTTGTCAAAATAATGAATCCCTTCAAAATCCCACTCTATTTTCGGAATCTTATCTTGAATATTCTCCACTACTTTCTCTAACCCTGCATGCCACTCCACAAACATTCATCAATTCTTTTATTTTCTTTTATAATAAAAAAAAGAAAGAAAAAGAAAATGTGACATCGTTAAGGGCGGACCTGCAGAGTCGACAACAACGTGAGAGGAGCGGTTGGCGACGAAGGCAGCGGTTGCTTTGACCTGGTCCATAGCTGTCCCGAATGCACTGCACCGGCTGCTGCTGCTGCGTTTGACAGTAGCAGACAGTTTTTGAATTCTACCAACCCTAGTAGGTAGATACTATAAAATAACCCAAAGGAAGTGTTCCGGTTGTCAAAGGTTTGCTGCTTCTTTTTTAAAGTCTAAATCTTCCGTCTGGAATACAGGATATAATTTATTAAATTTTACGATCGTTTTTAGAAACAATACAATAAAAAATTCAATATCAATTAAAATGTAAATTATATTAAAAATATCTTTACTGTCAGACACAAAATACTATAATACTTTATAATTATAATTGTAATTATAATTATAATTATAATTAGATTATGTTTGCATGTGAACCAAATACAAGTGCATGTTCTTAACTATTTCCACGGATGGTCGCTTTCCACCTTCGTGGTTTGGACTGTGGTCCTCTCCTCTGTCTGTGGATTGCGTTTAGACCATTAATTTTTCCCTCGTCATCCGTGTTTCGGTTTTCACGTGAAGCTTGGAGACCATAGCGTGGACCAGTTCCACTTTCTTCCAGGTTCTTCGTAGTTTCTGTTTTTTAAATTATGTTTTATTTAAAAAATATTAAATTAATTTTTAGATGTTTTTATATTATTTGATATAAAAAATATTATTTTTAATTATTTTTAATTAAAAATACTTTTAAAACTATCATACACAACAATATCAAATACATTTCAGTAGAGTTTGGGATTAAATATAAGGTGTTTTTAAAATGCTTTTCATATAAAAATACATTAAAATAATATTTTTACATATTTTTTTTTTGTTTTTGACGTCTTCACAACAAAACAATCAAAAAAACTAAAAATATTAATTTGAAACTATAAAATAAAACTCAGAATTTTAATAAAATATGATCCAACTACACTCCCAAACAGTATCTTCATTAAACCTCATTTGATGGTCGAATCCATAATTTTTTACTCCTCTTTGAAAAATTAGTCTATAAAATCATTTTTTCTGTAAAAAATTAAAGGAGTAGAAGATACTTTCCAAATACAGTTCAAATTTAAATAACATGCCAAAAACTATAATAAAATAATTATATAATAGATGGAACCTATTCAGAGGTCTATATTTTTTTTCATAAAAAATAATATTTAGATATTGTAGCCGCATTTTAAAGAAAGAAAAAAACTCTACATCCCATTTTATAATCTTGAATGGTCAAATAAGTTAATTTTTAATTAGATAACAAAAACAAATAAGAATAGTAAAACAAAAAACGATCACAATAACTTAGAAAATAAACTTTTTTTTCAAGAGCAAAAAAATAATATAGTATAATTTTCAGCCAATTAAATATAAAAAATTAAAATTAAAAAAAAAATTCACCTTGAATTAACCTAAATTAGTATGAAAGAGATATAATACAAGACCTTGAGTCTTATAAAATAATATCTCTCTTTAGACTTCTCTCTCTCAAAGTTTTTTCCACTTTAACACAATCTTAGGTGTATTGTTGCCTTACATACCATTAATGGTAACATCATGCTCTAGAAAGTACTTAATAGTAGAAGAAGGGCTTTTATTATTTGGATTTTCAGTGAGCACTTTGACATTTGGAAACGTACGAGCCGATTCAATAGTCAATTATTGAATAAAAAAGAAATGTGTGAGCATTGTTATGTTTTTTTTTCAATGTGATAAAATATTTAAAATGATGATGAAAGATTTGACTAGTGTATCAAATTAATTGATCATTATATATATTAATAAATACAAAAAAAAAAATTGTGGCTTGTTCAACCTAGCATGTCAAAATCAAACTTGTCATCTCATTTAATTTAAATGGTGCGATCTAGTTAGAAAACAAAATTCCACGTATTTTTCATCTTAACCTTTACCTAGCCCCATCTTAAATATGAATTATCAAATTATCAAATGATTAAATCATAAAAAAAAAAATAGAAAATAGAATGAAAGGATGGAGATACATTATACTAACCCAAGTTAATACGCAAAATATATGACCCAGGTAATAGACATAATGAGTTAACCTGATAGAACAATTTGTGTCTTTTTTCCCTTTCTTATTCTCTTCCTGATTAGCCCTAGATTGGGTCCTAATTGATCTAGGGTTGGATTAAATCTAAAACTAAATTGAAGAGTTATAAAATTGCATGAAATTTAAGAAAAAAATAAATATTGAATAGTGAAACTAAAAAAAAAACATGAGAATAAAAAAAAGAACAGACCCAAATAAATCTCCTAAACCTAGGTTAATTTTTCAAACCCGCAACCCGTGAAATTCCTGACTCAGGTTCAACCAAGAAGCTCAACTCTCAATTAATCTAACGTTGAATTATGAAATTGAAAAAAATATATCAATTTTGAAAATTTGCAAAAGAAAAAAATAGCAAAAGAATGATGATCAAATCTGATAGAAAAAATCAGAGGATGAAATTATAAAACAAATTCAATTTTAAAAATTATCTCAAATAAAATAAATAGCAATCAAAAGAATAATAAGAGCTAAATCTAACAGATGAAAAAAATTTGAAAAATGATGAAATTGAAAATATATTCTAATTTTATAAATAATTTCAAATAAAATAATTATTAATAAAAAAAACAAGGACCAAATCTGGAAAAAAAAAAAACAGAAGGGTTATTATGAGAAATTGGAGGGCCATTCGTACATAATCCTGGAAGCCACCGTTTAGCAACCAAATGACCCCTCACGCGCCGCCTGAGCCTGTTTATTTTTGCGTTTCAAAAGAACATTTAAAAAAATTTATTTTTTTATTTATTTTTTTCTTTGCTTCAAATTAATATTTTTTTAGTGTTTTCAAATCATTTTGATGTGCTGATGTCAAAAATGATTAAAAAACATTATTTTGATACATTTTCGAGCGAAAAGCACTTTGAAAAGCAACCGCTACTACACTCCTAAACACCCCTTAATGGCATAGAAAATCCCAACATGCTTGTGTATGCATTTCACGCGCCAACCACTTTTTTATTTTTAAATAAGATTTTATATCTATTTAAATAATGATTTTCCCCTGACCTACTTGATTATAATAAAAAAAAATTAAGATGAAAATATAAAAAAGCTTGAGGTCACCACCTAAAGAGTTTTTAAGTTTAAAGGTAATTTAACCATTTTATTATGCTTTAAGAATTAAAAAATCAAAAAAACTTAGTTTATTATTATTTTTTCAAGAATAATTTAGTTATTTTACTATACAAAAAAATAATCAGGCCAAAAGGTTTTGTTTTTTTTTTAAATAATAAAATTATCATTTTACTATTCTAATTCATAGTATAAATGAGTCTACTACACTATTTTACATCGTTAAACACCACCTTTTCATTTTAGTTTTTTTCTTAATAGGTTGTATATTCCTCCTCCATATTTGTTTTTGAGGTAACTTTTATGGTTGTAATTTAAAAAAAGTAAATTTAAAAAAAATATAGTCATATGTGATTAGTTGGATTTAGATACATGTTTGGTGAAAATTATGGTTGATGTTTATGTGCAACAAAAAACATGTATAAAATGTTTGGTAGTTGTGTGGTTGTGGTTACTTTTCAAAGTGCTTTTTACTTGAAAATGCATTAAAATAATGTATTTTTATTTTTAAAAAATTATTTTTGATATCAGCACATTAAAATGATCTAAAACACCAAAAATTTTTAATTTGAAGTATAGAAAAAAATAAAAAAAATATTAATTTTTTTCAAAAGCGCTTTTGAAACGTAAAAATAAACAGTGTTTTACAAAACACAGTTAAAAAAACATGTAAAAACTGCTTCACAAAAACTGCGTTTCAAATTCAATTTTTTAATAGACCCTACAATATAAAACATAATTTTTAAAGTTATCAAATACTTTTCTGTGTTTTTTGCACCCAAAATACAAAAACAGCTTCAAAACAAACGCACTAGTTGGATAAAATACTGTTTTCATCGGCAGATAGTCCTAAAACAATTGACTTAAACCTTAAACCTGTTAGGTAAACATTGAACACTTGCTTGGTGAAGAATAACGAGTCTAATAAGAGAACATATTCCGTCAAAGAATCAAAATTTCAGTTTTTTTGCGGTTTTAAGTTAAAGTTAAGCCTTTTCTCAAAGAACCAACAAGTTCAATGAAGGTTTCATTTTAATGGTGAACATACATCTAAGGCATTTTTTTAACCTTAAACCAACAATAACTTATGCTAAACTATAAAAAAAAAATTACAACGAAAAGATAGGGTTTCTTTTGGGAATTAAGAAAACAATTAAAAAGGACTTTTTTAGAGGTTTTGTTTGCTATTCTAAAACTATCAAGTTAATCTAAAATATATTTTATGAGTTATTGCTATTTTAATTTTAAAAATTTTAAAAATAGGATTAAGGTTTCACATACTTTTTTTTTTTAGCTTTGATTCATATGAAAATCAAAGTAAACTAGCAACAACAACCTCCAATCAACTAGTTTTCTCAATTTCTTAAGTTTTTTTTTTTTGTTGTTGAAGATTTAGTATTTTGTTTTATATTCACACCATCTCTCTTTGATCTTGAAGAGAGAGAGAGAGAGTACATAG